>ENA-ORBV01014187-ORBV01014187.1-microbial-mat-metagenome-genome-assembly--contig:-NODE-14187-length-11969-cov-4.292045_pt1 | contig 11969 bp, 21 predicted proteins | sample MGYA00237777_ERZ505514 | MGnify/ENA primary metagenome ERZ505514 (study PRJEB26160, sample SAMN06269048) | microbial mat metagenome | isolation source: Oligotrophic lake microbial mat | place... | reverse complement strand
GGCCGGGGGGAGCACCCGCGTGCTCCTCCGTGGGGGGGACGGGGCCGTGTTGATCGAGCGGGCCTACCCCCGGCTGAACTGGGTGTTCACCCGGTCGGCTTCCTTCTTCGGACCGTCCTCGCCGAGGCGGAGGATGACGTGGCGGCGCTGGCCGCCACCTTCACCCTCTCCGTCGCGGTAGCGACGATCAGCGAGGCAAACCGCCGCTGCGGGCCCATCCCCGGCGGGTAGTGCCGGGCAACCCGAACTGACTGGAGAGACACCATGATCCGGCGCTACCAGCGAGGACCTAGATCCTCGAGGGGGCTCGTGAGGGCACCCCTCCCCAAGACCGTCCGAGCCGAGCGCCAGATCGCGGAACTCGAGCGCCAGATCGCAGCGCTCAAGGAAGCGGCAGCCCGGACCATCGACATCGACACCATCGCGATCGCCGAGCTGTTCGCCCGCCTGCGCGAGCAGCCACGCGGCACCACAGGAGAGACCATGACCCGCACCATCCGCCTCACGGACGGGCCGCCCGTCCGTATCGACGACGACGAGTGGCCGTCGGTCGCGTGGGCGAGCGACGAAGTCGACCATACCCCCAAGGCCAAGCGGTCCGGGTGGGTCCGGGTCCGCCGCCACGCGGACGGACGGCACATCGTCTACTCCGGGTCGCGCTCCACGAACCCGAGAGAGGGCAACCTCGAGGCTGGCTGGGTAGTCCCGGCCGCCGACCGACGGCGGCTGGACCAGTACATCGAGGCGGCAGCGGAGGCGATCGGCTGGCCGACGCTGGCCGCCTCCTGCAGCAAGTCTCTTCTCAACCGACTGATCACCGAGGCGGAGGAGGCGCTGTTCGCGACGCTGGACGCCGACTGCATCGCAGATCTGCCGCCGGCGGAGGACGACGAGGACGACGACGGCCAGGCCGCCGGAGAAGGCCTCGAACCAGGAGCGAACCATGAAGTCCGCGCCTGTGGCTCGTCACCGACGGGATCCCGATCGGCATGATCGGGAAGGCGGGCTGTCCTGGCGTGCCAGGGCCGGTCCAAGATCAATCTCTAAAATACTTGTGGCGCCTTCGCGGACCACGAGGTATGTAGAGTCCATGAGCGGCGGGATGGTCCCCATCACCGCATCACCACAGACAGGAGAGAGAGACACCATGACCACCCTCATCCCCAATGCCGACACACTCCACCAGTCCGCAGCGGAATGGTGGGACGACCTGGGGTACCATGTGAGTACGCAGGGGTACGACGAGGCCCACCCCCTCGCGCAGTGGGACGACATCGTCCCGTTGCTGGACGGGTACACCCTCGACGAGGAGGTGCGGGAACACCTCCACAACCTCGCGGGCTACGAGCCGTGCGAGGCGCAGGCGGAGATCGCGCTAATCGAGTACGCGCGCCTCGCCCTAGACGCCGCGCGAGACGTCGAGGGAGCGCTGCGCCGCGCCGTCGACGCCTACGTGGCCGGCGACCTCGCGGCGGTCATCTCGGCGCTCGACGAAGCGTCGAGCGTCGAGATGGAGTGGGGAGACGACCCTGCGTCGTCCGACCTCCGGGCGGCCCTCGTGGGCGAGGAGGGCGACGAGTAGCGGCCTCCGCGGGCGGCGCTGCCGCACCCGGGCTCACGACCCGGCGCCCGCATCACCCGAGGAGCAAGACCATGTGGCTTGTAGAATGCAGCCCCAAGTTCGCCATCGTAGGCGGGTGGATGGCGGTCGAGCAGCAGGCGACTGCGTGGTCGCCCACCGCGACCGTAGAGGAGGTCGAGCCGCGCCTGTGGCTCGTCACCGACGGGATCCCGATCGGCATGATCGGGAAGGCGCCGTGGACGGTGGAGGAGGTCGAGCGGCGGGCTGTCCTGGCGTGCCAGGGCCGGTCCAAGATCAATCTCTAAAATACTTGTGGCGCCTTCGCGGACCACGAGGTATGTAGAGTCCGTGGCGGTTCGCCACTCGCGCGGCTGCGCGCGAGTACGCCAAATATCTCAATCGCCACCCGGCGAACAGGGACATCCGGGCTCACGGGTACCTCAACGTGGACGGCCGGGCTCGTGTAATCCGCCGGTCCAAGATCAATTTCTAAAATACTTTGTGGCCACTCCGCTGACCACGAGGTATGTAGAGTCCATGAGCGGCGGGGATGGTCCCCATCACCGCTCACCAGGAAGCACACCATGCCCACCAGGAAGCACACCATCCGGCCGAACTGGACGTCCCCGCCGGTCGCCCGGAAGTTCTTCCCCGCGGTCAAGGTCGACGGGGAGACCGTCCGACCGCGCCGCCACGGCACGGACTCCCATCGCGAGGGCTTCGAGCGATGGGAGCTCCGCGACGAGAGCGCGGTCCGGGTCCTGTGGTTGCTCGCGCTGCCGAACGGGACGTCCGACGCGGACGGGCTCGCGCGGCTCGGAGTGAAGTCGTGACCCGCCGGCGCCCCGACCCGAAGCGGACGCTCCTCCTGAACCTCCGGGAGGTCGGGGAAAAGGCTGGCCACCACTCGGGGGCCAGGCGGGACCGTTGGACCTGGCGTGTGGTCGAGCACACGGCCACGGCCTACCAGAAAATCCCCTGGGCGCAGCTCGAGATCGAGGCGGCCGGGGGGAGCACCCGCGTGCTCCTCCGTGGTGTCCGCGGCCTCACCCAGGCCACCGCGTGGGCGGAAGCGGTCGCGCAGCCCCACCCCGTAGCCAGAACCAACCCCAGGAGCCGCCATGAACATCTCCATCTCGTCGATCCGCGCTAGCCGCGCTGCCGCGAGTCGCGCGTACAGCGCGCTGAACAACCGTGGCGAGGGGTACGACCCCTCGGACACGCTGGAGGGTTTGGAGCTGATCCGATCGGCCGAGAACACCTCTGACGTCACCGTCTACGCCGCAGCCTGCGGCCTCGTCCTCGTCGGGACCGACGGGAGCGGCTCGACACGGAGCGAGTGGGCGGTCGACGTGGACGGCCCCGTCCACGTCCACGACCCCCTCTACGACTACGACGACGACTGACCGGCCCCTCCGCGGGCGGCGCTGCCGCACCCGGGCTCACGACCCGGCGCCCGCATCCCCGCCACGAAGACTACGCGGATCAGCGAGGGTCCCCATCACCGTCACCGCCGACGCCCGCATCACCACAGACAGGAGAGACACCATGAACCCCATCGACGGTCAGATCCCCGCCCGCCTCGAGGAGGTGGCCCGCCTCGAGGAGGAGGTGGCCCGCCTCGAGGAGGAGGTGGCCCGCCTGCGCGAGGACGCCGAGGCCATGCGCCGCTGGGCGGCCGAGGCCATGCGGCACTGGGCCTACGGCGACTGACCGGCGCCCTTATCACCACGACAGGGAGACACCATGTGGCTTGTAGAATGCGACGACGAGAGGTGGCGGTACAGCACTCGCGCGGCGGCGCGCGAGTTCGCCGGGCGGCTCAATCGCCACCCGGGCAACGTGGACATCAAAACCCACGGCCCGTACCGCAACGTGGACGGCCGGGCTCGCGTCCGCCGGGAGGCGACGCCCCCGCGGGCGCGGGGCTACGAGCGGGCCGCCTCACCCGAGGAGCAAGACCATGTCTAAGCCCACCAAGAAAGCCTTCCGGGAATACCTCAACGCTATGGACGCCGGGTCCGAGAACCCTATCTCCTACAAGAACTACGCCTACGGACAGAGGACCCGCCTCTACGGCGACTACCTCTACAACCAGGACCGCGAGAAGTTCGCGGTGGAATACGAGGAATGGATCTCCGCTGGCTTCCCAACCTACGAGCGGGCCGAGGTGGACGACCTGCCGTAGCGGCCCTCGTGGGCCCGATCTAGCCACCACAGACAGAGGAGCAAGACAATGGCCGAGTTCCCCGCTCCCGCCGAACGGCGGGAGCGGGGTGCAGCCGTCAGAGGCATCCCGCCTCACCTCCGCCACAACAGAAAAGGAACACCATGAACCTCATCGACGGAACCACCGGTAAGGTCCTCCGCCCCGCCACCCGTAGGGAGTGGGCCGCGAGCTTCCTCGCGTCCGGCAGCTACGACGTGCCCCGCGCGGGCGTGGTCCGTATCGACGGACAGGCCGTGTACGTCGAGGGGGATCCCAGCGACGACGAGATTGAGGCGCTCCAGACCGCCGCGGGCGCGGCCGGGGACTACCTCCAGTGCTGTCTGTGCGCGTTCGTCCTCGCAGGCTGGTACAGCCTCAACGACGAGCAGCAGGAGGAGCTCCTCGCAGCCGAGTGGCATGCGGGGCAGGACGAGCCGCGCGCCCGACATGAGTGCTGGCGGGTCATCGCGGAGGGCCTCCTCGGCGACCACGCCGACGACTGACCGGCCCCAGCGGGCGGCGCTGCCGCATCCGGGCTCACGACCCGGCGCCCGCCTCCACCCCAGACGACAGGAGCAAGACCGCCATGGCCACCCTCATCCCCAATGCCAGCACGGCCCACGAGTCCGCAGAGGACTGGTGGAGTGACCTCGGGCACTGTGTGCATACGTACGAGGGGTACGACGAGGTCCACCCCCTCGCGCAGTGGGACGACATCGTCCCGCTGCTGGACGCGTCCCTCGACGACGAGGAGGTCCGGTCGCGCCTCCGCGACCTCGCGGGCTACAAGCCGTGCCAGGCGGAGACCGCGCTCATCGAGTACGCGCGCCTCGCCCTTGATGCCGCGCGCAGCGTCGAGGGAGCGCTGCGCCGCGCCGTCGACGCCTACGGGCGCCAGGACGTGGCGGCGGTGCTCTCGGCGCTCGACGAAGCGTCGAGCGTCGAAATGGAGTGGGGAGGCGACCCGGCGTCGTCGGCCCTCCGGGCGGCCCTCGTGGGCGAGGATGGCGACGATGCCGGACAGTGATCCGACGGACGTCGATTACCAGGACGAGGTGATCGTGATCACGTTCGAGGGGACGGAGCAGTGCCGCGCACTGCTCCGGTGGGCCGAGGCCCACCAGATCACCGTCACCGACGGCAATGAGTGTGGTGACCCCGCATGCTGCGGGTTCATCACGATGAGGTGCCGCGTGCCGCGGCACCTCATCGCCACCCTCCCCTCCGGGTGGGATTGGGAGGACTGACCACGCGGTCAGATGTAAACCCTCGCGCAGGAGCACGGCATGGAAACCCCCGCGAACGGCCAGCCCACCACCATAGAGCAACGGCTAGCTCGTGGAACCTGAAGACGAGATCTTCTACCTGTGGTTCATGGAAGACCTGACGGACCCAGACAGCGACACGTCTCCACTCGCAGTCCTCCTACCGGAGGGGGGCTTCGAGTGGGCGCCAGACGAACCTCGGCACCGCGGCGCGCTCCTCGACATGATCTTTCGCGCCCTTCCGCAGATGGTGGAGCATGGGCGGAGCGGCATGATCCGGCACTGGAGAGACACCAAGGGCCAGGGCAACATCTTCATCGGCCCGTCGTTTCCTCGGCGGACCGCTCTGCCCGAGTGGCTCAGCCGTCGGGCGTGACCGGGCTCACGACCCGGCGCCCGCATCACCAGAGGACAGGAGAGAGACCACCATGGCCGAGTTCACCCCGCTGCTGCGGGTGCGGTGCGACCCGCCCGCAGCGGACCTCCTCGAGTGGACCCAGGATAGGGTCCACGGGGGGGGCGCTGGCCCGAGCGCGACGACGACTGACCGGCCCCCGGCCCGCACCCGCCTTCACCCGACGAGGTCGCAGTGCCTCTCGTCGGCCAGACGCACCTAGCTACCTGACGCCGAAGACCTCGTCGACGGCCAGGCCGCCGGAGAAGGCCTCGACCGAGGACAGCGCAGCCTCCGCCGCAGAGATCGCGTTCTCTTGCCCGTCCCGGTGGATCTTCTTCCCGCCGAACGCCTCGACGGCCGCGGGGTGCACCGGGTACGCGTCCCAGCCCCCGTCCGCCTCGGTCGCCCACGCGAGGATGTTCTCCTCCGCCTGGACGGCGGTCTCCTCGTACCACGCGTGGGTCGTGGTCCCCTCCGGGGCACCCGGACCGGCGGGAATCTTCTTGTCGACGCGGACGAACTTCATTCTGGTCTCCTCTGTTTCATTCTAGGGTGGTCGTCCCCGGACGGGGTCATGATGGCCGTACGTGCCACCCCGCCGCCGGCTAGAGAAGCTCCTTCTGGGAGGCTACTGGACGAGCCGCAGCTTCGGACGGGCCTCTTCCTCCTCCTCTCCGCCACCGCCCGACGGAGGCAGGTCCGGGATGCCGAGCGTCTCGGCGACCGTCTCGGCCAGCTTCTCCCACTGCTCCTCGAACTGCGACCCGGCCCGCGGCGGCCAGGGGTACTCGGGGAGGGCGCGCTTGAGGAGGACCTTCAGTACGTCGCCCGAGGTTTTCGCCCCGGCGTCGAGGGCCAGGTCCATCGTCTCCGGGCCGAAGCTCATCCACGCCGACCAGTCGTCGATACGGATGCGGCCGTTCCGAATGGCGACGCCCGTGTGGTTCTTCCTCCGCCCCGCCGGGTCGGCGCCGAACAGGGTCTCCTTCGGGGCCGGTGCCTGGGCCGTGGCCGAGGCGGGAGGCGGAGCCGTCGGGGTCCGGACGGTTCGGAAGTCCGGCCACTCGTTCCTGCCGGCCGACCGGAAGTCGGGCCACTCCTCGTCGTCGAGGAGGGGAGCGAGCCACTCCGGAGCCTGGCGGCGGGCTCGGTTCGGTCGGCCGCCCATCCGTTCGACCCGTGCCCGTCGACGGGGTGCCTGTTGGCGGACCTGGACGACCTGGAGCTGCGGCTCGGGCTGGGCCAGCAGGTGGCACGCGAAGAGGGCGCCGACGACGCCGAACGCGAGCGAGAGCGGGTCACCGAGTCCTACCATGGGCAGAGCCTACCACTCCGAGAGGTCCCCGTCTCGTCCGGCCGGGTACCTACCCCTGGGTGAACTGGACGATACCCGTCGGGTTCCCGGCGGTTACGCTGATGCACAGCCACATGAGGAAGGGGACGCTGTCGTCGTAGAGCCTCGGCAGGAGGCCGCAGCCCGCGTCCCGGGCGTTCTGCGCGTTCCCCACGGTGATCCCGACTCTCGCGATGTTCCTGTAGGCGACGAGGTGGATGACGCCGGCAACGTAGGAGGTCCCGAGGGTCACGTTCTGGATGCTTTGGACCCCGGTGTCCCCGGCGTCGAGGAGGAAGGGGGTGAATGTCTGCGCCGCCGCAGTGGCGGGGAAGGAGAGGGTCCCGATCCGGCCAGGCACGCCCGCCGAGTTCGTGTAGCTCATCGTCGTGTTCGCGATGGCGCCGGCGTTGGACGTCGCGGTGCTTACCTCGATCCCGACGTAGACCCCCTCCCCGTTCGTCGACCCGTTGCGGTCGCGGGGAGGCCAGGCGACCGAGTTGATGACCTGGGCGGTCGTGGTGGTGACCACGATCGCCGAGTTGTGCCAGAGGCGGTCGACCAGGTACATGGTGCAGGTGCTCGAGGCGTCGACCTCGAAGTACGCGAGGTAGGTCGCGTCGCCGGGGGCCGGGTTCGTGAACGGGAGTTGCCCCCCGTACGACGTGAGGGCCACGCCGGCCAACCCGGGAGAGGGGGCCACGGCGGCACCCGGCCACCCCCCCACGTACGCGAGGGAGGCGAGCTGGCTGGCGGCCTCGAAGTTCACGAGCCGGATCTTCCGGAAGTCCACCGGGGGAAGGTTCCCGGCGATCACCTCGTCGAGGGAGGAGATCGTCACCGGGTCAGGTCGTGAGCGTCATGAGGCCGACCGGGTCCCACGCCACCGTGTAGTCTCCCCCGTTCGGGGACGGGGGTCCGACGCCGAGATCGAGGTAGCAGATGAGCTCGCGCGTCATGTCGGTGCCGCCGCCCTCGTAGTAGACGATGGCGTACTTCGGCGTCCCGGCCGCCGCGCCGAGCGCCACCCAGGTGATGTCGTCGGCGTTGAGCTCCGTCTGGTTCGCGGCGTCGTTCTCGGTCAACGTCCGGCTCGCGGTCGCCTTCCGGACGTAGTTGCTCCCGCCGCCCGCAGAGAGCTCGTCCGCGACGAGCTGCGAGACGGTGTTCTGGTCCGGATCTGGGACGTAGGCGGCGGTGACGAGCAGCACCCGGACGTCGGCGACGCCGGCCCATGGGACGGTTCCGAGGAGGAGGAACGAGCCGCGGTTGTAGAGTCCGGAAGCCATGGCCGAGTCTAACCCCGGTCGGCCCGGAACCGAAGGCGGGGGCCTTGACTCACCACGTTGCTACTGATAGTGACTACGCATGTCATTCGTACGCGACGACTGGGCCCTCGGCGTCGGCAAGGAGCGGCTGGCGTCCCTCGTACTCAAGTGGCTGGCGGACAACGAGCTCGACGCGGGCGGGGAGTGCCGGGTCGGGCAGGGGCCGCTCACCTCGACGAAGCTCCTTCGCCTGACCCTGGGGTAGGTTCTGTAGGAGGTCGGCAGGTGAGGACGAGGGACGCCATCGCGGGCTCGATCGTGTTGTGGACGTGGCCGGACGGCTGGCGCATGGTGCGGCCGGTGTCCGACGCCTCGCTCTGGCGCATGCACGAGGAGGCCCAGGCGCATTTCTACCACCCGGAGAGGGACCAGCTGCTCGACTGGTCGGCGCACATGAGCCTGCAGACGCCGGCCGGCCGTCCGGGCGCTGCCGGCGTCGCCTTCGTCGTCCGGCCGCTGCGGGCCCCGGCTGGCCGTCCGGAGCTCGGGGACGGCGAGCAGATCTGCGCCGTCCTGTCGTTCGTGATTCTCAACGACGGGCTGCTCAAGATCCGCATGTACCCCGGGAACTACGACCACGTGCCTCCGGACCTCCTCCGGCACGCCTACGACGTGCTCGTCTACCTTCGGCCCGTCACCTCGACGATGCACGATGCGCCGACGATGAACGGTGCGCAGTTGGCGAGCAGCCTCGAAGATCCGCACGACGCCCAGGAGAAGCTCCTTCAGCCGCACACCATCCTGTCTCCACACCTCCTCGAGGACGTGGCCCAGGTCGTCCACGGTAGCTCGGTCAGCTCCCTCGGGCCGGGCGGCGGCAGCCCGTGGCAGGTGGAGTCGTCCCTGGCCACGTACGAGTACTGCTCGGCGGTCTTCGCCGACAAGAACTTCGGCCTCCGCCTCTCTACCGACCTGCGCCGCCGCGGCGCCGTCCCGGAGAAGTACCGCTTCGTCGTATCCGTGTCCTCGGGGAAAACGAAGCCGTGGCTCCCGGACGTCCGTCGGATAGTGGGAGACGAAATCTGGAACGAGGTCCGGGCCCGGAAGCTCTGGCCCGACGGCGGGTCCGAGCACGTGCCGTTCGTCGTCTCGGTCCCGTACTGGGGCGAGACCCACCGGCACGAGGTCCTGGGGGAGGCCCTCCTCCTCGCCGGCATCGTCGCCCGAGACCGGGAGGACTTGGTGGCCACCCTCCGCAGGCGCTCGATCCCGGGCCTGCCCCACCCGTCGTTCGAGCTCTCGATCTTGCTCGGCATCGTGCCGGACCTCCTCGTGGCGTCGTGGAACGAGCTGCCGTCGCTCGTCGAGGGAAGGCCTTGAGCGCCGACGAGGACGCGTCCCTGCTCGCCGACCCCCTCTGCACGGACTGCACGGACGAGCCTCGCTCGAGCCCGATCAAGCGGAAATCCGACGGCAAGATCCAGGAGGTCCGGGTCGCGACCTGGCCGGACGGGTCCGAGCTGTGGCGGGTGCTGATGGAGTTCCCGAACCTCGACATACAGCAGTACCAATTCCGAGCCGGTATGGGCTACGGCTTCGGGTTCTCCATGGACGCTGCCGGGACGAAGATCTCGTCGGCCCCGGAGGACAGTAAGGTCTGGGCCGAAGGCGTTCGACACCTGCGCTGGTTCTTCGACCAGATCGGCGTCGTCCCCCTCGGCACCTCCCCGCTGCACCCGCGCTATCCTGTAGATCCGGTGGTCGGCCGCTTCCGAGACCTGTCGTCCGCGCTCGAGGAGGCCAGGCAGATCGACGACGTGCTGTACCGGATCCGCGTCCGGTTAAGTTACGAGACGACGCGGAAGAGCGGCGCCACGTTTGCATCGGTCGCCGACGAGATGTTCCTCGACGGCTGGAACGAGGTGATCGATCGGGTCCGAGCCTTCTACGAGAGCCTCCTCGAGAAGGGCCTCCGCCTCGAGCTGGTGGAGGACCATGAGTTTTTTGTCCGAGGCATACCGAAGGTCCGCATGATGCGGTGGCGGACCGACACGGGGCAGTGGGCGACCGTCACGGACCTGCTCTCCCGCCATAATGCGCAGCCGACGATGCTCCGCTTCATCGTCTGGCTGAAGAATCCCCCGTCCCACCCCGGGGTCGTCGTGCTCTCCGACGGGTCGCACTTCGACGACTGGTTCCGGGAGAACACGTACCGCGGCCGGCTCTCGATCTCCGACGAGGAGGCGGAGCTCTTCGCCCTCCTCGGCGAGAAACTGCCGTTCCTCTGGGGGCCCGAGGCGCTCGGCGCCTGGGCCCTCGACCGATGGGGCAGCACATGAGAGACCCCGTGGCGCGAAACACGACCGGAAACTTGGATTACTACGAGGGCGTCCTCGATTCCGTCCGGGTAGCCACCTGGGACGACGGCATCTCGTTCTGGAGGACGGGGCTCACCCGGTACGGGGACGATAGGCACCAGGTGTTCCGCTTCCGGTCGGCGGTGACGAGGAACGAGGTGTACCGAAACGATCGGCTCTGGTCGCCGGACGGGGTCGAGTACGCGGTGATGAGGTCTAATATCCTCGGCCGGGTGGTCGGCGCCTCGGAGTCCATCCCCGAGGACGCGGGTCACCCCGTCGGGGGCGGCGGCCTCGGCGGCGGACGGGGCCCCGCAAGAGAGGGTGCACTGCTGGCGGGCGGCCGGGTGGTCCTCGTCGACCAGGTGAACGCCCACCTCCGCTGGGTACTCGCGAAGCTCAGCCTCATAACCGTCGGAGCGACGCCGCTGCCGACGAGTTTGTTCCCGCACGAGGAGGACCCGTACGTGGGGCGGTTCCAGGCCGCGACCTTCGAGGAGGCGCTGCGGGATGCCGACGAGGTCGACCGCAAGATCGAGAAACTCTCCTCCTCCGGCTCCGGCACGGGCAGCTGCTTCGTCGGGAGTGACCTGTTCGCCCCCGGCACGAAGGCGACCGTCGAGTGGAAGAACGACCGGAAGATCCGCTCGCTCGTCGTCCAAGACGTCGGAGGAACACGTAATCGACGCCGAGAACGAGACGTAGACCATGTGTTCGAGCTGGACCTGCGCTGGCTCTCGTCGTTCGTCGAAAAGATGCAGTCCCTCTACGGCTCCCCGTCGGACGCGCGGCCGCCGCTGACCTCGGCGCGATGGCGGACATCGTGGCCGACTCGCTCGACGACCCGGTCGTTTATGGTGCTCCCGCAGGAGGACGCCGACCGGTGGTGGGCGGAGAACACCGAGTCTGGACGCCTGTCGCTCCCGGAGGACGAGGTCGGCCTGTTCTCGCTGCTCGGTGAGAATCTACCGTACCTGTGGGACGACGACCACCTCCGGCAGTGGGCGACGGACCGATGGGGCAGCACCTGAGCAGATCCTCGACCGGGTCGTCGAACAGGTGAACGCCCACCTCCGCTAGGTACTCGCGGAGCTCGGCCTCATGACCTTCGGAGCGACGCCGCTGCCGACCCGTGCGGGGCCGTCGTGGCGCTGCGGGCGGCGCTGCGGGCGGCGCTGCGGGCGGCGCTGCGCGATCCGGCCACTCCCTGACCTCGTGGTTGATGGCCTGCGCTGTCCACCGGCTCCTGTCCTGGGTCCGCGACCGACCGGACACCCAGTTGGTGTTACCATCGTGTAACCGGAGGTCGTTACCGATAGACGCTCCGGCACCGTCGTGCCCCGCGCCCAGGCTGTCCACAGCCTGTGGACGGCCTGTGGATGCACGAAAATCGCCGGCTAAAATATTAGGTCTGACAAGGCAAACTAGCCGTCGTGGTACACGACACGGTAGCGACCTGATCGGCAGAGAGGTATCCTGCACGGAACCGAGAACGGTAGTTTCCCCCTACCATCCCCTCCTCGGGACGATCTCCCACCCCACCTCGCTCTACCTCACG
>ENA-ORBV01014185-ORBV01014185.1-microbial-mat-metagenome-genome-assembly--contig:-NODE-14185-length-11969-cov-5.138244_pt1 | contig 11969 bp, 7 predicted proteins | sample MGYA00237777_ERZ505514 | MGnify/ENA primary metagenome ERZ505514 (study PRJEB26160, sample SAMN06269048) | microbial mat metagenome | isolation source: Oligotrophic lake microbial mat | place... | reverse complement strand
AGAAGACGGCATACGAGATTCGCCTTAGTCTCGTGGGCTCGGAGATGTGTATAAGAGACAGACGATACTTCATCTTTTTAAAATAACGCATGATATCAACATACTAGTAGTAGAGCCTTAACAACACTAACAACAAAAACAGAAACGCACTATTACACGATTTGTCTTTGGTAACAATCTATCCCAGATGCTGGCTAGATAGCTAACTATAAAAGACGACAACCAGTTGTCGTTAACAGCAAGAGCGTAGGAGGATCAAGTCCATCCTTCCGACCCGAAATTGAGGAATTCGGTTGAGAAATCATGAACTTGTCGGCACCGGAATTGCCTACTCCTGCTCCTGATAGTAGTGCTCCTACTTTGGCACTGCTATCAGGGATCACTGCCTCTAGCATTGATGCGGCAGATGGTGTCGGTCCAAGGAGTAGTGATGCTAATGCTTCTAGCACTAGCAAGAGTGCCTTGTTATTGAAGGAAAAGTTGCAAAAAATCCATGCTGCCAATGGCCGTGTCCGAGGTGCCTTGCGTCGGATGATCAGCCATGACGAGTCGGGCGTTTCTTCCAGACGTCCTCTGGTCCCTGCAACAGGCCATAGCTCTGGGAATCTCAGCTGCAATATCAACAGTGCGCATTCGCTACAGTCCATGGTGGCGTCGCAGGAAAACAGCAGTTCTGCCAACCACAACAACTCTCATTCCAGCTTGAACCATCAGTTTCCTCCCCAAACCAAGAGCTCTGGAACAAGACTTGCTTCCACTTCCCGACAGACGGCACCCTCCAGTGCTCCTGCCAACATGATCGCCGGAGCCGGAAACAGCAGCAGCAGTAGCCTCTCGAAAAGTACCAAACAAAAACTGACGCAAAAGTTCAATGACAGTATGCGGAATTTTCTCTTGGCTGGGACAGCCGTCACGTCGGTTCTACCATCGGCCATTACCAAATCGCCCAAGAACTTGAGCATGAAAAAGAAGAAAAAGCATGAACGTTTGGTTTCGGTAGCAAGTTTCTCGTTGAATCTTCCCAAAGATTTGGATGATGTAGGGATTGATACAGACGATGACATTCACAACGACAAGGATGACAATGATGGAGATGATGATTCCATGGGACCCAAACCAAAGTATCATCATTCCAAACAAAGACGAGCTGGAAGCAGAAGTAAAGATAGAAAACACAGGTCTAATAAAAAAGACAAGGACATGTCATCCTCCTCCTTATCAGCATCGGAACGAAAGATCCGAAAAGAGCAACGGCGTCGGAAAAAGTATCCCGAACAATTCCGGAAAAGTGCGGCGTCCCAAGAACCATTGTTGACGTTGGAAGAACAGGAACAATTCAATACGGAATCCTCCAATTCTCGCTTACGACGTCGGAATCGACAACACGGATACCGACAAGTCATTACTCCTTCCACCAACATTCTTCCTACGGACGACGACAAGAACAATGTCACGGCGGTGGTAGCCGCTGCGGATGATGCGGATGATAGTGACGATAGTTACGAAGTGAAACAACCCAATCACAGCAGCCACCATCACAACAACAACAATAGCAGTAGTCAACAATTTCAATCCTCCTTTACGTCTATTGGACATAATAAACCGAGGATGCCATCTCGATCCTCCAGCGGGATCAAAATGATTGAAGTGGAACATCACAACATTGAAAGTGACGAAGGTGCAGCCATGGTTCCGGGGGAAGCCTTTTTGTGGACGGTACTAGATGATATCCGTGCCAAAAAGGCAGCCACGGGAGAGTTGCACGTGTCTCCGGAAGATGATGAGGAGGAGGACTATGATGATGATGATGATGATGATGATGAGAGCGACGATGAGGCTGAGGCTGACCAAAACGACAACGGCGAGGAGGAGGGGGAGGAGGAGGAGGAGAATGACATTCCCGATGTAGGTAGGAATGACAGTGCCGAAGAGATCAGGCCGCTGCACCACAAGAACAAGATGATGAAATTGCTACCAAGGAAGAAAAAGCCGAAACAAAAGAAGGGCAAAACTGCTAGGGAACCAAAGCCTACCTCGGACACGGATGCGTTAACTCGAGACGATGACGACATCGATGTCGAAGGGCCGCCATCGCTCATTCGGAATGAAACCATAGACTGGGCCAACAACAGCGACTATTCTCCTCCCGAATTCGATGTGGAAGACCAACAACAACCTCATCATGACGACGATGATCATGACAACGGTGGGGAGCCAATCGCGTACATCGGCAACACTGTGCCTCTTCACTGCATTAGCAGCGACGCCCTCAAAGAAGAAGTAGAGAAAACGTTGAGGAATCTAGATATTCTGCAACGGGAAGTCCAGCAGAACCCATCTGGCAATGAAGACAGCAACGATGCACTCCGATTGGAACTGCAAAATACAAAAGAGAGTCTTCAGCTGTTCCGGGAATTATCCATGAGAGATATCCAGCCGTCGCCACTGGAACCAACAGGTGACCAAAACGCTGACCAAGCGAATGACAACAAGAAAAAGCTGATTGAATACATTGACATTAGTCGGGGGGTCCAGGAGTGTTCCTCTGGTTTGACGGAGGAGATGATGAAATCGGTGGAACAGCACTATGAAAGAAAGGTGATCAGGAGCCGAACGGTAATCGCGGTACTGGAACGTTTGCGCCAAGAGGACCCACCTTCGCCTGGCTCTGAGTCTCAAGATGACACTGCACTGCTTCAAATCCAAAAGCAACGGAGTCAAGAAGATGTCATAGGACTTCCCGCAGGTGACCGGCCTACCTTTCTTCTGACTAAAAGGCGATCGTGCCCCAATTTCCAGGCAGAGGAAGAGGACAAGCCCATGATTGATCTCATGACTGATCCCACGCAAGTCGTCATGAATGCCACTCAGCTATTGAAGGGCGTAGAGCAGTGGAAGGAAATCAAGGCCGCTCTCTCGTCGTCGCAGCATGAACGTACAGCTGATGCGGAAAAGGTTGGTTCTAGTTCTCACAGAGGTAGGAGTCGGAGCACCAGAAAACCTAGCAGCAGCACCAATGAGGTGCCTACCCGACGCAGGATAAACAACAGTATGAGACAGAGCAGCGCCAAGCGCATGGGCGACAGCAGCAGACAGAGCAGCGCCAAGCGCATGGGCGACAGCAGCAGACAAAACAGCGCCAAGCGCATGGGCGACAGCAGCAGACAAAACAGTGCCAAGGGCATGAGCGACAGCAGCAGACAAAACAGCGCCAAGCGCATGGGCGATAGTAGCAGACAAAACAGCGCCAAGCGCCTGAGCGACAGCGGCAGACAAAACAGCGGCAGGCGCATGGGCGACAGCAGCAGACAAAGCAGTGGCAGGCGCATGGGCGGAAGTAGCGAACGTTTAAGCGCTACCAAGCAGCTGAGCGACAGTCACATTGATGCTCAAACCCGCGAGAGGAGTCTAAGCAATAGCAAGCACAAGAAACTGGATGGATCACGTCACGTCAGCGACCGGAGAAAGAGCCCAAGCATTCGCGTTATCAAGCAGTTGAGCGACAGTAAGATAAAGTCTAAAGACCGTGAGAGGAGTCGGAGCAACAGCAAGCACAGCAATAATCTTGATGGGTCACAGCACGTTTCTTCTAAAGACCGCGAGAGAAGTCGGAGCAGCAGCAAGCACGGCAATAATATTGATGGGTCACAGCACGTTTCTTCTAAAGACCGCGAGAGAAGTCGGAGCAGCAGCAAGCACGGCTATAATCTTGATGGGTCACGGCACGTTTCGTCTAAAACCCGCGAGAGAAGTCAGAGCAACAGCAAGCACAGTAATAATCTTGATGGGTCACAACATCGCAGCAAGAGTCATAGTAGGAGGGAAGGGAGAGTTACCGGGGCTGAGTTGGTGGAGAGAAAGAAGAGCCAATCTACCAGGGCAGAGCGCCCGGATGGACGCGATCGAAGTCAGAGCGTGCGTCGGCTCCAAGATATTACTCAACTACAAGCTGTGGCGCCAAGTACAAGTGTTCGCACTTCGTCTCGCGTAGTTGACGGCAATCGTGAATCTAAGAAAGAAAGGAGCAAAAGCAAGAGTGAGCGCGGAAGCCGGCGAAGTGACCGTGATCGAAGTAGAAGCACGAGCAAGACGGGGAGGTCCGAAGGTCGCACCGTGGTTAGCAGAAAAAGTGAGCGCCTGCATCAGAGTGAAGGGCTAATCAAGTATTCGCATGCCAGTTCCAAGGAGAGGGGCACGAGCGCCAGCAGGAGCATGAGGTCCAGCCGACGCCACTCCGTGGATGATGATCAGGGACTCAGCCGCAGTGAGAATGTCCACGACCGTACGAGTAGTAAGATCAGTAAGCGCCGAACGCAGGTTTTGGAATCTATAAAAGATGATTCGCCAAAATCTGACAACGCCGTGCTTGGCGACAGTCAAGAAAAGAAGAAAGAAAGGAGCAGGGGCGGGACGAAGGAAAAATCCCGCCGAAGTGAAAGGGTTTCTCAGAGTGAAGGCAACCTGGAGTCCCATGACAGAGATCGAAGCAAGAGCAAAAGCCGGCGAAAGCGTCGCAGCGATGACGATCTGGGGGGGAGCCAGCCCATTGGTCAGAGTGAAGGAAAGAGTGACGTTGACCGTCCAGCTAAGAACAAAAGTCTAGAAGACAGTGGCGATGCTGCCAAAGAAAGGAACAAACGCGGGCATCGCAGTGACAGCATATTGTATACCCACAATGCAGTCGCCGTGGGCACACCAATGCACGCTAGTGATCACGTCACCAGTCGTCCCCCAAAAGCCACTGATTCTCAAAGCAAAAAGGACAGCAAGAGTCGAAGCAAGAGCCGATCGCGCCGTAGCAGTCAGCATGGGCGAACATCGGGCGGCGTGGAACACAAAGAAACGAACCAAGACCAAAAGGATGCTGGCGGGGATCGAAAATCTTCCAATGACCGTCACCACGACCGCGAATCGTCTTCAAACAAGAGATCTTCGGACCGAAAGACAAGCAGTAGTACCAAAGGTCGCACTACAAAGACTGGCAGTGGTACTACTAAGGAGAGCGACAAGGATAGGACAGCAACTGCGCCTGAGCACAAACCACCAAGGCCCAGACACACGGCTACGCAAAAGAATCCAAAGGATCGTAAATGCCACAGTGAGCGTCCTTCCAGGATGTTGGACGAGTCCTTCGCATGCAGTCACTCCTCTTCCTCCAGTGAACGGAATCAGCGTCTAATCAGCTGATTGAAGTAGGGGTCCATTCTGTGATGTCGTACGCTACAAAACTAACTGCAAGCTAGTACAACGTAGCGAGGCTTGCACCGGGAAGGGTGGTGGGAAGCAGCCGCCTAGGAGCACGCTTGAGTCTTGACACGGCGCATATAGATTCACTGCTAGCCTTGCTACTTCGAACCAGCTAAAACGTTAAGCATAACAAAATTTACATTTAGATGTGGACTATTAGATTGCTAAATAAACATAACAATTCATTTTCCTAGCACTTCAAGACCAGTGCGTCCAACCAATCTACACTGCAACGTCCAGTAAATTGCACTGTGCTAGTAGTCGAGTTGTGAATCGGGGTTTCAAGCGTTTCAACCGTTTCAAGTGTTTCAAGAGACAGCAACACATTTCAAGAGCATTTCAAGAGGTTTCAAGAGACAGCAAGAGTTTCAAGAGTATCAAGAGCATGTTTCAAGAGTGCTTGAAACTCAAAATTCGTTTTGGCGCGGGCGCACCAATTTCAAAATCATTTCAAGCGTTTCAACAGTTTCAAGTGTTTCAAGAGCAGCAACATGTTTCAAGAGCATTTCAAGAGACAGCAAGAGACAGCAAGAGTTTCAAGAGCGGCATCAAGAGTATGTTTCAAGAGTGATTCGGCACACACGACTGAAGTTATGTGTGCCTGACCTTGCTGGTCTCATCTTGCTTGTGGGCTGTCAATCGCTTTACCCCCCCATGGATTATGACTTTGTTTCATTGGTGCAGTGGACTCCTGGGCAAGCTAGGCCACAGCCAATCCCGCACAATTCACAGCATCAAACTCCACTTTTGCAAAACCCAAACCATGTCTCAAACCTACCTTGGAAGATTGTCTCTCACACACCCATGCATGTGTGGAACGGGCTCTCACTTGCAACACCCCAAAAGACAACTCTTAAATGAACCAAAACCACAGAGGAAGTGATGCAAAAAGATTCAAGGAAAAATTAATGATGTCACACTGAATCCTGTGGAATCCGGGAGGCAGCCTGGATCATGCTGTCCAGTGGAACACTTCTTTGGTCTCATGTTGCATTTTGAAACAGCTCAATTTGCAGCGTTCTGAGAAAAGCAGTGCCTTGAGGTGGAATCTGGCTTTGTGGCTGTTTGCACATTGGAGCAGGAATCTCAATGCTGTTCTGCGCCACTGGTTGAATTGGTTCCACAAATTCCTAGTCAGAGCAAAACTCTGCATGTTCCTGCTGCCAGCCTGACAGGTTGTCTTCCTGCTGCCAGCCAGCAAGAGGCAGACAGTTCAATGTCCCACCAGTGCACTGAGCAAGACGACACAATCAAGATTCAGACTGAGAGTGAGTGCTGCATCACCATGCAATCAACACAAGTTTGCACATGAGCCCTGCAGCTGTCACTGCCATTGTGTGATCAGACAGGGCACAGATTGGAGCATTGTCAACTTCACCTCCAACCAAAATGCTTCAGTTGCTCAGACCCAACCACAAACTGTTGTCCCAAATGATCTGTGCCCCCAACTGCTGGCTAAATTTGGAGCAAGGAATTGCCATTTTTTCTGCTAACTAGCCCCAACCCCGAGCTGGCTAGTTGCACACGAACTCCAACTTCAGCTTGACAGGGAGGCATCCCTCCCATTCATCAATGACAGAGTCTGTCACTGGTGCCATCAATGGCATCTGTCATCAAACATGTCTTTTGCAAAAGATTCCTTTTTGTGGAAGACAAGGTTCAGTTCGCTGCATGCATCGAGCATGATTGGTTTCAGTTGATTCAGAACGCTTCAAAACCACCACAAAATCAATTGGGACAAATTGACCCGCTTCAAGATCAATCACAGGGATTTTCTAATGGACACTGCAGTCTGGTGCTGGTGGAATGAAGCACCATGATGTGGTGCTGATGGAATCAATTTTGGGACTTCATGTGGAATTGCATTCGCTGAAACGGGCAAATCGAGTCATTGTGCCCCCAACAATTGTCACAGTCCAATTCTTCACTGTGCTGCAACAACAAATCCAGTCTCAGGATTCAATGTTCACACAGTTTGACAAATCCTAGGATTCCTATGTTCCCAAGAGCATTTTGGTGAATCTTAAGAATCTGAGGAATCTTGAGATTTGTGGCAGCAGTTCAGCTTTTTGCTATCAGGTTCAGAGAACCAAGAACCTGGCGAGTCGTCCGATCCAAGGACAAGAGAGATTCATTCCACTTTACCGTAGAGTCTGGTATGGTACAGGTGCTACAGACCAGGCCCGTGCTCAAATTTGTGTTTCACGATAAGATTCCTTTTTCACGGAAGCCGTTGATCGTCACTGTGTAATTTTTGAATGTTTGGTCGGTCTTGGTTTTGGTTCACGGCAGTGAAATGCTGTGTGCGTCATGTCATGATGGACAAGACGAATGAATCAAAGCGCGAAAACCGGCTCACAACAAACACAAGTGACCGGGATAGAAAATAACACGCTATTGCACCGCGAGCTCTTTGATTGATTGATTGCATTATTCCACACTCTCGCTAGCTAGCTGCTATACTAGTAGCTTTATACTGTAGCTTCAGGCTAGCCATCACAACACAATATATAAATTGAAACAGCCAATATTATGATCATTGCGGACATGAATGTCTTTGACGCCGCCAAGCACTGTTGTGTGCTTGTTTTTAGCATTCACTTTTTGTTACAGCGATGGAAGGTCATGGAAGAAAAAGATGGAGGAGAGGGTTCTGCGGCCTCCTCGTCATTCAAGCAGTTGGATGGCGACAGCCAAAAAGATAGCACATCTCAGCAGGCTCCCCAACAACAGCCACTGCAGACTCCTACTGCCGCCATGGTTGATACTCCCAAACGCAAAGCTACCAATCGTGATGTTTTTTACGCTCTTGTAATTTACTTGGTGTTGCCTTACTTGCTCCTCAATCTGGCTTCGATTTGGTACGACCATTTGACAATCTACGAACAACAATGCAACAAAAATCACGAGTGTCCCGCTGCCGCGTATAGCTCTTTCTATCAATCAATACTTCCATACAAGAATTTGCTCGTATTGGGCTTTTCGTCTCCGACCAAAATGTGGAAAAGTTTGGAGGACCGCTTTATTTCCATCAGTTGTTGGGGTTGGACCTTCTTTTGGGTCCGCAAGGGATGGAATCCTGAATCACGGTCGCATCTCTTTCGATTTTGGCGAGGCGCTGTCCTGAGTACACTGGCCGTCTATTATTCGTCTGTGGGACGCCAGCTCTTCAAACACACACCCATCTACCAACATTATTTTCATGGGATGTGGCAATGGGACGCCGCCTTTGTGGGCATCTTTTGGGGTCTTTCCAGTATTGTCATTCGACGACGACTGGATCCCGCACTCTGCAATAAGCTGGTGACACCCGACTTGTTTTTTGGGTCGTGTTCCTTGTCCGTGACGGCGTACATCAACACACACTACAAGCATGCCATGCTGGTATATATGGTGGACCAACTATCCTCCTCCACATGGGTATCCTGGGCTTTGGAGCAGCAGGACAACCGGATAGTGACCTCCTTGTGTTCTTGGCTAGCCTTGTCCTCTTCCCACGATCTTCTCCGCATGACAGTGGATGCCCTGCTCGTAGGGCTTTGGTGGGGTGTGCCCTACCTATGGATTCGGCGTGGCTGCAATCCTCAGTCGTCGGCAGTCTTTGTCTCCAAGTTTGGAAACGATGCGTATTATGGAAGTTGGGCCCTGGTCGTGTATGTGTTTATGAAACGACTAGTGCAAGTATGGTGGTTTGAAATCGTGGTGCCGGAACCCGAAGAAACAAGCCAAAAGTGGTGGCAAATTCTTGCCAGTAACATCTCTGAAAATCAAGACTGGCTTCTGTTATAGTCACAGACTTCATCCGTTGTTTCTTCCTGTGAGGGACAGTCAAAGGGCCTGAGGCTTCCAAAGTCCTGCAGTCTGCTTCCCGAACGATTGCAACGGAATGCACAGTTTTTCAAAAGACGCGGTCTTCCGTTTGGAAAACAAGCCCCAACCATGGAACTTAATTTGTATACAGGGTAAAGGGCTTGCTCGCTATATCGGGAGATAGCCCCCGTTGCAACCTCTTTTTGGCCTGCTGCAGTTCCCCTGTTGAGACTGGGCTGTGGATCACGGCTCTTCTGATATGTCTATCAGTAGCTATAATAATTTTGCAATATATTCTTGTTTCATCTCTGCCAGTGGCATTCGCGTCTGTAAATATATCATTACTTTTCTATATTATTACTTATTCGATGATTCCAGCATACGATGTCGCCCTGATTTATCAAAGATTTACATCTCCAGTTTAGAAGTTGATTGGGCCGACCCTACAGCACTACCAAATAGCAGAGTGAGTGCTACTGAATTCCAGCCTTCGATTATTGTACAGCTGTACACAGCACCAGCGAAGTGTCCAAAGGTGGCTGACTACCATGTTTCAATTTAAAAAATGCAGCCCAGGTTATCAATTCAGTCAAATGATGTTACAGCACTTGACTTTCAGTGCCAGCAAGGCCTTGGGGTGCTATCATCTATGTGTGGAGCCAGGATTGATGCCCCTGTGCACTGTGTCGTTTTGCCCTTGACAAATGTGAGCACCAAGCAATCCTTGTCGGTTTGTGCAACAGCATCTTCCAGGAGAAGATGAGGAACCGCATGGGCAATCTGGAATGTGTCCATGTCTGCATTCATGGCCTTTTCTGTCTTGCCAATTGTTCTTGCACTGACCATCTAGAAAAGCTAGAAACTGTTCTTGCACAATGAAAACTTCAAAATGTTTTTTTATGCAATCAAGAAGAGCTGTGCTTGAGGTCAACGCTACAAAGGTGTTTTTCATTGAATCAAAATTGGAATAATTAAGAGATTTTGAACCAGAGCCATGTGTGCTAAGGCTGAGCTGTGATGCGGATTGCAGAACCAAACTGAAAAGTCACAAAAAGCTCCATCAGTCATTTGGCGGCGTCAACTGCCACCATGGCATTTGGTTCAGACATGCACATGTCCTTGCACCATTGACAACAGTTGCATCTGTTAAGATTAGGCAGAAGTGAGCAGACCAACACCAAAAGGAAAATGCAACAACTACGAAAGTCATTGTGAGCAAGAAACTGTTAGCTTGTCACAACTCAAATGAACCCTTTCAAATTCACATTGATGTCAGTCACGTCGGTTGGGTGAGGGCCACCAATCCTGCCACATGATTCTTCAAAATGGTCAAGACTGGTGGAAAAAAAGCCAACTGCGTGGCCGATTGATTAGGAATCCAAATGCTTTCCCAACATTCTTGGCTGACAGAGACCCTCACAGATGGGGGCATAGAGTCACACTGCAGATGAAGTCAAAAACTTGCTAGCACATGAATGCAGTGTTCAACAGAAGTTCACGACTTGCAATCCCTAAACAAAATCCATGCTTGAGCACTGTCACAAGGCTCTGAACAATGTGCTTTGTGCATGAGGGACAAGGGACAAGGAAGACCGGGACAAGGAAGACCTTAGTTGTCCTTTCTTTGCCTTTCAATGTCTGCTCACTTCACGGTTGCAAAGCCATGTGTGCCACAGTTGATGCCACCTGCCATGCAACACCAATACATTGGATATTTGGCCGCAATGTCATCTGTTTGAAGCTGACTGGCAATGCAAAAAGAGCAGTTCACAATGATGAGCGTGATGATGTCATGCGCACTTTGCATGCACACAACTCACTGCAGGACATCACATCATGGGCAAACAAGACAAAATCCAAAGCATGGCCATGACAAATGCCTTGATCCTTCCACAGGAACTCAGATGAATGAGGCCAGCTAGTCAAGGTTGCCAATAACAAAAAGGACAGAGCTGTCCAGACCATCCAGAACATGGCCCAACGGTTATCCAGCGGTTATTTCTGGTCGTTGTTCTGGTTCATGAAGAAAGCGACCGAAGTCATTCTAATTCCACAGCTAGTAGCAGAGGACACAATTAATCATCCCATCATTTTAATGCGTAGCAGATTGTTATTCATTGCTTCCAGAACATTTCCAACAAGTTGATTTATATCAGTATCAGCAATACCACGTGCTAAAACTACGAGCCATGGACAATTTTCAAGACATGCCGCCGCCAGTTCAATATTGGAACCGACTCGGGCGTCACAGGTATACAAAACGTCAAAAGTGGGCCCAACTCCGGCGTCACATTGACATACAGAACCCAGGACACACAAGGCTGCAGCTGCGCACCCCTCAAGTGATTATTTGGGACGTATGTCATATTCCTCTGAAAATGCTATCCGATTGTTTTGGTTCCCGTGGTTATCCGAGTGACAGCGAATTAGACAACTTGGTGCCGGTCGGCTTTCTACTTCCTGTTGGATGTCTGTCCGTTTGTGTAGATGTTGTGACATCCAAGATTTGGATCGTTACTTCCCTTCCAGAGGTGTTCTTCGTGCCGAATGGGGAATTGGCAACTCGTCAGCTTGAGGAGGCAATAATGAAGACACCTACAATGGAAACAATGTCAAAAACCTCTACAAAAACTGAAAAAGATGGAACGAACGATGTTCCGTTACTGCCAACACATCCGCAGCATTCTTCCCGACGTGATCGTGATCCACCCAGTGGAAAGTACATCAGGGTCGTCTTTATCTTCCGTCGCATTGTTCTATTATTTCTACGATGCTGTGGTCGGCATGGTCGCCGCTGTCTAGCATTATTCTTTTCTTTCTCTACTTTTGTTGTGACCCGCTTGGCCCCCGGCATGTTCGCATTATTTGTTTCCGGCGTCGCTTGCGGCGCAGTTTGAACAAGATGACCAAGC
>ENA-ORBV01014183-ORBV01014183.1-microbial-mat-metagenome-genome-assembly--contig:-NODE-14183-length-11970-cov-4.309173_pt1 | contig 11970 bp, 10 predicted proteins | sample MGYA00237777_ERZ505514 | MGnify/ENA primary metagenome ERZ505514 (study PRJEB26160, sample SAMN06269048) | microbial mat metagenome | isolation source: Oligotrophic lake microbial mat | place... | reverse complement strand
CACCTGCAGCGGATTCGACACACGCGAACCGAACAGCGTGCCGTTGAGTTCGAGACGCCCGACCGCCGTGTTGAGCGGTCCCCCTACATCCACCGACGCACTCGCCGCACGCTCGGCAGACAATGCCCCTAGCCCTCCAACGGGAAGCATCAGCGGCGTGAGACCGGTTGCCTCCGTTTCCTCCGTGAACGGCGTCGGCGCGAATGCGCCAGTGCCAAGAGACCAGCGCGTCAACCACTCGGACAATGCGCCGTCGGCCGGGCCTCGCATGAGCAGCGAGACACGGGGATTGACGAATGTGCCGAACTCGCTGTGCGCATCCGCGCGCACGCTGCCGGACACTGACAGCCATGACGCCGCGTCCACATCGAGCTGCGCAAATGCGGCAGGAATGGAGAACATGTAGTTGAACGCGGGTACGTCGCTGTTGCGATACGCTTCCTGCTGCACTGCAACGCCGAGCACATACGTGACGCTGCGACTCCCGTACACGCGCGGGATCGCCAGCGCGGCTTCGCTGAATACGGTGCGATGTCGGTCGTCTTCGGAGATATCACCAATCCCGTGTGCATGCTGCTGTTGCATGGCGGAGCCGCGCAGCGTGGCGACGGCACCGTCGAGTGGACCGGTGCGGTCGAGTACCCACCGTACAAGTCCACCGAGATCGGCGCGACGCGTGTCGAGCGATTCGCCGAACGCGCCACCACCGGGCACAACGCCTCCATCCACGGTGCCGCCAGTGCGTGTTTCGGCCGTGTATCCCGCGGTGACAAACGCCGTCCGGCCGGTGCCGTTGTCGAAGTAGAATCGCGGTCGCAGCACGGCTCGTTCATAGCCTGCCAAATCTGTCCACCCATCTTCATCCAGATCGTTGCGGCGTTGCACGTGCGCGCCGGCCAGCAGCGTGTATCCCCAGACCGGCGACATCGGCCCGCCGCCGAAGTACACCGCATCGGTGCCGCCGCGTGAGGTCTGATTGAGCAGCACGGTGCGCTCCGCCTCAGCGCCGGGTCGACGACTCAGGAGGTTGATCACACCGCCCAGTGCAGAGCTGCCGTAGAGCGCAGACGCACTACCCTTGATGATTTCAACGCGCCCGAGGTCGACGGGCGGAATCTGCAGCAAGCCGAGTCCGCCTGCCTGCCCGCCATAGAGCGGCAGTCCGTCGGCCAGTATGAGTGAATAGCGCCCGCGCAGACCCTGAATGCGCACGTTCGCGCCACCAAGTGACGGATTGGTCGTCTGGACACGCAGTCCACCTGTTTCGTTGAGCATCATGGCGATGTCGCCGGGCGTCATGGCCACTTTTTCGGCGATTTCTTCCTCGTCGATGACTTCCACGCGTAGCGGCGTGTCTTCCACGCGGCGCTCACCGCGCGTCGAGCTCACGACCACACCTTCGAGCGCCAACGCCTGCCTCGCCAGCACCAGCACGATGCTGGTATCGCCACGAGCGCGCAGCACGAGCGTTGCGGAGTCCGGGCGCAGTCCAAGTCGGCCGGCGCGGATTACGTGCGCGCCGGCAGGCAGTCGCAGCACCGCATCGCCGCGCGGATCGGTACGGGCCTGCTGTGTGCCGCTGCGTACGAGGGCGCCATCAACCGCGATCGCCCCGGCGGAGTCGCGCGACACGCGCACGAGTACGCGCACCAGCGAGTCCTGCGCAGTGGCGGTCACGGCCGCGGACGTAGACGGTGCAACGGGCGTCGACGAAGCCAGCGATGGAGCGCCCACGAGGCACGCTGCGACCAGCCAGGTCGTCGGGATTTCGCACAGCATGGATAGCAGCATCAGGAGCGGGGGTTGTTGACAGGCGCGCGCTCGTAGCCCACGATTGCGCGCAACGGCGAGACATAACGTTATCAGACTGGAGAGTCCCATTCCGCTTTCAACCTCGATCGGTCACTGCTGCGTTGCCGTCGGACGCGTCTTCACGGTCGCGGCGGCGCTGCTCGGTCCGCTCGCGCGCACCGCCCTTGCGCAACAGACGCCGACGATCGCTCAAGTCGACGCGATCTTCGCCCAGTATGACGCCAGCACCACGCCGGGCTGCGCCGTCGCCGTCATGCGCGGCAACAACGTCGTGCTGCAGCGCACGTACGGCATGGCCCATATCGGATTCTCCGTGCCGATGTCCACGGCCACGACCATGTGGGTGCCGTACTCCGAGGCGCGCGTGTTCACGGCGCTCGCTGTGGCCATGCTCGCACGAGACACGCGGCTGTCGCTTGACGATTCCGTGCGACGGCACATACCAGAGCTGCCCGCCTATGCCGCGAACGTCACTATTCGACAACTGCTCCACCATACGAGCGGGCTCGCCGACTACGGCACCATTTCCGGACCGGGTTGGCAGATTTCAGATCGCATGTCCGAGGACGAGATGTTTCGCCTGCTGACGCGCTGGGGGCAGCTGGTCTTTCCGTCGGGCGAGCAGAAGATGTACAGCAACACCGATTACGCATTGCTCAAGGTTCTGGTGGAGCGCATTACGGGCGGAACTCTACATGCGTATTTGTCCGGCACGCTGTTCCAGCCACTTGGCATGACCAGTACGCGTGTCGGCGCCGACCAGGGCGCTGTCGCGCCCGATCATGCGCTCTTTTACGAAGCCACCAGCGACGGATTTCGCTCGTTGTTGCGCTACCGTGAGTCGCCCGTAGGCGGCATCGCGGTGACGACCAGCGTCGATGATCTCGTGCGTTTTGCACGCGGGCTGCGCGATACCACGACCGGCCTGCAAGCCATGCTCGAGCAACTCAAACCCGGCGCGTTCCCGGACTCGCTCGACGATGGCTACGCGTTCGGTCTGTTTCGTGGGAGCGAGGAGAATCCGGATCTGATCATGTATCGTGGCGTCGGCGAGTACAACTGGCTGACGGTCAGCGCCGACGGGTCGCTTTCGGTGATCGTGCTGTGCAACGCGTACAAGGACATGTTTCTGTTCGGGCCGGCCACGGCCTCTCTCTACTCTGGCGCGAAGGATCGCGCGGCTGCTGCGCCGGCAACTACGCGAGACATTCTTGGTGGATTGGAGGACACGGTGGCAATCGTCGCTGTCTCGCCAGCAGAACTGCAGCGCTACGTCGGCGAGTACCGAACCGCCGAGCGCCGCCGCTCGGGAATCATCGTGGACGTCGTTGAGAATGCGCTGCGCTTCAACGTGCCCGACGGCAGACGGTTTCTGACGCGATCGATCGGTGGAGGACGCTTTGAGTTTACTGCGGCCCCCGGATTGCGCGTGCAGCTTGCGTTCGTCGTCACCGATTCCGCCGAGGACGTAATGACCCTTCGTCAGACCATCGTGGAGACCGGCGAGTCCGCCGGCGACGACTTGTATCGCTTCGTCGAATGGCAACCCGGACCGGCGATGCGGCAATCGTATTCAGGCGCGTACGTGAGTGACAAACTGGACCTTGTGCTGTTCGTATCGGTGGATGCGGATCGTGTGCGCATCGCCGGTCGTGGCCTTCCGATGACAGAAATGTCACCCATGCGTGAAGATGCGTTCGAGATTCCAGATTATCGCGTGCTGTTCCATCGGGACGCTCGTGGACAGGTCACGCATCTGACGCTCAACAGCACACGCGTTGGCGGCATGCGGTATACACGTCGCGCCTCACCCTGAGTGAATCGCACCTGATTGTCCGCGCTACGTCATCATCGCCGTTAAAATCTTGTCGGGTGTCATCGGGAAGGTTCTCAGCCGTGCGCCGCACGCGTTGTAAATGGCGTTGGCAATCGCGCCCGCGCCGCCGCAGATGGCCAGCTCGCCCGCACCCTTGGCCTGGAGCGGCCTGGCCACCGGGTCGCGTTCCTCAACCAGAATCGTCTCGAGGTGTGGCACGTCGCGGTGTACCGGCACATGGTATTCGGCGAGGTCGCAGTTCACGACATGCCCATCGACCGGATCGAACAGCAGGCTTTCGGTGAGCGCCGCGCCAATGCACCACGTCATCGCGCCGATACACTGTGAGCGCGCGGTTTTGGCATTGAGCACCCGGCCGAACCCGAAAGCACCGAGCATGCGGCGCACCCGCGCTTCTCCCGTCCACGCATTGACGGCGACCTCGGCGAAGAACGCGCCGAAGCTGGCGGCAATTTCTGCCGCGATCTGGGTGAGGATCGCGTAGGTCCCGGTGCCGATATCGGTCATGTCGGTCTCGACGAGCGCGGTGCCGTCGATCTTCTGCACGACCCTCTTAGCCTTGGGACAGTGTCCCAGTTCATTCCTTCGAGCGATTGGAGCAGCAAGCAGCGTGCCGTACCCTCCAGTTGGATAGTTCGGGGGTTGGATCGTGTTGTCAGCAACACCGACCATGTTCGTGAGCGTTCACTCGTAAACGAAAAGAGGATGACACCATGAGTTGTTGCGGCGATGTGATGCAACCGATCGAGGCGGCGGGCTGCTGCGGCCCGACTGACACGGCGGCCGATGCCGCAAACGCGATGCGCAGTTCAGGCTGCGGCTGCGCGCCAGTGATCGAGGACGCGAGTACGCGTAAGGTCGTAGGTGTTGTCACTGAGCGCGATGTGTGCTGCGGCGTGGCGGCGGACGACCAGCGGGCGTCCGAGGTGAGCGTTGCGGAGATCATGCGCCCGGCCGCCGCGTGCTGTGGGCTGGATGAATCGGTCGACGCAGGGATCGAGAAGTTGCACGAACATCACGCAACCAGCCTTCCTGTTGTCGATGAGGCCGGTTGCTGCTGCGGGACCGTCAGCGCGCATCACCTGGCGCACGCGTAGACAACGTGCTGCCAGAACGCGCGCGTCACCGACACTACACCAATCCCCCAAAGGATTCGCGATGACTGACCGCAGAACCGTACGCGTTGCCGTCAACGGCTACGGTGTCATCGGCAAGCGCGTCGCTGACGCTGTCGTTGCCCAGACCGACATGATCCTCGCCGGCATCGCCGACGTGGCGACGGACTGGCGCGTGGCCGTCGCCCGCTCGAAGGGCTACCCGCTCTACGGTGCCACGTCTGAGCACGCACTTGCCATGAAGGAGGCGAACCTCGATCCGGCCGGTACGCTCGAAGACCTCTTGGGCGCCGCTGACATCGTCGTGGACTGTACGCCGAAAAAAGTGGCCGCCCGGAACGTCGAGCGTTACCGTGAGCGAGGGATCCGGTTCATCCTCCAGGGCGGCGAGAAGCACGAGGTCACCGGGCACTCGTTCACCGCCGAGAACAACTACGACACCGCGCTCGGCCGCGAGAGCACGCGTGTCGTCTCGTGCAATACGACATCGACGGTACGTACGCTCTCAGCACTCAAGCGTGCCGGCCTGCTCAAAAAGGCGCGCGGCACGCTCCTGCGCCGAGCCACCGACCCGTGGGAGAGCCACCTCGGCGGCATCATGAACACGCTCGTCCCCGAGCCCGAAATCCCCAGTCATCAGGGTCCCGACGCGCAAACGGTGGATCCCGACCTCGACGTGATCACGATGGCGGTGAAGGTGCCGGAGACGATCGCGCACCTGCACTACTGGTCGGTCCAGCTTGCGCGCGTAGCTTCGAAGGACGAAGTGCTCGACGCTTTCCGCACCTCGACTCGTATTGCGTTCATCCGCATGGCCGACGGCCTCGTCGCCCTGAATTCCGTCAAGGAGCTCATGGCCGACATCGGTAGGCCGCACGACAACCTGTATGAAGTGGCACTCTGGGAGGACATGCTGACCGTGCAGGGCGACGAGGCGTTCTACGCCTACATGGTGGACAACCAGGCCATCGTCATTCCTGAGACGATCGACGCCATTCGGGCGCTCACGGAGCTGGAGGCCAACGGCGCGGCGTCCATCGATCACACCAATGAGTCGCTCGGCATCACCGGGCGGCTCGTGCCCGAGCCGGTCGCCGTGTGACCCGCTTCACGTCTTCGACGCCTCAAAGATGTCGTGGATGGAACTGTCCAGCAGTGCGTCGAACTCCTCGTCGGTCTGCTGAACGGTGAGTCCTTCGGTAAGGGCCCGGGAGAAACTGGCGATCAGCCCGTGGTTTCGCGTCAGGAGTTCGTTGGCCCGCGCCCGCGAGAAGCCCCCCGAAAGCGCCAGCACCCGCAGCGTGTTGGGGTGCTCGATGCAGGGCGCGTAGAAGTCGTCCTGATCCGGGAGGGTCAACTTGAGAATGACCCGCCGGCCCGATTCGAGGGCATTTAGATGCGCCAGAATACTCGTCCGGAGTAATTCCTCGCAGTCGGCCTTGTCATGGCAATGAATGTCCACCTCGGGCTCGAGGATGGGCATCAGTCCACGGGACAGGATGTGGCTGCCGATCTCGAATTGCTGGTCCACGATGGCCTCGATCCCCGCGTCGTTCGCCTCTAAGATGACCGACCGCATCTTGGTGCCGAAAATCTGATTCGTGAGCGCCCGGTCCAGGAGTTCGTCCAGTCCCGGCATCGGCTTCATGAGCCGCACCCCATTCTCCTGCGCTGTCAGCCCGTTGTCGACTTTGAGGAACGGCACCACCCGCTTCTCGTCCCAGAGGTAGCGCGCCGTTGGCTTGCCGGCGACCTCCCGGCCCATGGTGTCCTCGAAGAGAATGGCACCAAGGATCCGGCCCCCGTCGAAGCTCGCGCTGGTGACGATGCGGGTTCGCATTTCGTGGACCCAATCGAACATCTCTTGGTCGCCGGAATACGCGCTCTCAGGCACCCCGTATATCTCGAGAGCCTTCGCAGTGCTGCCGCCGCTTTGGTCCAGCGCGGCAATAAAGCCGTCGGCGGATTGGACCTTGTCAAGCATCTCGTGGGAACGCATTGCGGTCTTCCCTCAGTGGTTGTGTGGAAAGGGGTCATGGAATGCTGAGGAAAAAGTCGCTGGGCCACGTCCGAGCACGCGCGGCGCGTCGTCAGAGGCGTGGTAGCGCTAGACCCGACATGCCTGGAGTGCGCTCAGCCGGAATCACCCGCGTCGCAGGTCCACATCTGATCATTGCCGCTGATCGTGACTGGTCCGCGCAGGAAAGATCGGACGCCAACGGCGAACCGTCGCGTTTGTGTATGAGGTTGTGCCCAAGACGCTTCCAGTCGGGCGCCAGCGACGCGTTCAATGCTGTATAGTGCACGGTCTCGAACAGGAGCGATTCATCAGATGGAATATAGTGTTCATTGGCTGACCGAGACGCGGGCAACGCACGATTCGATCAACTACACTTGAACCATGACGACAGCCGCTCAACCGGTCACTGATGACGCACTGATCGACACGCTGCAATCCCGCGCGCTCCGCTACTTCCTCGACGCGGCGCATCCGCTGACGGGCTTGGTGGCGGACAGCACCAAGCCCGACACCGTGTGCAGCATTGCTGCGGTCAGCATGGCGCTTGGGGCATACCCCATCACGGTGGAGCGCGGCCTGCTCGCCCGGGCCGAGGCGGCGGAGCGCACCCTCCGCGTGCTCCGCTTCTTCCGCGACAGCCCGCAGGGTGAGAGTGCTGATGCGACCGGGAACCGAAGCTTCTGCTACCACTTCCTGGACATGGAGACGGGCCGGCGGGCGTGGCGTTGCGAGCTCTCAACCATCGACACGGCCCTGCTCCTCGCCGGTGTTCTGGCCGCCGCCTCCTATTTCGACGGGGAGGTCGAGGGCGAGCCGGAGATCCGCGCCATCGCCGACGCGCTTTACCGGCGGGTGGACTGGCGCTGGGCGCTGGATGGCGAGCTCACGCTCACCCACGGCTGGCGGCCGGAGTCGGGGTTCCTGCCGTACCGCTGGCGCGGATATGACGAGGCGCTGATTTTGTACGTCCTCGCCCTCGGCTCGCCGACGCACCCGATCACGGCCGAGTGCTACGCGGCGTGGAGCGCGACGTATGCCTGGAAATGCATCGACGGCCACTGGCTCCTCTACGCCGGCCCACTCTTCATCCACCAGTTCTCCCACCTCTGGATCGATTTCCGCGGCATCCAGGATGCCTTCATGCGGGAAAAGAGCGCTGCGCTTGGCTCTCCGATCGACTACTTCGAAAGCTCCCGCCGCGGGACGATCGTGCAGCAGCCCTACGCCGTCCGCAACCCGCTCGGCTTTGCTGGCTACTGTGACTGCTACTGGGGGTTCACCGCCTGCCACGGCCCGGGCCCTGCCAGCCACACGTCGTAGACGGGGTCGAGCGTCGGTTTCTCGGGTACAGCGCCCGTGGCGCACCCTACGGGCCGGACGACGGTACGATCGCTCCATGGGCGGCGGCCACCTCGCTCCCTTTCGCCCCGGATGTCGTGCTCCCCACGCTCCGCCGCTTCGATGCGCTTCATGTCGGGAAGGGAAGCCGCTACGCGTTCGCGTCGTCCTTCAATCCCACGTTCCCCACGCAGGATGAAGACGCGGGCGGCTGGACCTGCCCGTGGGTCTACGGTATCGACCAAGGGGCGCTCGCGCTGATGATCGAGAACTACCGCACGGGGCTCGTTTGGGATGTCGTGGGGCGCTCGCCCCACGTGCAATCCGGGCTGCTCCGCGCCGGGTTTGAGGGCGGGTGGTAGGACGCGAGGGCCACCGGCCCTTGATCGCTTGGTACGGTCGCTCTCGGCGCTCACGTGGGCCGGCCCGCGGCAGTACTGCGAAGCCGTTGCAGATAGAACCGCTCAAACGCTACAATCACGGTGATGGACACGAGGCCGACCACGACGATCAGCGGATCGGAAGAGCCTTTGACGACGAGGAACGCTCCCAACGCGATGGCATCGAGGCCGATTGCCGTGCCGAGAATTATCCGGTTGGCGCCCACGTCCTTATGCAGGTGTCTCAGCACGCCCCAGTGAATGGTGATGTCCATAAGCAAATAGAAGATCGCGCCCAACGACGCGATGCGCGACAGATCAAAGACCGCGGCGAGGACAGCGGCAATCACTACGGTGTAGACCAGCGTATGCTGCTGCACATTGCCGGGCATCCCGAAGTGGCTGTGGGGTATGAGTTGCATCTCGGTGAGCATCGCAAGCATGCGCGAGACCGCGAAGACGCTTGCCAGCAAGCCGGAGGCGGTGGCGACCAGCGCAATAGCGACGGTGAACCACATCCCGTATTCACCCATAGCCGGCCGGGCAGCCTCCGCGAGCGAGTAGTCTTTTGCCGCGATGAGCTCGTCGAGCGTCAGGCTCGACGCCACCGCGAAGCAGACAGCGAGGTACACAACGAGGCAGATCACCAACGAGATAATGATGGCGCGGCCGACGTTTTTCTTTGGCTTCGTGACCTCGTCGCCCGCGTTGGTAATGGTGGTGAACCCCTTGAACGCGAGGATCGCCAAGGCAACACCGCCAACAAAGCTCCCAAGCGACGGCGCACCACTCGGCGGAACAATGCTCGTCTTCAGGCTGATCCCGGAGGCAGCCATCGCAATCGCGGCGAACACCAGCAACCCGCCAATCTTGAAGACGGCGCTGATGTTGGATACCGTCCCGATGACCTGATTGCCGGCAAGGTTCACGATGAACGCCAGCACAATCAGTCCAACAGCGAGTACCGAGACCCAGACTCCCGATGTGTCGGAGGGGAAGAGCTGCAGGGTGTACGCACCGAAAGTGCGCGCTACCAGACTTTCGTTGATGATCATCGAGATCGCCATGAGCAGCGCGGCGGCCCCTGTCACCGTGGTCTCTCCGTAGGCCTTCTTGAGGATCATGGCGATGCCGCCAGCAGACGGGTACGCACTGGCAACCTTGATGTAGCTGTACGCGCTGAATCCGCTGATGACCGCCGCCACGAAGAACGCGATGGGAAAGAGCCCGCCAGCGAGCTCGGCCACCTGTCCCGTCAACGCGAAGATGCCGGCCCCGATCATCACACCGGTGCCCATCGCGACCGTACCCAGCAGACTGAGGCTACCCGACTTGTATTCGGTGGAGCGGTTGTTCATTCGTCGACGTTCGGAAGTGGCGGGGAATTCATGAGCATGCCAACACAGCGGTTCGACGCACGTTTGGCGCCAGGACGACACCGGTTTTACGCATCGGGATCCCGGCTTTATCGATCACGTGATGACGAAGAAAGCGGAGGTCGTACGGGTGTGCCTGCTGCCGGACGCCAACTGCCTGCTTTCGGTGATGGATCACTGCCTGCACCCGCACGGGTTGAGCGACATGGATTTCGACGAGATCTTCACCACGGACAAACCGGTCATCTTCTCGTTCCGTTGCTATCCGTGGTAGATCCATCGGCTGACCTGCCGCCGCACCCACCACGACAACATCCACGTCCGTGGCTACAAGGAAGAGGGCACCATCACCGATCGGCCTGATACCGCCGGCGAATATCCGCAATGTCCACCTTCGGCGCCGGCACCTGCATGTGAAACGCCTCCATCGTCTCGACGATGATCTCCGCGATCGCGAGGTCCCGAAACCATTTATGGTCCGACGGAATCACAAACCAGGGTGCGTGATCCGGGCTGCAGTTGTTGATCGCGTCTTCGTACGCGATCGTGTAGCCATCCCAACGTTCACGCTCAGTATAGTCCGCTTCGCTGATCTTCCACCAGCGTGACTCGTCCTCAAGTCGGTCGCTGAACCGCTCAAGCTGTTCCTCTTTGCTGATGTGCAGAAAGAACTTGAGGAGATGCATGTCGGCCGCGACCAGGCGACGCTCGAAATCATTGATCTGCTCAAAGCGTGCGGACCAAATTGCCTTTGGCACGAGATTGTGCACACGCACGACAATCACATCCTCGTAGTGCGACCGATTGAAGATTGCCACTTCACCACGCTGAGGGGTTTTCGCCTCCACTCGCCACAAAAAGTCGTGTGCGGCTTCAATCGCCGTGGGTTGCTTGAACGGGACGACACGACACCCCTGTGGATTCATGGCGCTGATGACGTGTCGAATCACACCATCCTTGCCGCCTGCGTCCGGCGCTTGCAGGCACACCAGAAACGAACGCTTCTGCTCGGCATACAGCAAGAACTGCAGTTCGTCCATCCGTTTGAGCAGCTTCTTGAGTCGCCGACGCGCCGACTTCTTGTGCTCTGCTTCGTCAGTGAACGATGAATCGATCTCACGGAGCTGAATCCGCTGACCCGGCAATACCTGAAACTGCTTTCGATAGTTCATCGTGACGTCTCCTCAGAAATGACACCGAACAGTTCTTCATCATTGCCACGCTAGCGCGACACGAACACCACCACTTCCGAACGGACAATCGCGCCTATCGCTCGGCCAGCATCACGCTACAGCTTCACCCGTTTCAACAGCTGCGCGTTGATCGCCACGATCACGGTGCTCGCCGACATCAACACGGCGCCGACCGCCGGCGTCAGCAAAATATTCCACGGCGCCAAGACTCCGGCAGCCAGCGGAATGGCCAAAATATTGTACCCGGCCGCCCACCACAGATTCTGCACCATCTTGCGATACGTTGCCCGCGACAGCGTGACAATGCGCGGGATGTCGCGCGGGTCCGACCGCACCAGCACGATGTGTCCCGCTTCCACCGCCACGTCCGTGCCGGCACCAATGGCGATTCCGATGTCCGCCGTGGCCAGCGCCGGCGCATCGTTGACGCCGTCGCCAATCATGGCCACCTTCTTTCCCTGCGCCTGCAGTTCACGCACCTTGGCAGCCTTGTCCTGCGGCAGGACTTCGGCAAACACGAGGTCGATGCCGAGTTCCTGCGCGACGGCATCCGCCACCGCCTTGGCATCGCCGGTGAGCATGGCGACTTGAATGCCCCGCTCATGCAACGCGCGAATCGCCTCACGACTTTCTTCGCGTATTGCATCGGCCACGGTGAATACGGCCATGGCCTGTCCGTTGCTCACGAGATAGATCGCGGCCTGTCCGCGGCTGGCGGCGACGTTTGCGGCCTCCTCGATTGCTGGCGGCACTGTGACCTGCTCGCTCCGGAGGAGCGCCGGTCCACCCATGTGATATTCGACGCGCTCGACGGTCGCGGCCACTCCTTTCCCGGTCAGTGCACGGAATCCGTCGGCGGTCGGGATGGCGAGTTTACGATCGATCGCAGTTTTTACGAT
>ENA-ORBV01014180-ORBV01014180.1-microbial-mat-metagenome-genome-assembly--contig:-NODE-14180-length-11971-cov-6.877501_pt1 | contig 11971 bp, 6 predicted proteins | sample MGYA00237777_ERZ505514 | MGnify/ENA primary metagenome ERZ505514 (study PRJEB26160, sample SAMN06269048) | microbial mat metagenome | isolation source: Oligotrophic lake microbial mat | place... | reverse complement strand
TTTCAAGCAGAAGACGGCATACGAGATTCGCCTTAGTCTCGTGGGCTCGGAGATGTGTATAAGAGACAGCCTCTATTCTACTAACTTGACTTGTGGCTACCAACACGAGCTAGCTAGCTAGCTAGTAGGAGTGGAGTAGGATCTTGTGTTGATGATGGCTGCTACACTATGGTGCCAGTACCGCTGCTTGCTGTTGATAAACGGACGAGCAAGAAAGTTAGATGCGGCATGTGTTTCGTCATTGGTTCCAGTTTCAGGTTTTCTTTGGGAACTCCGAGCCAATGATTTGAACGATTGAATTCATTCATTGGATGTCACACACCGCCAGGCGGCTTGGATCGGCTTCTTTGTAAACCCAGAACTTGCTATCGGCTCTACGTTTTCGATGTTGTGTGATTTTGACCCTAATCCTAAAAGATCCTGGATCTTACGTAAATACTTTGGACGTGCGTTTGCCCCAAAAAAAAGCGTTAATCAAAACGAGAAATTGGAGTGCTAGCTTTTGCTTTAGGTAAGTCCGATACAGTATGCTGCAACAACCATACAGTAGGTTAGATGATTACTACTGGTACATGGTCCTGCTCGGCCATCTACTAGGGCAGTACGGTTGCTACTATTAGTAGGTTGAATAGAGTTAGCTAGCTTCTTTTTTCCATTGAAAACCTCTGGTACAAGTAGTGTGCCTGGTATCCTTTGGATACTCACTCACTCTTGACATCTGTTTAGCGCATCACTCCTTGCATGGCAGATTCATAGCGACTCCTCATTGAAATAGGTAATACAAGCAGGTAGATGATAGAATACTTTTCATTTTTGAAGAAACGCCAAGCAAATTCAAACTGCTTGTACTTTTACCTCTTCCTGCATGTCGTAGTCTCCACGGAGGCAACCTAGTACACGGAAATGCGACAATGTCTCCGTGTTTGGTTGGTTCCTCTAAAAAACATGGCGTTGGTCACCCATCCGTGATTGTTTGTTTGTGTTCTGGGGGGTACACATGGAGGATGTACAACCACATTTGTGTGGGACGACAAAACGTCCTACACCAGCCGTACGTATCGACGAACCATTCTACTCCATTCTATTTGATTCCATTCCAGTGAATTGGTCCACGACTTTACTACCACCGTGTTCGTGCACTTGTTGTTTCCACCAATCTCCATGTGGATAATGATCCCAGACAAACGAGTCGGACGCTGGCAATTCTTGGTACAAATTCCACCATCGGTACAAGAGTCCTGGCAATTGATAGAAATCTCGTTTCCAAGACTCCTCCTCGTTCTGTGGTGGTGGTGGTTGTTTAGGGTCGCCTTCCACCGTTGGTTCCGGCGGTGCCAAATACGCATGATGAGGAGCCCGCCGTACAAATCGCAAGGGAGTTTGGTAGTTGCCGTCTGGTGCTTGGCGTCGGGTCCGTCGTTCCGCAATGACCCAATGGAGAAAGGTCCGGGTCCGATCGTAGGTTTCGCCATTGTTGGCCACAAAGGATGCGGAAAAATCACACGGTCGTACGGTCGGATGACTGGCCATCCACCATTCCGTCGCAAACCGTCCCAATCCCAAAAATTCGGGCTGGTCGGGGGGATAGCGTGCCATGATGAATTTGTGCAAGACGCGTTGGACCATGGCTCGGCCAACGATGGATTGGATTTGCGATTCGTAATATTGAGGAGAGTGGAGACGATTTATGTATTGACAATCGGCAACCCAAACATTGCCGGCCACGTAAAAGCCTCGGTCGGTAGTAAAGTAGAGTCCACAGACATTGCATTGTTCTTCTTCTTTTTGTTGTTCTGGTGGTTGTTGTGTATTGTACTGGATCCAACATTCGTCTTGCATCAACGCTTGCGTCATGAGATAGCGCCATTCATCATTTAAAACATTGGCGTGGTGCGAGCCTTTATTGTGGACATATCCAACCCGGCGATTCTCCTGTTGTGGTTGTGTGTGACAAAAATCATGGACATGTTTTAGGGTCAAATCTTCCATGCCTTCATCCAAGTGTTGTTGAAAGACGCACTCCATGGACGCCTCCTGACACCATTGTTGCATGACGTTGGAGGGGAGTATAGCTTCGCTATTTTTTCCGACCGTGTTGTAAAAGACCGTCACTCCCCCGTCGTTGTTGTTGTTGTTGGCATTGGTCTTGCTACCAATTTGTTGGAGTTGTTCTTTTACCATGTCGGCCACGCGTCGTGTGGCATCCGTGGCGGCATCGTCCGGTACATAAATATGATAAAAAATGACTTTTCGGTTCGGGGCCATCTGGTTCCATTGCGGATGCCGATATATCTCTGTTGCTGCCTTACTAGGAGGCAGCGGATCTGACCCCGCTTCTAGTAGATGTGTGGTTGTATTGGAGATGGGAAGTAGCCACTCCAACTGCAGCTTTTCCCCGTCCAGTGCCAAGGCTTCCCATATTTGAACACTCCCCATTCCAATCGTGTAAAGGGACAACACAAACAAGAACAGCGACTTGCAGGATAATGGTTTCCCATTTGAGCAACACGGCAACCGTAGTAATGTACACCAGCCACCGCCCCTTCTATCGTCATTGTTATTATGATTCAAAGGAGAGGAGGAGGATCTCGTTTCCAATTGCCTTCGTCGTTGTCGTCGATTAAAATTAGCCATATTAATTCTGCTCTTTAGCTAGCTAGCTAGATAGATAGATGATAATGGTCGCGAGTATTGCTTGTACGTAGTGTAGATAGATTCATTAGTTATTTGTCTCCCTTGGAAATACTTACTAGTAGACAGCGAGATATGAAAAAAGAAAATATTGAGCGCGAAAATTCAATAGCGCTCGAGGTCTAACTACTGTAGCTAGCTAGAGCTATGGTTGATTTGACGCACTCACGCTCTGCTATGCTGCTGCAGTCACAATGAGGGTATGAGTCACTAGCTAGACAGCAACTACTAGCTAGCAAGTGCTAATTTTGTTCCACACCAAACAATCCATGGAAAAAGAAAACCAATGCTGTCATCACTCACTGCCTTTTGTACAACACAATCATTTTCTCTGTTGATGTGATGGGTCTAGAGTGTCAACGTTCACACAAATGACAGATGGTGGTGTGGGACATTCGAGAGCAAGGAGAAACTTGCTGCAATCTTTTAGAAAAAAAGTGATTTTGATGTGACTTTTGTGTGAAACATTGTGTCCCCATGCATGGTCACACATTGGCAATCACTTGCAATTCCCCTTCCATCCTCTTGTCAACATGATGTCTTTTGGAGCAGCAAGAAACAAAATGTCACAAAAACTTCCTCACAGAAGTTTGGATTGAGAACTTGGTCATTCAGTTGTGACTGCACATGCACAATCAAAGGAGCTGGAAGTCTTTAGAAAGTTGATTGGCATTCACATGAAGCAACCAACTTCTTTGAGGCATTTAATGATGTCAGCAAACCTTTTTTTCATGCAAATGCAGATTGTGTCATCATTCCTGTTGTCATGCCAAGGAAATGGTTTGCTGACGTCTCACAACTCTGGTCATCAGCAACTTGTCAAAAATCAATGATGGGCATCTAGCTTCAGCAGTTGGCAGAAGAATGTTTCTTGACATGACTGCAGATGAAACAATTTTCTGTCGCAAGACCATGTGCCGCAGTGTGCACAATCTTCTGAAGAACTTGGCAACAAGGTTATGACATTCCGACAGATGAAAAGCGAAAGGATTGTTAAGTTGTTGTTTGTCGGATCAAATTAACAACACCATTGCAGACCATTTGGCAATCTCATCCCATTTCTTTGTTAAATTGCAAAACATCAATAGCTCCATTGGCTTGAAACTTTGGAGAACATGTTGCACAAATTGCTTGGTTACTGAACATTCAAAACCCATTCAAAAATAGGCCGGTTTAGTCATGATGTCAAGAACCTAGCAATAGTGAAAGACCCATTGTCATGTTTTTTATTGCACACATTGATGGGCCCGCTGCTGGTGAAGTTCTTTTGTTACTCAACATGTTGGCCAGGAAACAAAAGGGGGTGAGGACATTTTATAATGAAACCCACAGTTGTTTGCTCAAAGGGTAGAATTTTGAGTATAGTTTGAACTCTCCCCAAAGTAAAACATTTGTGGGAAAGTTTGAAAATCTATTCTAATTCGAAAATCTCCTCTAATGTGTAGAAGAGTTTAGTTAACATGTGAGAATGGTGACAAATTTTGACTTATTCTGAAGCTATCTTTTAAATTAGAGTAGAGTTTGAACTCCCCCTTCAACAGAGCAGAGTTGTCAAATTCTCCTCTATTTAAGGGAGGATTCAAACCTCTACAAATTTGAGCAAAGCTCCAGATCATCAATTAGTGCACATCACACGCAGCATGCTAACATCTTCGGTCCACGATGGAGTTCTAAAGAAGCAAAAGCTTTCAGCCAGCGTTGCTTTTGTGTGTGTAATTACCTGGTGGCCTACTGGAACAAAATTCTAGGCTGGCTCTGGGTAGTTCTAGACTGTTGCTGCTAGCTTAGTGAGATGTATCTTGGAGGTTTCGTGGCGGTTGCCTGTACTAGTACTTCGTCTTACCAGTTTCCCCGTTGCCGGCAAGACTGGGTTGCCCCCTCCATGACTGGACAATGAATATGTTCATCCGAAAAAAGGAATCGCCCCGATAGAGCGAAAAGAGTTACCCGGCCATGCCAGGGGCGGCGGACGGGGAAAGTTAGCCAGTGGGCGGTGAATTACGGAACGAATTTCTTGCTTGAAGTACAGTAGCAAGGAATTCTAGAACGTGTCAAGGTCAACGTGTGAAAGGAAGCGAACGGAAAGCAGGAAGTCAAATCCTTTCAGGATTCGAAGTTTATCCAGCATGAAACCTCCAGTTACTACTAGTGAGCTTGGTGTCCCCGGCGAGGTGCTCAAGGTAGGCAGAGTAGTTGCGTTCCCTTCGTATCTTTCCGTCACTCACAGTTTGTCCGGCACGAAACGAACTAGTGCCCTTTTAGTTGGGTCACACACTGGGCAGCCACGCCGCATCCATATGCTGCTGCTTTCTACAGTCTTAGTGTTCCAGGGGATATGCTGCTGAACGTTGGCGCACTAGTGAGTTACTAACTTTGACCCACCGTGCCACTAGCTAGGTAGACACGCACATCAAAAATCAGAAGTCGCGGTCTCCGAGCTCCGCCTTCAAGACGCAGAAACAGCATCCCACTACCTAGCTAGCATCTACAGTGCTACATAGCTAGGTATGCCGTATGTATTTTGATGGTTCCGAGTTTTCAAGATTGCATTGTCGCATACTTCCCACCGTCTAGCTTTTCGGTCGCTCTCACGCTCGAATCTATCTACAGTAGCTAGTAGCTTCAATACTAGTAGGAGCTACTTGTAGCATCTTGTAGTAGATAGGCGGAGATCGGTTGGGCCAATTCTTGCGACGACGGACTAATATTAATTCCACGACCTGTGCGGCACATGTAGTACAACGAACAGTCTGCTGGCTGAAGTATGGTTACCACCGGCAAGACTTGTCGCTTCAGCTTAGCGGCAGCCAGCGAGGTGTCTTGTGCCGTCGTGGTGGCTACAGGGTGAACTGGGTTTCTCCTTGCCGTAGGAGTATACGACGTACCGGCAAGATTGAATTGCCCCGTTCAAAGTTCACAGAACTGTATAAGGGTACTCTGATGTCATCATATCTTGATGGGAAAAACGAGAGAGTACGAATCCCTATAGCCGGGTGGTCAAGCTTAGGAGATTGTGACAAAATATCTCAACACAACACCGGTGTTGAGGATCCTCCTCGCAATCGGTGGTACATTACAGGTAACTCTCTCCTCCGAATGGGATTGGTACCAGTAGGTAACGGTACTTCTTGGGTCCCCACCGTACTTGTACCTTTCCGGTAACCTACTACAGTACATTATGTTGCTGACGTAGATTGGTGAAAGACCGAACAACAATAATGTCTCTTAATAATGGAATTCTAAAAAGGACGAAAGTCGACTTTTGAAAGTATTGGAAACGGGAAGAAAAGAACCACTGGACACTGATATTAGCTAGTGCTGTCTTTTTCTTGCACCACGTACTCCAGAGTACACAACATTGAGTGAGTCAGTCAGCGGCCTGAAAAAGATTCGAGACCACCGAAGTAGTACGTCGTAGCGAATTTCAGAATCACGTCTTAAGTATCAGTTCTTTGAAGTTATCACTTACTGGATATCAAAATGACTAAAACGAAGGAATACTTCATGTGATACGGTACTGTAGTATTTCACGGAACGATGAAAAGATTCATATGCACTACTCGATTACAAGGCTATGACGGTTACTTTGCCCGGTATCTGCTGCCCTGACCTGTCCCAATAACGCGCTTGATGTGGAACAATGACTGCCGCAACTCTACTACATTGTACAAGTACTAGCCAGTTCATATCCCGCATTTAGTCTGCAGAGATTGCATTGACAGTGGTTATCTGATACTAGAGAAGAAGAAACACCGTGTTGCCTACGTGTGCTGCCTGTCAACTACAGTAGTACTTCGTACAGTATTAATTCTGGTATGTTGTCGACAACTTCAAATGCTGCAGAGCATCCTTGCACGCAATCTCTCCCACAATTCCAATCCTGGCACATACATTCTCTCACAAAACCAAACCTGGTACATACATTCTCACAATTTTTCAACAAAGATATTCAAGAAAACAAACCAAACCACCATGACTCAAGCAAACGAACAAACCTATCTTCAGGAGGCTGCTCAACTCAACAGAGATGCTGCTGCCCAAGCAGCCGATGGCAATGCCGTGGAAGCTCGCAAGCTCTTTAAAGATGCATTGGTCCTCGTCAACAGCAATAGCGCCACTGGTAACAGCGAATGCTGCTGCTCCAATGAAGCACCAGAACAAGAGGAGGAAGGCGTCGAACATCGTCGTGGTGTATCTTCTTGGCCAGTGATTCTTTCCGAAAAGAAAGAGCCTTTCTTCATCTACAGTCACGTATTCCTCTTTGAACCAACAAGTGATTCCGCCTCTTCTTGTGAGGTTGACCACAACTTTTACTGCACTGCCTTGATTTTCAACATTGCCTTGACCTACCATCAAGAGGCCAAGCTGTCGACTTCCAAGTCTCATGCCGACAAGTGCTACCGCTTGGCGGAACGCATGTATCAAAAGAGCATGGACATTGCGCAACTGCACATGGACGAAGACCCTGATATGGGTGTCTTGGAACTCGTGAGTCGAAACAACCAAGCCAGTATTGTTTTGCAAAAATACTGTAGCAAGTGCGAGGATATGTCCCGCTCCATGAGCCGGATGTACCGCCTGTCGTACACGCTACTCCTCTCGGAGAAACGACTCCCCCAATTGGATGAAGCTGTCATTCAGAAAATTCTTGGCAATGCCATGACGCCTCGGGCGTTCGGTGCCCCTTCGGCATAATAACGAAATGCAGCCAAGCAATCTCTCCCTTTCGATTACAGCATCGAGCTAGTTGTAACTTTTATAATAGAAAACATGGTGATTTTACAAAAGACAACCGCTTTTGATAGTCTGTACATTCTGTAGCAGCCGAACAAGACACACAACCAAGACCCTAGTACTGCCGTATGAAGTGGGGATACAACTGTTTCATAGTAAACGATGAACGCTTTATTTGGAGTTGATAACATGCATTTATGTAGAGATATGAAAGCCACGCCGTTTTTGTAGTTTGTTCCCTGTTCAACAAGCCTTAAACTGTCATGTCTTCCACCTTGAAGCCCAACCCCGATGATGCACTACCAGTACGACCCTCTAACCCCGGTCGGGTGGTGGTGGTGGTAGCCGTGGTGGTGTTGGTGGTGAAACTACAGCTTAGATCCCCATGCTCTGGTGTTCGTTCTGGCTTTTGTTCGGACTTTTCTTCGGATATTGGTAGGATTGGCGGCTTGGTAAATGATTCACTCTCAAAGGGCGGTGTTTGTGCTTGTGGCAGCGTAAAGTGCATTGTGGATGAATACATATTCCCGTGGTTGGTCGTGCGACTGGTACGATGATCTTCTCCAATGGATTTCATGTAGGAAATCTTGGGAACATAGATTAGGAGCAAGATGGAGATGCAGGTGACAAAAATCAGAATGGAACAAACAATGTACGACGCTTGTGGCTTTTCGTTTTGGAACAAGGCAATGATGGGAACTCCCATGATGAGTGCCACCAACATGATGACCATGGCCATGGCGACATAGCGACTCTCACTGTATTCCACATGGATGGTTCTCGCCTGGTAGGATTGTATATTGGCAATCAATAATGTGCCAACATTTAGGACCCCGATGATGATGACAAATGGCAGACTGCTGACTCCCTCTCCGCCACTGACACCGTACTGTTGGGAGCTGCCGCCCACACAAACTCCCACATAGCTCTTGTACACCCGATTCCAATTGTCTGTGCCGGACGCCGCATGTCGTTCAAACTTGAGCGGAGCCAGCAATGTCCAGCACAAGAGCACAATGACATTGGCCGTCATGAGGACGGCAAAGGGAACGAGGACATTCTTGGCCGTGATCTTGACTCGCTTGAAGCGTCGGGGGTTATGAAAGATGAGATTCACACGCCAGGACTTGCAAAAAAGCGATGTGAGCGTCGTGACAAAGCCGATACTGAGCAGCCAAGGAACGCTCATGCAGGCAATGTCACAGCCTTGTTGATCAAAGTGTTCATCATCGACCGTAAGCGGTATGAGCGCCGATCCCATGGTAAAGATGCCAAAGCAAATAAAGTACAGAAAGAGGGGTTGTGACTTTCGGATAATGGTATTCTTTCGAAACAAAAAGGTAAATATGAAAAAGCCGGCGGAAAGCGGGCATATGACTCCACACAAGATGTATCCGAGAAAGCGCCAGTTCCCAATGTAGTTCATGTCTTTGAGGAGGGGTGGTAGATCTTGAGGGATTTTGATCACATTGACAAAGCTCGTCGAGAAGATCTGATTCTGGAAGGGCAACTCGGAACCAGCTTCTTGACTCTTTCGTATTTCGTACAACTTTGCAATGGCAATGCTTCCCATTTCAAAGGGAAGTTGACCTACGAGGGCCTGGTGTATGAACAAGTTGAAAAGGAACAGTGCTATGAGACAACATTTGCCAAGTTGCAGCAGGGACCACATTCCTTCTCATCATCCTGCACTCGCTGTGCACGAACTTACATCTGCATATCCCATGTTCATGAGATCAATCTGTTGCTGAAGGGCATCACTGACTACCGTCAAGACATTGGGATATTCATCGACAAATCGTTTCCATTCGGTATCATTCAACATGGGCCAAGCCCCCACGGGGATAATGGCACCTAGATTGGGATGAGCCTCGGCAATGGCAAACATTTGCTCCACCGCAAACGCGGGATCACCCAAACAGTCCGTGGGCGACGCCGGGTGCTCGTCATTGTCATCGGTCAATTCGATCCATTCCGAACCTTTCAAGGCCGATCGAACACCCTCGACACGAAGTTGAATGTTGGGGGACCCGGCAGCGATAATGGCATAGGTCCCTCCGGCGGGTTGCATTTGTAGTAGGACGCCTCCCATTTCTTGTCCAAAGGCGACATTGTCGGTTCCAATGTACGCCAATCTGGAGCTGTTGACGGCGTCACTGTCAAAAGTCACAACATGAATGTTTTGGGAAACAGACTTGTTAATCAAAACTTCGGCTGATGGTGCTTCCACCACGGCCAAGGCCATGCCATCAAGGTCGCCAGCGTCAATCAAATCGTTCACAATATCCGCTTGATTGGCTTCGGTGTCAGGTCCTCCTTCGGCGGGTCCTGTGAAGAGGCAGGTAATGTTCTTTCCCGTGGTAATAGAGAGACGCTTGGCACGCGTCTCACACCCCGATCGGACCACTTGCCAATAAGGACTGTTGATGCGCTTGGGGACCACTGCAAAGGTATAACTGTCCTTTTCTGCCATGGCTGCTGTCCATGAGCTGCTAAACAGCAGAAGGCTTGCTAATAGGATTCTTTGTGTCATCATCATCGTGGCATTACAATGAACAGTGGTGGGAGCGATTGTTCTTTATCTTCTATTCTTCTAAGGTATTCTGCAATAGTTTATCTGGTGAAGTAGTGCTAGCGATGTGCTGTACAGTATTATGAGATGACTTTCGTTGGTTTCATTCCATCCGCTTATTACTCTTCATCTGTGTTTTTTTGTAATAATATCGGGTTGATCTAGCTAGCTAGAGTTCTGGCTCGGAGCGACCACGTCGAACTATTTCTACTAGCTAGCTAGCTAGCTAGCTAGAGAGCAGCTAAAAGCAAACAGTAGTGGACCGGTGGCAAGTTCGCATGCAGGATGTGTCGCATAAAAAGTGATGAATGATTCTACTAGGCTCGAGAGGAGCTACTGTACGGTACGTACTAGCTATCGATAGTAGTGGAGTAGTCTACTCCAGTAGTAAAGTGCGTGACTCTAGCTACTACTTTCTACTTAGCGCTCACAGGCACAAACAACACGTAGGGACACTTCATGTGGCCAAGCAGTTTGGGCGGGTCTCTTTTTTACAATCCGTAACCCGAAGCACTTGAAGTATTGTACTCCATTCCCTATAGTACGTACTCCAAATCGTTTCATCAATGTTAGCCCATTATCCTTGTGCAGTCTTTTGCGTCCCCAAACGAGACCATTATCATCGCATTGAAGTCTCTTTGTTGTCTCACCAACTCCTACCAGTACTGCCCATGCAGTCTTCCCTTTCTTCTTCGAGATAGTAGCTTCTTCGAATAGTAGCTTTTACCGAAGAGTTTCGAAGTTCACGTTCGATTTGCGGTAAATGACTCGTATAGGCGGCCGCGGAGACATTTTTTGAAGTTCAAAGGGTGCTGCATTGAGAAGTGTCTACTAAAGGATGCTTACTACCCAGAGCTACGACACCTGGTACCAGCACTAGTACCAGGTAATGTACCTGGTAGCTCCACGCCGGTAGCTAGTTTGGTTTGCTGGAAGTAAAAAATCCGGCTATGGTCTGTACTAGTGTGCGTCACGACGAAATTTCCTGTAAAGAGAGGGGAAAAGAAGGGGGAAGACACCTAGTTTATTTATAGATTTTCACCCTCCATTATGTCCACTGAATGCCGCTCCAAACTTTGTTTAAAGACAAGACGTTAATCAACTGCCAATGCTAGTGTGCTAATCACAGTTTTCGCGCCAGCATGGCATCCTGGGATGCTGCTTTTGCTGCTGTGATGCCAATGAAGACATTTCCAAAGTGCTCTACAACACACAATGATTGAAGCACCAATGCTGCTGCATGTAGCATGCCATAGCGTAGCGTTAACAAGACGCATGCTTTGTTGCACTGACAGCCTCTGTGCGAGTGGTGGCGCCGACAATGACACAACGTTGCGGGGAAGATCAAAGGCTGTTCATCAAGCATGTTAGAACGGAAATTGACATGAAACAGCATGGATATTTTGTCCAGAAAGACTGGAGGAACATAACCCCAAAAGGAGGAAAATGCATTGGATTAACTGCAGACAAGAAGTTCGACACTCAGTCTTTTTGTGTGAAGCCTGTTGCTTCATGGGTTCCTCATTTGTCAATGCCAAATCACGTTCCTACCTGCCCTAGATGCCTAAGGAACACGCACGTGGACGTCGCGCCCTCACATTGGATAAAGTTTCCCAAGACATTGCATGGAATTAAATCGCACAAGCACTTGGACACGAAATTTTGTCCCTGTCGATCATGCGGCCAAGATTTCAATGGTTTTAACAAGCAATCCCTTGCTGCTGATGCCAAATCTATTGTTGGATTCTTCAACTTCTACCTTGCCGAGAAGTTCGCAGCAGATGAAGAACTACACAGCTTTGTTGTCAATGCCCCTGACACATCCTCTGCACGAATAGCGAAGCATTTGCAGAAGATGACAGCAGACAATCATTTTGCTGACTGTTGACAAACGATGTTTCTTCACCGCAGAATCGCCAAACAACAAGGGGCGAATCAAGCAAAGATCACCTTAAAAAGAAACTTTCCAACTCT
>ENA-ORBV01014179-ORBV01014179.1-microbial-mat-metagenome-genome-assembly--contig:-NODE-14179-length-11971-cov-8.659072_pt1 | contig 11971 bp, 11 predicted proteins | sample MGYA00237777_ERZ505514 | MGnify/ENA primary metagenome ERZ505514 (study PRJEB26160, sample SAMN06269048) | microbial mat metagenome | isolation source: Oligotrophic lake microbial mat | place... | reverse complement strand
GCATACGAGATTCGCCTTAGTCTCGTGGGCTCGGAGATGTGTATAAGAGACAGGATAAGTAACTGTGCTGTACCACGAGCCGCCACGCACAACGCGCCGAACATCCGTTCTATTTCCGGTATCTGCCTCACGATCGTCGCTGCTGTCATAGGGCAGATACAGCGAACTCACCCATTCCCACACGTTACCGCTCATATGCAGCGCCCCCACCCACGACCGCCCGGCGGGAATGCTGCCGACATTCGCCGTTTGTTTATTTGAGTTCCTACTCCATACGCTACTCCATACGGCATTGTCCGGGTTCCACTGATTGCCCCAAGGATATACCAGACTGTCGAGTCCCCGCGCCGCGTATTCCCATTCCGCTTCGGTCGGCAGCCGACCGCCCAGCCACGCCGCGAAATCGCGCGCCATGAACCATGACACGCCCACCACTGGACAGTCCGCCTTCGCCCGATCCTGGTACCACTTCAGGCTGTTGCTGTCTTGTGGCTGCTTCACCACGCCCGCCTTCACCGCCTGCGCCCACTGGGCATTAGTCACCGGGTATTGCGCCAGCCAGTAAGGCGCGGCACAAGTCTGCGTGTGAACAGGTTTTTCTTCCTTCTTGCCGTCATTGCTGCCCATCTTAAACGTGCCGACCGGCATCATGCAAAAGGGCATATCGGGGATTTTCAGGTCGTCAAACGTCGTGATAAACGGTTGCCAGTCGGCGTTGCGTTTGCCGGTGAACGTGCGGGCGCGCTGCAAGGCGGCGCTGCGGGGATTGGCTGGCGGGGGCACAAGGAGGTTAGGCACAGAAACCTCTGCCGTTGGGTCTGCGACGGACTGTGCGGCACGGGTCACGCTTTCGCGCGCTGCAAAGCCTTTGGGGTCGAAGATGTCTACAAGAAATTCCTTAGGATACAAAGCTGTGTAGCTCGTCCACTTCTTTTTGAAGATGAAGGCGGCACTACGCCGTTCTTCGATTTCAATTAATTCCGCATACAGCCGAATCAGTTCCAGCCACTGTGCCGCCACCTCGGCATAGTCGGAATCATTACGTCGCACGAGCGTGTCAAAATGCTTTTCGGCATCGGTAAACGCCAGCCGTTCCGCATAATCGCAAGCTGCATCATAGAGGGCATGGTTGCTGCCATGCACACTTCTGCTGTCTGGGTTCAGTGGGCGCGGCGCGGGGATATCGCGGGGCGGGTTGCGCTCGAACACAGCAACGGCTTGTTGAAACTGCCTGTAGAAGTCTGCGCCGACGAAGAAAAGGAACTGCGCCTGTCCTAACCAGTCTGGTACCAGCGCCCACGTTTCTGGCGGCAGGTCATACTTGCCCGACTCTGGGTTGAGGAAAAATTCCCCGCCCAGAACGACCGGAATGATCAGGCGGTTACGCTTGTGGGCGTACTCCAACTCTGACTGGCAGACGTCGCTTTGCAGGCTGGCGCGCGAGAGGTTGAATACGAACATCTCACATTCAATGATGGCATCGACAATCGCATCCCACCAGTTTGGACTGGCGGGCGGCAGATTGTATTTGTCCTGCCACGTCGTATAGCGCGGCGTGCCGTCGTTGTCCTTGAGCAAGTTCAAGTCACTGGCGATCTTGTCGACTTTGGCAGCGTCGCTGCTGCGATAGGAAATGAATAGTTTCTTTGGCGGCATTCTGCATGATATCTGATTGAGCGAATAATGTGTTGCTAAGTATAGCCTACCCTCAACGCCTTCCGCAATGCAGCGATGATCGGCGCGGTAGCGTATTACCGCTGGCAGTCAGGTCAGCGCGATACGCACGATATGGACGTGCGCACGATGTCGAGCCAGCGCCAGTTGTTCAGTGAAGAAAGGGGTGCCTTCGGCGCGCTGCTGGATGAAGCGAGCCAATGGCACGAAGTCGATCAGGAGGAAGATAAGGAGTTGCTAACGACATCATACAATAAGCCCCAATTCAAGAAAAAGGTCAGCCTTGAAGCGTGTGTCTTTCAGACCCTGTTTGGAAGAGGATGCTCAAAATAGGTCAAGGGTGGCGCTTGTGGGCATCTGTTGGTACTCCTTGTCCCTACTATCTTACCCGATTGTCTACCTTCAATTGGATGCAATTGCCCTGGTGCTTACACGAGAAAATATAGCACTCGATAATCAAACATGGCTATAATCGCTGTCATACTATGCCGACGGGGAAAACATGGCAGAGAACAGCGTATTCATCTCGTATTCGACACAGGATGCAGACAACGGGCGCAAGCTGTACAACGCGCTGACGGCACAAGATCGCACTCTGTGGATGGACTGGAAAAGCATCGCGCTGACCGCCGACTGGTGGAACGAAATCAAGGACGGTATCGAAACGTCTGACAATTTCGTGTTTCTGATCAGCCCCAACTCGATTGCCTCGCCGATCTGCCATCTCGAAGTACAGTATGCCTGTTCGCTGAACAAGCGCATGATCCCCGTGCTGATCACCCAGACGGATGAGCGTGCCGCCTACGCCGATTTGATCACCCGTGACATGAACGAATTGCAGCGGGCGCTGCTCGGCAAACAGGACGTGATCGACCTGGCGCGCGACAACTGGAAAACGCTGTCATCGATCCAGTGGATCAACCTGGCGCGCGACGGATTTGATGCCGGGTTCGCCCAGTTGGTCGAAGCGATTGACACCGATCTCGACTACATTGCGGAGCATACCCGTTTGCTGCTGCGGGCGAAGGATTGGAATCGGCGCGGCAAAACACCGAGTTTACTGCTGCGCGGCGATGATTTGACCAGCGCCGAAGCATGGCTCAAGACCGCCGAGTCGATGAAGCCGCCCGCCAACGACGATCACCGCGCCTACATTGCCGAAAGCCGCAAAGACGAAGATCAGCGGGCGCGCCTTGCCGCCGAGCAGGAACAGCGCACCCGAACGCTGCGCCGCGCCACCTTGATCGCTGGGGTCGTCGGTGTAGTGGCGCTCACCCTTGCCGTCTTGAGTGGGTTCAATGCCCGTGAAGCACAGGCGCGCGCCGATATTGCTGGCACGCAGGTCGCCAATGCCAACGCTACCTTGACACCGATCCCCGGCACGCTGACGGCAGCCAATGAGCAGATTGTTGCAGCGAACACAGCCCAGTATGTAGCCGAAGTCCGCGCAGCGGAGGCGAATACGCAGGTCGCGGATGCCAACGCCACCCTGTCACCGATTCCCGGCACGCTTGATGCGGCAGCCGCGCAGTTGAGCCGCGCCACCGCGACACTCGGCTATGTGCAGGATCAGGCGACACAGGTGGCGGCACAGGCGACCTACTTCGGCATCGAACAGGCGCGCATCGGCACGCTGTCGGCAGGTGCGGTCGTCATCCCGCCGGGGACGCTGACGCCGGAACTGCTGCTGCCGACCCTGACGGGCATCGCGCAGCTTCGTCAGTGGCAGCCGACTATCATCGTCGATGCTTTTGGTGTTGAAATGGTCGAAGTGCCGCGCGGGTGTTTCATGATGGGCAGCGTGGCGGGCGGGGATGAGCAGCCCGTGAGTGAGCAGTGTTTTGACGCGCCCTTCACCATCGACCGTTACGAAGTGACGCAGAGGCAGTTCACAGACTTGGATGGGGTCATGTCCGCAGATTTTGCCTTCCCCGGAAAAGCACGCCCGGTCGAGAATATCGATTGGTTTGAGGCACGCGACTTCTGCCTGGCACGGGATGCCCGTCTGCCGACTGAGCGCGAGTGGGAATACGCTGCTCGTGGACCCGACAGCCTGACCTACCCGTGGGGCAACGTGTTGATCGCGGAAAACGTCGTCTACAATCGTGTTGAGTCGCAGGGTACAGCGGATGTCGTCAATACCGACGGCAGTCCTGCCCGACCCGGCGGCGCGTCGTGGGTCGGCGCGCTCGATCTGAGCGGCAATGTGTTCGAGTGGACAAGCACACGCTACGACGATCTCGACTACTCGCAGCAAACGCTTGATCTCCAGGGGCTGTTCCCGTACCCTTACCGTTCAGATGACGGGCGCGAAACTGATGAAACGCGAGAAGCATTCGATCAGCGAGCATCCGAACATGCGTTCTATACGGCGCGCGTTATGCGTGGCGGCTCGTGGGGCGACGCGGGGTCAAATGTCCGCGGTGCGACTCGTAGCTGGGGCTACGCTGACGCCGAGGTTAATATCAACGGTTTTCGTTGTGCCCGCTCTTCCTGAGCGCAGCGAAGGATAGCCCTGTTTTCTGATCTCTGGCTTCTGGTCTCTGGGTTCTGAATTCTGTTCTTTGTCCTTTACCTACTCCGCGAAGCGGATCAAATTTTGAAAAATGGCAAAAACCTATAAGCACCTGTACCCACAAATCAGCAGCTTTGAGGCGGTCTATCGGGCATGGCGGCAGGCGCGGCGGGGCAAGCGTTATACGGCTGCTGCTGCGTCATTTGAACGCAATCTCGATGTGGAACTGCTGACTTTGCACCAAGAATTGGCTGCTGAAATGTGGCAACCGGGTGGGTTTCGCAGTTTCACCGTTCACGAACCTAAACGCCGCAAGATCAGCGCTGCGCCATTTCGAGATCGCGTGGTGCATCACGCGCTGATCAATATGCTGGAACCGATTTACGAGCGCACGTTCATCGACGACAGCTACGCCAACCGCAAAGGCAAAGGGACACACGCGGCGCTGGATCGCTGTACCCATTATATGCGCCGCTTCAAATACGTGCTGCAATGTGACGTGCAGCAGTTCTTCCCGGCAGTGGATCATGCCATTCTGAAAGCGGCGTTGGCACGCAGGATCGCTTGTGAACCGACGCTGAACCTGTGTGATAAGATCATCGACAGCGGCGTGGGCATCTTGACCGACGAATACACGCTGCATTGGTTCCGCGGTGATGACCTGTTCGCGGTAGATCGCCCGCGTGGGCTGCCCATCGGCAACCAAACGTCACAGTTCTGGGCAAATGTCTATCTCAATCCGCTCGATCAATTCGTCAAGCACACCCTGCGCTGTAAGGGCTACGTCCGCTATGTCGATGATTTTCTGCTGTTCGCGGATGACAAGGTGACGCTCCATCGCTGGCGAAGCGAACTCATCAGCTTCTTGTACTCACTTCGGTTAACCATTCACGAGCACCGCGCCCAGCCTATGCCTGTTCAGCACGGAATACCATTTCTCGGTTTCACCATCTTTCCTGATCACCGTCTGCTTAAACGGACAAAGGGTATTACCTATCGTCGTCACCTCAAGACCTTGTGGCGGCGCTATCAAGTAGGGCAGATCACACGGGAAAAGGGTCGCGCCAGCATCATGGCGTGGTTAGGACATATCCAGCACGGCGATACATGGAGACTGCGGCGTAAGCTGTTTCATGAGATCACCGCCTGATGTCCGCGCAATCGCCAATTTTTGTTAAAACTGAAACGTTTATGCTATGGCTGCTGGATCACACAGGCAAATTTCCCCGCGAAGAACGCTTTCGACTCGCATCGCGCATTGAACAAGTTTTGTTCACGTTTCACGAAAGCCTGTTGTACGCGGCAAAAACGAAGGAAACGGTGCACCACCTCCGCAAAGCCGATGCTGAGTTTGACATGCTGCGAACGTACTTGCGCTTTGCGTTGGAACTCAAGTACACTTCGCCCGATCAATATCACTACGCTGCTGAACAGATGACTGAAATCGGAAAACTGCTTGGCGCTTGGATAAAGAAGTCATCGTCAGGATAACGTCCTGTGATGAGGGGATACCGGGGAGCGCGCGTTGTGCGTGGCGGCTCGTGGAACAACACAGATACAAATCTCCGCGGTGCGACTCGTAACAGGAACAACGCTGACAACGAGAACAATAACAACGGTTTTCGTTGTGCCCGACCTTGCGCCCGCTGTAAGCTGTATGTTCACGGATATGCAGGCGGCGTAAGAGCGCCGGATGTTCCCGCCCATATAAGCGGGCGAATACAAAAAAGCGTCGTCTGTTCTGGTAATCGTAAGATGAACGATCCGGCGGCGCATTCAGTGGGCATACGAGTAGTGTCACGAGTGTGGCGTGACCGAGCGGCGGATCTTGCCTCGCCAGAGGGCAGAGTCCGTTATCGGCAGCGGGGATGCAGCGTTGAATTTCATCAAGCATCGTCCCATGAGGCAGGTCAAGCCGATCTTGGATATTCTTTGATTGCATGCCCCACCCGCAATCAAGGCGTGTGTTCTACTTTCGCCATCCCTTCAAAGCAGAAAAGGTTTGTCGAAGCATGGCGCTGTCTTGAAGGCGTTGAGCCAGCCCATACAGTCGCGGCGTAAGCGCTGTTGGAAGGTAGCTGTCGAGAAGCATAGAGGCAGCCGCGATTCGGCGTCCAGAACTGCCGTGCAGCGCGAACTGTCTGAGCGCGGGGCGCGCCTGAACATACTGCTTGGCTGACCACTGCGCTTTTACCGTATTCCATGCGACATATGCATAAGCAGCAGCCTTCACCGCTGCGAGTGTATCTGCTAGATCGTCCCGTCCATACTGCCGATCCAAAATACGCAGCCACTCATTCCAAAACAGAGGTGCTTGGCTCATGGATTTACTGGTTTGATGGAGTCGAAACGCGGAACGCGCGCCGGGCAAATAGCTAAACCGACAATCGGCAGCGCCCGCGCGTATCCAATAATCGATGTCCATGCAATAATGCAGTTCGTCCCAAAAGAAGCCAAGTTTTTCAAACACACGCCTGCGCCAGACTGTGCCGGGCTGCAAAATCGCGAGTTTCCCTGTGACGACATGGGTGAGGTCGAAAGGCGCAGCGCGCGCTGTCAGGATCGGCGCTCCATCCATGTCAATAAATCGACAATCCCCATAGATAAGGTCAATCGTTGCGTCGCGCTCAAAAGACTCGACGATGGTTGAAATTGCACGGGGCAAGAGCAGATCGTCGGAATTGAGATAGGTAAGATACGCGCCGCGCGCGCGCCGAAGTCCTTTGTTCAGTGCATCCGTTTGCCCACGATCCGGCTCAGAAATCCAGACCAGACGGGGATCATGGCAGCTTTTCAGTACATTCACCGTCGAGTCGGTGGATCCGCCATCGATCACGATATATTCGATCTGAGGATAATCCTGTCCCAACACGCTCTCAATGGTAGCGCGAATGTACTGTCCTTGATTGAATGACGGGGTGATCACGGTAACCAGGGGCTGCATAGTTAGGCTTCCGTGTGTTGAAGCAGGAGATCGCGCAGGGCGTTGAGCAAGCTGTTGGTGTAGCGGACGTACTGCGGTAGATGCAGCGCAATCGGGAGGATGCGACCGAGGCGCTGCCTGGGGAGTGTGCCGCGAAAGTGTAGATGGTTGATTTTTTCGTTCAACTGGCGGCGCGCGTAGGATGAAATACTCGGAAAATGGGCTAAGTGGTGTAGCAGCAAGCGGTATTGTTCAGCACGACGGAAATATACGCTTGGATTGGTCTGAAGAGCCGCTTGCCAGCGCTCGCGCCAGCGGACACCTTCCGCGCCAACTTGATTGGTCGCATGACGGCGGTAGCACATCAGTGGGCGCGGGATGGGATAGAGTCGCGTGATCAGCGCGAGGTGTAAACCGATCCATTCATCATGTATCCAGATGGAAGGTATCGGGAGAAATACGGACCGGTACTGCTTGCGAAACACCATGGTCGCCCCCGTGATCACCGGATGTTTAAGCAGGACGGTCAGTGCCCCGCCCTGCCCCATCTGCGCCTGCTGCGTGCGGCTGAATCGCACCGACTGCCATAACTTGTAACCAAGCGGCTGAAGGTTGCGATCCATGACATCGGCATTTGAAAAGACCAGCCCTACATCCGGTTCGTTTTCAAAAACAGCGGCGATGGTAGCAAGTTTGTCTGGATACCAGACATCATCCTGATCGGCAAGGACAATGATGTCGCCGCTGCAACGTTGGATCGCGTCGGCGAAATTAGCGGTCGAACCGAGATTATGCGCCTGCTGGTGAACAATCACAGGAAATGGCGCTGCGCGCTCAAAATCCCGAAGGATCACGAGCGTCCGATCCTGTGAACCATCGTCGCAGAGGATGACTTCATCAGGAAGGCGGGTCTGTCCACGAATGCTCTCAAGTTGATCGGGAAGATACGTTTCCCCGTTGTAGGTGCAAAGAGCCACTGAAATCAGCATAAAATCGCATGGGTGTGGTGTATTAGAATGAGGGTATTGTATCATCAATCACTTTGGGATACGGCAGATGGGTTTCTGGGATGAGAACCGTTTTGTTGTAAGCATGGAAGAGGGCTAGGCTTTTTGTTTGACAGCGTAAAAGGAGAACATACGTCCCGGATTGGAGATGTGGCTGAAGCGGTAGCGGACAAGCGCATTCATGCCCGGAATGTGGCTGAATACACTCCCAAGCGCTCCCAATTTACCGTGGAGCCATTTGACATGAATAGTGTCCAGTTCTTGTTGGGTGCGTACTTCGGGAAAAGCATTAATCAAGCTATCCCATGGATACAGGATCGTTGTGAGCATCATATTGGCTTGGCGAATCGCTCGCTGATACTCATCGAGCGAATAGGCATTTTCATTACCCGCCAATTGGTGCATAGGATGATTCTTAAGGAATATTTGTTTCTGATTGGCATCATCCACGACATGTTCGCGACAAGCGAAAAAAATGCCCCCCAGTTTCAAAATGCGGGCACATTCGCGCATCGCCGTCGGCAAGTCTGGGATATGATGCAGTACTTGACGGGCATAGACGACATCAACACTGGCATCGGGTAAGGGGATACCTTCGCCGACAGCATCGATGATTGTGATCGGAAGGTTTTGTGGAAGGCGTGCGATGGCACCCCTTCCGACTTCATCACTGGGATCGGGTTCGACAGCATAAACTTGCGCCGCACCTGACCGCGCAAAGGCATAAGAAGCAATGCCGGCACCTGCCCCGAGATCGGCTACGACCCCCCCGCGCCACTTCCCATCAAGGCGGGTTTTCACTTCGGCAAACTCTGCGGAATGGAGAAAACGTTCCCCCGCCGCTAAGACATCACGATCAAAATAAGCGTCGCGAATGAGATCTGCCCATGTGGGATCGCGGCGAAATTGGAGGACTGCTTGATCGACAGATATCATAAACAATCCTAAGAATTAATGACGATAGAGCGAATCATGGTTCGAATACGGCTTAACATACGACGTAACCGGGATGGTTCAGAGAAAAATAGTTTGACTGTTTTAGCATCTAAGTATTTGTTGGGAAGCAGTGCCTTTGGATGAGTGATCGGAAAGGGTAATTTTTGAGTCTCGAGATTTGCCACACGCCGATCTACAGTTTTGGTGTGGGTAGCCTCATCTCCAAAACCAATATTGGAGATTAAATTCACGCGCGGATTAATCGAAAGACCGTCATTCGCTATACAAGCGAAAACCCATTGATAATCCCACATATTGATTGTTCCAGCGCGAACTGCATCAAACGTGTGTTTCCAGAAATGCCGCTCGGCAGGATTGGGAAATTGTTCAAGAAAATCCTTCTGAGTCGATTCGAGCGCCCAATCATTGAGGTCCGAGTCATAATTCAGCCATGCGCGCCGCCATGTTGCCCAGCCCCAGATGTGCGGATAACGGGAGAAATAATAACTTTCGCGGATAGAAAATGGAGCATGAAAATAGTCCCCGCTAATGTGCATTACACGCGGCTCATCGCGGTAAAAAGCCAACATTTCTTGGCAGAAGCCAAAAAATGATGGATCGGGCAAACAATCATCTTCTAAAATAATTGCTTCCTCGACCTGCTGGAACACCCAATCGAGTCCGCTGTCAAAACGCTGCTTCAACCCCAAATTGGTTTCGGAATAATTCCGTTTGACATCGCAGTCCCAATCAATGTGTTCAACAATCGCTCGCGTTTCAGCGCATTGGAGCGCCTCGTTTGAATTGCGAGGTCCATCAGCGATAATCAGTAAGTGAGTCGGCTTTGCTTGCGCAATGACTTCAAAAACCTGCCGTGTCATCTGCACACGACGAAAAATAAAAAAGACAAGCGGAGTCGAGAGTGACATACGGTTATCTGACATTCCGAATAAATTCGAGTGCCGCACGATACCGCATACTCAGTGGAATTGCATCCGCTTCTATGGTCGAATGTCGTGTCCATTCCCGCTGAAAATGCAGCATACCGTAAGCGGTAAACCGGATCACTGACTTAATCATCTCGGCAACCTCGCTTGGCGATGCCGACAGCGGCAAAAAACGGCACCGATACAACAAATCGCGTCCGGTCGGCTCACCGTTGTAGATAATATCCTGTCCGAGATTGCCAAAGCGATCTGGGGGCGGTAGTTCACAGCTTATGACTCCAGCAATTCCGCACATGATCCTTATTCTTTTGCCCCGTAAGTAAGGGGCGTTTCATTTCCAATTGCGTCCAGGTTTGGCTATCCCTTTCCTTTATGGGCAAATCAGGGTGTCGCTATAAACGAACTTCCGATTGGAGTTGCCAAATAATTGGCAAAAAATGGGCAAGTGAATGTCGAGATATCTTGAATCAAAGTGGCATTTCCACGTGTTTCGATGAGATAAATGTTGAGGTTATAACTAGCAAAACCATGCAGCACATCAAATGCTGTTCTTCCCATGCTCTCAAGAGGCGCTAAAGAAATTTCAAAGATAATCGCCTGAATTTTTCCTTGCCGGACAAGCGCTGCTGCACCCTCAATGACTTCAATCTCAAACCCTTCTACATCAATTTTCAAGAGATCGATTTTTTCGATATGATGATGTTCACAATATGTATCAAGTGAAATTGCGGGAACTCTTTCTGCCGATGTTGGACTTATGACGCCATTTTTTCCCGCCATTTGCGGTGTGCCGATGCTATTCCAACCAGAAAATTCTGGCGGAAATGTGTTGATGGTGAGTTCGGTATCATGGCTGTAAACTGCAACTTGATTGAGCGTGACATTGCGCGCTACATCAGAATGTGCCTGAATGTTTTCTTGAAGATACGCAAACGTATAGCCTACTGGCTCAAATGCGTGGATATGACCATGAGGCGCAATCAGATTTAAAACATTCAAAACAAAATCGCCCTTATTTGCCCCCACATCAAAAACAATCATCCCCGGCTTCAGCCATAAACGAATGAGGTGAATAACACTTGGATCATCGTAATGAGACCGAGTGGTGAGAATATAGGCGATATTCTCATGGGGTCGAATCTGGTTTTTGACGCCAAATTGATCGGTGTACCAGATCGGTTTTTTGGAGATGTGGTCTATCCAATACGCACGCGCACGCGCGAACCAGTGAACAGTTTTGTTGATACCTCGCCGGATGAGATTAGACATCTTTTACCTGAACCGTATCATCAATAAACCAGTCTGCTTCCACGAGAAACGGACCAAAACTTGCGGGTGGAATTTCGCCTGAACCAAAATAATCCCCATCGATAACCGTCATCTGTGCAGCATTATCGATATAATCGATGTACGATTCTTCAGCAATCATAAGGCTATACGTGATCTCGTAAATATTCGCCGTTAAAGGAAGACGGTTGATGCGACAGACAAAAGCACCTTGTTCACTCAAATGTGGGAATGATTGGCGCGTTAAACGATTATGGTGCAAAAAGAGCGGTGTATCCGTTTGGGTTTTGAGCAGTAAACTGAAACGCATCCGTGGATTGTAATACCCACCTTGCGCACATTCGTAGTGAAAGTAGACATCGATAGTCTGACCAGCGGCGATTACGTCAAGTGGTGCGCCATTGAGATCACGAAATTCAATGCCAACAATTCGAACTTCGCCTGTTCCGACACGGTGCGGATGCTCGCGTAGGGAGAAGGAATTTTCTTGCCCACGTATCAAATAGCGGCTGATAGCTTCAGTCTGCGTGCCCTCGAAGATCACGCGTCCCTGCTCCAGCACGATCCCGCGTGTACACAAATTCTCGACCGCCGCCATATTGTGACTCACGAACAGCACCGTGCGCCCGCCCTTGGCGACCTCGCTCATCTTGCCAAGACATTTCTTTTGGAAGGCTGCATC
>ENA-ORBV01014178-ORBV01014178.1-microbial-mat-metagenome-genome-assembly--contig:-NODE-14178-length-11972-cov-5.835897_pt1 | contig 11972 bp, 5 predicted proteins | sample MGYA00237777_ERZ505514 | MGnify/ENA primary metagenome ERZ505514 (study PRJEB26160, sample SAMN06269048) | microbial mat metagenome | isolation source: Oligotrophic lake microbial mat | place... | reverse complement strand
CGCAACTTCACCTGGACCTGTCTGTGTGCGAGCGTCTAAAGAGCCTGCCGGGCTGAAGTGCCTTGTCTAGCATGAAGCAAAATAGACATTTAGTTTTTTTTTTCTCTGCCATCATTAGCTTGATTGACATTCATGTCAATCAACCTCACCATGCTCAAGTTGTCAACTTCACACATTGGCCAGTGTGGCCGGTGCCAATTGTTTTAACTAAGTAGCAAAAAAATGCTTCAGAGCAGCACGTCAATTTTGACTTGCAACAGGAGCCAAACTAAATTTGCAAGTTTGGCAACAAACCAAATCTCCATTGTCGGGCATTTTTGCATGTGTTGGCAATGTGTCGCAATGATCTGAAACAGTTTTCTTTTTGTCAATCAAATTGGTGTTTTTGCTTCTCTGTTTCTTGTTCGATCCAAAAGAATTCAGCATGTTGACCACCGCTAGAAATGACGATTGTGTCTTTGATGCATCATTGTTGGCTGCACATGCGCACGCTTCAATTCGATGATTGACAATTCAATCTCAAACTCATCAAAACGGCGCACCTCTAGGGTTTTGAAATTATGGGCATTTTGCATGTTGCATTCTCTCCGGAAACTTTTTGGCAACGGGATGATGACATGAGTCAGTTGCAGTGATGAAATCCTCATCATTCTCAATCACAAACAAAAAGGGAAAGTCATGTGCCGTGTTCCAATTCCCGTTAGTTTTCGTGCTTTTGTTAAAGAAAGATTTCAGGGATGATTTCACCTTTTCTCCTTGCACATCAGCTCTGGAGCTCTTGGGTCATCCTGCCACAAGTTTGTCAAAATTCAATTCAATTGCACATGCCCAGGAAAGCAAAGACGTGGCTTAGAATCATGTTGGTGTTTGCAGCATGTTGGTGATGACATAAACAAGCCTGACCTTCAATGCCATTGTCACCTCTTTGAGCTGCCCTTGTCATTGCACATGGCATGCACCAAATGTGCATTTTGATTCTTCCAGCATGTCAGCTTCGTGCATGCCATGTTTTCCTTTTCTTGGCTAAACATCAAGACATCAATTAAATTTTTTCTATGTGCCACCATCTTGCAAAATCTGTTGAACATCCACAAAATAAAAAATGAATGACAGCCACAATGGCAGAGTGTTCTTTTTTGGCAAATCCGTTCGATTTTCGGATGACTCAAAGGAGGAAATTTCACAAGGCGCTAGCATGTGATTTCTTTTGCAGGCCCTTGTTGTGCAAAAAGCTGCACTTTGGGGGTCATTTGTCAAGTCCAGCACAGAGCAAAAAATGTCACATCAAAATCCCTGTTGAAACATGCTGACACAAATGCGCATGAAATGTGAGTTAAGAAGACTTTCGCATCCTGCACTTCGAATTCACAGAGACACGGAATGATCATTTGACGCAGGGCGCAGAAGCCGATCCAGGTCTCCATACTTGGGGTGCAAAACCCAGAGGTGGGGGGTGACGAGCGAAGCGCAGCTAATAACCTTAGCCTCTGCTGCGACGAGCGAAGCGCAGCTTGTAACCCTGGAGCCTCTTCTGCACCCCTCCTGAAATCGAACTGCTTTGGGGACAATCACATCTGCATCGGTGTGAGCGTCCATTAAGGTTCAGGTACAAACTGACTCACTCGGACAAAGATTCATTCATCACAGGCCCAACGCCTTCCGATCCCCAATGCCCATCCACAAAATTGAATGTCATTAATTGCACACCGTGACATCCTCAACAGCTTCCGGCAATGCCACACGAATGAGAGGAGCCCATGCATTTTCAGAGTACTACAATACTAGCTAGCTAGCACTCCGCGATCCGTGTGGCCGTGACAGCATGATACTCCGTTTACTCCTTGCGGCTTTGTTGTGGGTTGTTGTTGTCCTTACCTTTACTGCCACAAATCTTCGAGTGGCGGGGTTTTCTCCTCCTCCCACGTTCCACAATAATAATAATAATCAGAGTCGACCAAACGATCCTTCCTTATCCAAAATGACCATGACGAGTCACCAACAACAGCAACTTGCCGCAGCGGCAGGTGGTCAACCCTATATCAGCATCTCCGATGCTTTTGATGGCGGAAACATACAATTTGTCGGCCAATCGTTGACCAGTGAAAATAATGAAATTACAGTGGAACTTGCCATCCAGAAAGACCCCTTTTCGGAATTGGAACAAACCCATCATTATCAATATTTTGCCTTTCGTGCGACAGCTGTAGGTCCTGCCGAGGGCGTGCGCGTGAAATTCGTCATTGTCAATGCGGGTGAGGTATCCTATCCCGCCGCATGGGAGGGATCCACGGTTTGTTTTTCTCCCACCCTTCAGCTCGACGACAATGTCAGCAGTTGGCAACGCAAGGTGGAAACACGGTATGACGCCTCTCAAAAACTCCTTTCGTGGACGCACACCTACAATCGTGAAGGGGAAAGCCAATATTTTTCCTATTTTGTCCCCTTTTCCTATCAAAATCATTTGCAACTCGTGTCCAAATGTGCCGCGGCTGCTGCCAACCGAGGAGCTGTACTGACATCGTTGGGACAGTCCTTGGAGGGACGAGACATTGATCTCATTACCATGGGAACCGGCAATCGCACGGCTTGGATCATTCATCGACAGCATCCAGGAGAAAGTCAGGCATCCTTTTATGCCGAAGGCTTGTTGGGACGATTGTTGGGTTTTGAAAATGACAAAGCGAACCTCGATGACAATGTTCAAAAGCTTTTGGAAAGGTATACCTTGTATATTGTCCCCTGCATGTGCCCGGATGGAGTCTTTAAGGGACACTTGCGTACCAATGCCTGTGGCGCCAATTTGAACCGGGAATGGGCCACCACCCAGGAGGATTATCCGGCACCAACCTTGGAACGATCCCCCGAAGTCTATCACGTCCTGAGACGGATGGAAGAATCCCCTCCGGATTTATTTTTGGATATTCACGGCGACGAAGAACTTCCGGTTAACTTTTTGGCGGGAGCTCAAGGAACCCCCCATTGGGGACCTCGAATGGAACATTTGCACGGTGCCTTTTTGGCCGCCTATGTCCGCGCCAATTCCGACATGCAACAGGCTGTAGGATATACTCCCGTCGATCCCGATAAGGTAGTGGTCAACACCGCCACAAAGGTGGTGGCGACGCGGTTTGATTGTTTGTCCTTCACTTTGGAAATGCCCTTTAAGGATTGCGCAACAAATCCCGATCCACAGCATGGCTGGAGTCCCAATCGAGCTCGCCAATTGGGAGCGTCCGTCGTGGATCCTTTGTTATACATTCATCCCCATCTCCGAGCGGAGGGAGATTTTTGGAAGGACTTTCCCGCAGAGGATGCTTATGTGCGCCCCCAACATCGTCCCTTTACCTACGGCCCACAAAATGAAGTTTTGGACTTGTAATCGACTCATACGAAAAAGAACGTAAGGTGCCTCCATCCATGTAGTAGGACACACGTGTGTACACTGAGAAAGGAGCTATGCTCAGAAGGAAGCAAAATAATTGCATCCTGTAATTCATAAAGGTGGTGGCAGACGCATTAGACAAGGAGCCGGCCACAACCTAAAACGATCTAGACTCAAAGTATAGTAAACACCAAAAGATTAGTACTGATACATTATTTTTCTATTATTGCCTTTTCCTATCTTAATGCCCTCTTCCAATGACGGTTGCACTTGACAGGTCATCGTCCTATTGGAGCAAGTTGACCCGAATGGCCGTTTTGCTGGCTTTTGGTTGATGAATGGTCGACTTGGTGGCTTTTGGTTTTCGTTGGGTCATCATAGGTGGCGGCGAAAAATGCCCCACAGCCTGCATGTGCTGACCCAGCAAATGTTGGGTTCTGCAAACCTTACCACAGACGCGGCAAGTGTTTTCTCTATGTTGATCATCAAAGTGCTGTTCCAGTCCTGCTTTGCTTTCTAGTTCAAGACCGCAGTGCTGGCACGTTCGCTCTTCTCTTTCCTTTTCGATTGCTTGTCTTTTCAAGACTTGAAAGTGCTGTCGTCGGAGCTTTTCCATTTTTTCTTCATTCTTTTCCCTCCGTGCTTCATGAACAGTAAGGGCTTTTAGCAAGGCACGCCGTTTCCCTCGTAGGGCATCCATTTCGTCGTCCAGGTCCAATATCCTGTTCCGAAATTCATCCTCGATATTGAGATCTTCTGCTGCCGTAGAGGTCTGCTCTTGAGAGGCGGGTTGCGCTTTGGAGTCACCCACAGTATGGACCCTTGGGTTCTTGAGTATTTCCACCAATTCCGCTACAGTACAATCCCTATGGGTTAGTTGCGTCCTTCCATGAGACGGGGGATCTAGTGTCGTACAGACGACTCTAGTCAAGTGGAAGACATTGATTAGGGCACCCTCTTGACGATGACGAAAAGATATGACATGATTAGACGCATCATATGCCATTTCCTCCAACCCTTCCAGCGCAGTAACTATTCCCCTAACAAATTCACTAGTCCAAGCATCACGTGTCACCCCAGCTCCAGGGTTATCGTTTGTGGGAGAAGATTCGATCAGCTCCATTATATTTTGGCTGCCACGTCTGTCAAAGAGCCAACCAAGGTTGCCTTCAATACGGTAGAAAAATGTCCCGGGGTCGCTCTTGCTGGTAGGCGGGGCTGGAATTCTTCTGTCAGAAACTACACACTCTGTGTGTGTATAGACTTTCGAGTAACGATTGGGCGTGTCGTCAATGGGCTGTATCCTTGGTTGAATGCCCACGTTTTTGCAGACCCTCAACTTCCATAGACCCTCTTCTATTGGAAGCTGCCGCATCACTTTTTGATTGTCCTTGCTAACGAAAAGCCAGCCAGTGCCATCCGTCAGACGAAGATAGGGGCCGTTGCCGCTATTGGGAAAGGGGGGTTCCACAATCAAATTGACGGTCACAATATGATTCTTTTTGATTGACCAGCCTGTCCGTAAATCATCTCCGACCCGGGCCATGCTTCGAATATCAATCTCATGAAGGGCCTGAAACGCAAAGAGTCCTGTTTGGACTTTAGACTCAGGGAGTAGCATGATGTCAAGATGCTTCTCAATTTCTTCTTGATTGGAATCAATCTTTTCAATATCGCCACTTATTCGTATATCAAATATCCATGCATAGTGTTTGATTCCTTGGACACGGTAAAATTTGATGCCATTTTTTCCAACAACACGGCGATCACAAAATACTTTTCGCAAGGGCTTGAGTTTGATCTCAGGAACCCTATACAAATAATTGTTTTGCCCCTCCTGAAGTTGATCCATGGGATGGTTTCGCACTACCACACCAATGGGATCGTTTTGCACATAAAATCCCCATAATCCCGTTTCCACTTCGACACGCTCCATCAACTGCCCCAGATCTCGCAAACCCTCACAAAGCCAACCCGATCCGTCCGAAAGACGTAGATACGGACCAACACCATCTGCAAGACTGACATGTAGGATTTGATCTACGGATGCTAAATCCCCTTGCCGGAACCATCTCGTTGATCTGTATTCTGGGTGGATGGAAGGAGCGCATAATACAATCACGTCTCGTAGTGCTTTGTATACAAAGCAACCCTCGTCTTCTTTTTCTTCGCCTCGATTCGGTAGCACAGTCATTTCGATTCGTTGCGCTGCTGATTATTGTTCTGCGCTAATTGACTGGAGCTTGTTATAGCAGTGTGAAATGGATCCAGCAGTATACCTCCTATGCACAGAGTTTTCTCTTTTCTGGTACAGTCTTTGTTTCTCACCTACTAGAAGTGTTGCAAGTTTTTTTTAAGTTATTGTTGCTACCGTATTATTTTCGATGTTTTTGGGCAGTGGTCGTGATATCAAGACTGGCATTTCTTCCCACATTTCAAACATCATCCAACTCCTCCTTCTCTACTCCGAGATACTGTATTGACCGGCTGCACTCACTCACTCTCGGCTACTAGTACTTGACCGAGGTCTCACTCATCTTTCTGTATCCGTTGGAACGGAACGGATTAGATACATAGAGAGGTGGGATTGCGCCCAGGTTTTCCGGGAGAACAAAACTGTTGTTTGGAGGTGCTCATAGAAGGAAGAATAGGGTCAAGGTTAAATTTGGCGAAGCAACAACATGTTGACGCAACGAAGGTAAGGTACTTTGTGCGTCTTTTTAATGCAAGTGAGCCGGCCGACCAATCATGGATGGCACGCGAGGCCGAATTCAAATTGTTTAATTCGTTCCTCGCCAATCTTCTCATAATTTGTGAAAACTCCGCATTGAGAATCGCTGTTTGACCTAACTGTTTGAGTAGTTTTATCGATCGGTCCCCTGCAAGGAATTCATGGTTAACAACTACGTAACAGCCAGCGGCACGCTCTTGTTTGTTGTGTGTTTTGTTTTGTATGCAAGCCACTAGCTACGTTCTAACGAGCCAACGAACTGATAACAGCCCGAGCAAGTTGGAGCTAACTTGAGTGTTAACCTAATTCGTGCACCTCTTGTTATCAGCTTCCATCTATCTTGACTCTCCATGGATAAGCTACATCAAGGCAGCGAAGACGCAGCAGACATATCCACAAGCAAACATAATAACCATCTTTTCTAGCAAAGCAACAACAGAACAGAACACACTTAGGGAAGGCGATTGGCTGACTTGACATATAACCATGGCGGGGATTACTGACTGGTTCATAGATTCATGTGGGTGTGAGTGTCTTGGCGCAGGCCAGGAAGTTGAGCTGCACAGTGATTATGCTATAAAAGTGACTCCGCTTTACAAAGCGGTTGAGAACTTGCAATGGGCTTCTGTGAACAACTTTCTCAAGACGGGCTTTTGGAAGAATTCGTTCTTTGCGGATCCCGTCAAACCAGATATTCAAATGAAGACGTGGATGGTTCGCTATGAGGAAATCAATGCTCCATCTGACAACGTTAACAGCGGCAGTGCTGGTTCTCGAGTCCAAAAACCTATCAAAAGAATATGCTGGAAACAACTCCCCATGCACGCTGCCATTGTCCATGGTGCGCCTGCCATTATTATTCAGAAGTTCATAAATGTATACCCCAAGGCACTCCGTTGTGCGGACAACCGAGGCAATTTACCCATTCATCTGGCCTTTCGCCATGGCTCCAACGACGCAGTGTTGGCCCTGTTACTTCAAGAATATCCCGAGGGTATGAATTGCAGAGAAAGCAATGGGCTCTTGCCAACGGAATGCGCTACTCAACTTCCCAGTCCACAACCTCTTCGTGGAGCCTTGTTGAAAGCAGCCTCGCCAAGGAATGGCAAGGACAGACTACAGCTGGTAAAGCAACTTTCCAACGATAGATTATTCTTTGATGAAAGAGCCATTACTCCGAATCGAGGCAATCTCTCCCCAAAGAAAGACCGAGACAACGCACCCCCCAGTCAGTTTTCTCTGCTGTCGCAGCAAATGGAAAGTTTGCGAGACACTGTCACGAGAGCCTTATCCAAAAGCGACACAGGCGTTGACACTCCAGTGGCTACCAACACAACTGCTACAACAGTAAAGACGTCAGCATCACACGAACTAACTGATTCATCACCATTCTTCCCTTCCTCTAGCAAGCCTGCTTCATCATCAAGTCCTCCGGTTGCAAATACAAAGACAAGCCCCCTTTCACCTACCGCGCTGGAAAGCCTTCAAGACATTGTCAGTCAGACTTTGGCGGGATCATTTTCACACTTTGCTGTGGACCCCGATGATATGGACTCGGTTTCGGAACTGAGCGCAAAGAATCTGAGTACGGCGGGTGCCGTGTTTAGTTCCAGCCACAACATGAACAACAACAACGCTGGTGGCGTCCGTCATCCAAACCCAAATCACCTCAACCAGCCATCCTATCATCAACAAAACAACAACAACTGGTTGCGCGATGCGTACGATCCCATGGAGCTTCCTCAGAATAGTATATTGGATACGACAGGTGGTGGCGGATATAATACTAGCATTCCACAACCACAGGCCATGCTCCCGCAGTTACAGGGATCGTGGGAGCCTCAAAACCACTTGTATGGGCAGCAGCAGCAGCAGCAACACCCTCATCCTCAAATGCAGCAGTATATCCCAACGCCAAGGACGGGATCATACGATCACATGAATACCCAGCAGCAAACACAATTTCATCAACCGCCTCCTCCTCCTCAACTCTACAACCTTGTGTCACCTCCACACCACGTTCCACCGCAGCAGCAACAACAACAAGGGCAGCAGGCATTCCAGTCCCAGAAGCTGCTGCAAGAACAGCAACAAAAGTTAGATGATGAAGTGAGAATCATGGAAGAAAAAATGACGACCATGGAATTGGCCATGAAACAAATGCACCAACGGGAAAAAACGGTGCGAAAGGAATTGGCCATGACAGTCCAGGAAATGAGGCTTTGGAAAGAGAAGGCCAACAAAGCTACGGTTGAAGAGGAAAAGAATCGTATCTTGACGGAAATGCTCCAAAAGTTTGCTTCCAGCCCACGGGTGCAACCACAAGAACAAACACATCAGTCATCACTGACAACACAACGTCACAGTAACAAGAATAAGAGTGTAAGCAAATCTTTGTCGAAGCGACACTCTCGAAGCAATGATGACGAAACGGATGACGATGAAAGTGAGCCACCGGTCACTGGGAACGTTATGCCACGCAATAAAAGTGGGATTCGACCTGCCGCTCACCAGAAAAGTCCCTCTCGCCACAAAAGCCCCAAGCGTCGCTCGCCGCCGGTACCTGAAGCTACTGATGATGAAAACGAAAGTGAAACGCCGCTAACCCCTGCTGAGTTAGAACAAGTTTACAGAATGGAGCGAAAAAAAAGGCAGCAGCGTACAACGTCTCCCAAGCGAAGTGCGAGCCGCCGGCGCGGTGGTGGGAGCAGGGATGATGACGACGACTATAACTACAAGGCACAACCTCAGGACCAGCGAGATGACATGGGCGGAGGTGGATACTACGATCAAACCGTAGACCGGTATAATAATAGTCAACAGCGACAGCGCTCCCCATTGCGCGGGAACAACAAGAGCAAGATCAAAAGCTGGAATAGCGGCGACGAGCCACCTGCGGTTCCTCTTCACAGGGTGAATGGAGGGAAAATGTATGGAGCGCCACCACCGCCGCCACCACCAAAACGTACTGTGGGTTTTGCGCCGGGCGAACAAAGTGGCCCTATGGTTGCAGATCATCTTCTCATGAGACGGCCGAGGTCTCATCAATCTTCAAAGGATCCCAACGCCGCCATCCGTATAACCAGGCAACACCGAAGCTACGGCGATCCTCTCGGGACCCACCTCGAATCCGATTCGCAGGTTCCCGGATATGGTTACGAGGAGGATGCCGATTCTTCCCACTTTTCAGAGTCGATGATGGAAAAAATTGCAGGACTTCAAAACCGACAAGGCCACCCTCACGAAATGACGGCAATAGAATACCATCGTCAACAGCAGCAAAGACAACTTGACGCGGAAATACGCTATAGCAAGAGCAGCGCTTGGAAGCCTGCAGGGCCTCCAAGAGATCCATCAGAGATTCATACTTCGAGGGGTGTCAACTTGTCATCCATGATGAAGCAGAGGTACCAGTACAATCAAAACCAACACGTCGCCCGGCCCAACCCATCCGCTGCAAGTTATAGCCAGAGCAGTGTCAGTGGAAGCGATTCTGACTTTTTCCCTCGCGAATAATCGATCATCAATAACGACATATGTTTGTATGAAATGATATATTCTTTGTTACATACACATCCAATCCAACCAACAGAGCTACGGGGTGGGAAGCTTTTTCCAGCGAGGAGGAGCACAAACACAAAACACAGTAGACGCGGGAGTTTTCAATATATATTTTTACGTTTGTTTGTTCAATGCAGTACATAGAACCTTTTACTTATTATTTTATGTTCAATTTATACTCACTACTACTACGAGAAATAGGACAGTGTTATAGAACAGCTTCACTAATTTTATATAATTTTATTCTTTGACAAGGACACTCTTTTCATGTGTATGTTCTATTTCATACTATTTGCTTTGATTTGATATAAGTAGTAGGATAAACAACTCCCTACAGTTTCCCGATTTTCACACCCCATTCCTTTCCAACAAGATGCAGATAGGTCCACGGCTGTACTGAACTGTACTGATCTTGCTGTGGGTGTCGTTGCTGCTTGCATCGGTAAATGAGAAAAAAAGGTGGGGGGTTGAGTTGTCTTGTGTGTCGTGGCTGTGTTTGTAATTCTTCAAAAATGGCTCGTGTTGGTTTTGTTGTTGATATTGTTGTTTGGCCTAGTGTGGTGAAAACCTAGAGACAAAGATTTTGCGCGCTTCAGTTCTAGCTCATGAAAGCGGAGGAAAACAAAGCCGCATCTTCTTTTCGATCTGCCATATCAAAGTCCAGAACCCCCCCGAATGGCATCCTGCCATTACTATTGTTGTAATGGCGGTTGGAAGAGGTGGCTGCCGCAGCAGCAAAATGGTGCGCGTATGCGCCTCCTTCCGAGACCACTCGTCGATGATGATTCCGACGTTTGCCTTGTCTTGACGGCTGCTGGGGCTGCTGCTGTTGCCCCAGTTGCTCCATGCAGCCCATGTGGTTTTGTTCTTGCACCATGGACATCCAAGCCTCTTCTTCGGTAATTCCCATTTGTTGGCGGAGCATGGCATTGTCTTGATCCACTTTGGCTTGCAAGGTATCCAAGAACTTACTCAAACGACTTGGTTCTTGTCCGCCTGTAGTGGGACTCATGCAACCATCCTTCTCCTCCTCGTCGTCATTGGAATCCAACACGACAATTTCGGGGACCGGAGGAGCCGGAGCCATGGCCACTTCGGGCAAGGATACTCGTGCCACAGCGGGAGCAGGCGGTGACACTCGTGTCACAGGCGCCTGGACGGGTACAGTGCGACGAATCCCCGCCGAAGCAAGACCCGCAGGAGCCGCAGCGGCAACGATTTGCCGCCGTTCTTGTTCGACAAAGGAGTTGGCCATCATCTTGAGACGATCCGGATTGGTCTTGGCAAGCAAGTGGTGGTTGTCTCCACCACCAGCAGCTCCTCCAATCAAATCATTCACAATTCGATGGGGACTGGATTGCTGCTCTTGCTGTTGATACAAAAAATCAAAACATCCATCGGTTTGGGATCGTCGATGATGTTTGCACCGTTTCTTCGGACGAGAAGCCGCCCGAACCTCGGCCTGCTGCTGGGTCTGCTGCTGCATAGTTTGCTGCTGAGGGGGTTGTGAAAAAAGAAGAGGAGGGGCATGAAAGGCGGCATGAAACGTATTGCTTGTTTCCGACGCCAAAGATACTTTGCGAGCCACTTGTTGTTGCTCAAAGTGAGATGGAGGAGGTGGCTGCTGCTGCTGCTGAAACATACTGAAGAGAGCCCCCTCTAGATTGCTGTGACTGAGGTTGAGGTGATCGTGATCGCCATGATGGCCTTGATGATGGTCCAAATCAGCAGCACTGTCGCCAACGAAACCCACAGAACCGGTATGGAAAGGCGTCGCCGTCGGGTCTTCTTTATGGATCATGCCCTCCATAACGAAATCCATGGTTTCCATTTCCATTCCCATGTCGGTTACAGAGGTTGGAGCCATGTCGCCATCAGCATCAAAGTCAGCAAGGTAAAGACCATCGTCGTTGCCTTCGAGGTTGAGGAGAAGCCGGTCCAACGAATCGTTGGAGGAGGAAGCAGTTGTCATGATACTAGTATGCTGCTGCGCTGCTCTAGTTTTGTTCTCCTTTTTCGTACAGTGAGTCCTTCTTTCAGGATCGATTTATGTCAAGCCTGCGAAGAAGTTTCCTTCGCTTCGAGTCAACTAATAGCTATTAGTAGTAGCTCTTGCGCGCAGCTCTCCGATAGTTCTATTAGTACAGATAGAACGCTTTCGGCTTGGTTGAACAAAAGGGATGGCTACTGGTTATTTATGCGCTGGTCAATCAAATAGCCCTCGAACGTTGATGTTGATTTTGGTGATGCTCGCTCTAGTAGCAGCTGCTATAGCGCTCTTTGGGTACAGTACTATAA
>ENA-ORBV01014177-ORBV01014177.1-microbial-mat-metagenome-genome-assembly--contig:-NODE-14177-length-11972-cov-5.953174_pt1 | contig 11972 bp, 15 predicted proteins | sample MGYA00237777_ERZ505514 | MGnify/ENA primary metagenome ERZ505514 (study PRJEB26160, sample SAMN06269048) | microbial mat metagenome | isolation source: Oligotrophic lake microbial mat | place... | reverse complement strand
ACCATTGTAGTCTAATAGGAGTTCACCGCGGAGCGGTGAACTCCTGCGAGCTAAATTCGCTTGCGAATTTAGCTCGCATGGAAGTGATGTAGCTTAGTGTTTGCTTCTTGTTCTATCCTAGCTAGCTAGACAATCCATTGGGGCATTTAATTAACATTAATTAGGAGGACGATTAATTATGAGAAAAGAAATGAACTAGTCAGCAGTTGGAGCAGCAGCATTGGGGGATGCTGGAAGCGTCTTGGTTCGTCCCTGCGAGTTCTTCGTTCCAAGAAGACCTTTGCATTGACATTCACATACGAACTTTGCCACGCTTCTATTTGTAGATTGGTACCATTCATCCAGTTGGGTGATCCCTTCCTCCATCTTCAAGCGGTTCTGTTCGTAGTAACATTTGATGGCCACCACAACACGCTTGGTACGTGAATAATGCTGGCCGTCAAGATGTTTGCGCCATTTGGTACCAGAGGTTGCATCTCGACCGGCTGGACCTCCATGAATGTCATAAAAAGAACCGAGGCCGTGCCATTCATCCCATAAATCATAGAGGCTTTTGTGTTGGTCTGTTAAATAGTACTTGCCTTCTTCATGCTCATTTGTTGTAGCCAGTGCAGGGGTTGTTGCTGTTGGTGTAGATTGTTTGATTGCCAATTCTTTTTCAATTCCTTTCTCAATCTCTTTCAAGGTGATGTCGCCACCGTTCGCTGACACCAGCAATGTCCTAGCCACTGCCATGAAGGTATCCGCCAATTGCCTCTGTTTGATCACGACGTTGTTCTTGAATGTCTTTGCAAACTTTGGTTAGCGCATCCGTCAGCTGCTCAACCTTGCTGGAAAGACAAGTGATTACCTGTGTGTTCGTGTCATGCCACTGTTGGATTCCGGGGATCACCAATTCCAAATTCACATCAAGTGGATTATTTTTGCTTTCAATAGCTGACTTCAATGTAGAAACACACGCCGTCCACTCTGGCATATCAAACACCTGCATGCAATGAAAAAGGGGGTGGTTTGCACGTTCAGGATGCAACACCAACATTGCCGCACAGTCCTGTAAAAAAACATCTCCACCATGAATCTTAGAAAGCCAATTGCTGCAGAAAGGTTCTCTTCTGTTTCTTCGATCCAACCCAAAAGGCTATTGTACCCTTCGTAACACCACTTTCCGATTGGTGCAGATTGACGGAGTAAATCCGTTGGGTAGATTGTTGTTCTCGCATTGAAGTGCACCTTGTTGCTACCTTCCTCTTACCCTGCAAGCTTTCTGATTGGTCCCATAGGTAATTTCGAGGAGTAGCTGTTGTCGAACAGCGATGGATTCCACTGACCCATGCGTCGGATTTCATTGCCTTCTGCTTTAAGCAAATCCAACATCTTAGCGCCCATGTTTCGTCCAAGATGTAAGACTGTTGCACATGTCAGATGATGGGCCAGCAAAACGCGCATGATGTGTTTCGCATACGAGTCATTCTTCATTTCCTTGCACAAATCAGAACCGTTGACATCAACCAACAACTTGGTGTTGAATCAGCACTCGTTCAGTCGTGTGTTCTGATTTGAAACTGGCAGCCGTTCAAGCTGAATCGGTCTTGCTCTAATCTGCAATGCCACAATGCTGCTGGCGCAAAAAAATTCAAAGCCCGAACGCTTTTATTGCTCGTCTCTGTTTTGGAGGAGAGTCGAAAACTCTTCTCTAATTTAGGGAAGAGTTTAACTCTTCTCTAAACAAAGAAGAATTCAGTAAATCTCTTCTCTCAAATGGAGAAGACTAAAATAGAGAAGAGTTTCACCAAAGAAGAGTCCACACATTGTTCGCATAGAAAGTGCATTGCACAACTCAAATGAAATTCATTTGAAACACTGATAGTTCATTTCTATTGCGCCTTTTAGCTTGTGGCACCATGAGTGATGAATTCTGACGATGGCATTGCCATGCTGCATGTGTTGATCATCATGGAAGATGCGGTGCTAATGGACGACTTACCCAGTTAGGTTGGAAATAATCACGACTGACGCCTGAAAAAACATTAATCAATGCAAAGGAGCCTATGGATTGCAACCAGCCACAGCAGCAACTTGTTGAGGATCTTCAAGCTACAAAAATTGAGGCTGCTAGAGTAGAAAGACTTAACATTGAAAAGTTGCATTGGTCTCTCCATTTCTTCGATCAGTATCCTAATAGCACAGAGACGGAGCATGACATAAATGTAAGAACACCATTTGGTGGTCTTGCTGGTGCTGCGTGCAATAGATTACAAGCCTGAAGGGAATGAAAATTGTTTGGCAGCGGTTCAATTCGTCTGACATTTGGGTCATGTCACACTGGAGCCAGGTGATTCAGATGTGCCCAAGGATCGTGCTTACTTTTCTTTCGCGCACCATGCGACTGGATTCAATTATGAGGTTGGCATTGATCTCTTTACAAGTACGTGCATTTGGCTGAGTTGACCTCAGAAGGCTGGGACATGCAATGATGCCAAGATTTTCAAAGAGAAAGGCTTAATGGCAAAACTAAGAAAGCACGGAAAGAAGGCCATAGTCGATGAAGGACATCGTGGGTATCCTGGTGATTTGGGCTAGCTACTACCGGCTCAAGAATTGGCAAAGCATAGAGGGCCTGGTGTTTACTGCACGCCCCGTCCACCGGCTACAACTCCTGGCTGCTGTTGACAAGACAGCAGGTAAAATCGCTCTTGTACCAGTATTGCATCGTGTAGACCAATAGTCTTCATAACAGTAGCTTTCTTTCACGTTGGTGGACACAAACCATAGAGTAGTGCATAGAGTCTATACATCACAGGTACTGGAACATACGTAAAGGAAATGCTATGTGCCGCGCAATGGTCGAGGCCATGCAGGATGTCAATGGATTGCTTGTGATACCAAGGAGGAAATTTGCTGTCGTAATGATGACCCGGTGTTGTCACCATGAATCGTTCCCCACCGGCATCGTCCTTCGTGTCATAGGGGTACACCCCAAAGCGTCGAAATAGGCGGGCGATCATGAGATCTACACCAGACGTGTGTTTTTGTGGAAGCGCCAGCGCGTCGGGGACGTTACCACCGTCCACGACAAATAGTTTCAATGCGGCTTTGTTGATGACATAGCCAGATGCACCAGCATTGTAGACATCATGCTTTTGATGGTTCCCGCCTCCGAGATCGAATCTCCGCCCAAGGAAGAGTGGATATTGTTGATTGTCAGAGGATGCCGATGGCAGCGGGACCCGTCGTCCTCCATAGTTGGCAGCTGCCTGGATCTCGTCACTCTCCAAGTAGTTACGCAGATTTTCCACAAGTACAAACACAAAATCACCTCCAAAAAAGAACCAATCGTAGTCTTGGTAATAATTGTCGTAGATCAGAGCCCAAAGACTTCGCACTCGCAGCCATTTGCGCTGGTAGACACTCATATCTCTGTGGTGCTTGCTGCTGTTGTCATCGACGACGTCGTCATCACCAGGCACATGGAATCCAACGGTCCCAAGAGACGGATCGGTGACATTCGAGGCGGCGACAAATCCATCACACTTTTGTCTGAATTAAATGGAATAGAATAAAATAGCAGATGAGACAAATAAACCAATCAGTCAAGCTGTCAATCCTCAACAGAATATCCATGTCAACAAGTAAGAACCCCTTGTGTTCCAGAACAAAAAGACAACGCACCCCCACGTCTCGCGGATCACCGGGATCTTTTCCTGGTGACGGTGCAAACTCGTCTGCACGACGCAGAGAATCCTCTGAGGAGGCCTACTTGGTTGTGCCTCGTTCTTTTTAGCAGCCCTATTCACGTCCACGATGGAAATCTTTTTGTCGATCATGGTGTACTCAGAGTCTCGCAACTTGCAAGCATCCGCAATGCGGTCACCCGTCCAATTCAAAGCGGGTGGGTTTCGCCGGAGTGCTTGTTCATCCAACACGTAACCCCCATGGTAGCTGCCGGCTTCATCTTTGACTCCCCTATGAAGGTCATGCTCGGGTCCTCGTGTGACGTCGACATATGACAAATCCAGTGCTGTTGCTTTTTGAACAATATCAACATTGTTGGGCCTCAGCAACCCTGTTTCTTTCTCTACCTTTCCAGTTCTTTGGCTGGTGGCAGTGATGGCATGGATGTCGCTATGGCTGTCACTTTCCGGGGACTCTTGAAGCGAATGATCCACGTTCGTGTTCGTGTTCTCGTGACCATGATATCGTCCTCCAACAAGGAAGCCGAGAGCTGCGATTCCAACTAGAAACCAGTAGATAACAGATTTTGTGTTTGTCCCGGCCCGTCTATTACTGGTACTCGTAGCAGTGGTTGCAGAAGCCACATCACGGCCTCTGATGAACAAGTCGATTGGTGTTGGTGTAGGACACTAAATTAAGGATGACAGCAGGCATTCATTACAAAACTCTCACTACTGTGCTATAGCATGGACACTCACGCTTCACTGCTACAGCTGCTGCGGCTGTCTTTTTGATGCCGTACTATTACAGCCATTGATTGATTGTATTTGGAGGATAACAGGTAGTGAAGCGACTGTGTCAATTTGTTCCATTATTAATAATTTGATTTCTCATCATGGCTGTTCGTTCGTGTGTGTGCACCCACATACATGGACCATCTCCTCCGAGAAGAAGGCGCACACTGTCTCATCCTCGGATCAACTGAGCTAGCGATGACATCACCATTACACCGAATTCCGGGCTTCCATCGATCATCAATCTTTCTGTTTTTGAACTTCGAATTTCGTGGATCCAAGGGCGGCTGTCACAATTGACAATGACACTTGGAACATCCGAATAAAAAAAGTATTAGACTCGACTACTATTTTGCTAGCTAATACCTACAAGGCCATGACAACTCGACGGTTCCTCTCTCCTCTGATACTGCTGGCATGCAGCTTGGCGTTGGTTCCGAATGTAGAAGCGTTTGTGACTACTGGCCCTGCTACTACTTCTAGTACTGCTAGAGCAGGAGCAATAGCGAAGACAACGACAGCCCCGCCGGTTTCCCGAACGAATATGAATACGGCACGATATGGGTTTTTCAGCCAAAACAGTGATTTGGAAGGCTCCGATAAACTCAAGGCTTGTGTACCCTACATTTTGCCCATTCTCGATGGCGATCATTTTGGTACCTTTATTTACGATCGTCTCCCACCGATTGGTCTGTTGCACGACGTTTTGCTCGGTGGATTGCTCCATATTTATGAGATTTTCCCATTCATGGGCTTGGTTCTTTTTGTTTCCTTGACGTTGGGAACACGAGGAAATACCGAGATGAGTCGCAATGTCCGCTTTTCGGCGCAACAAGCTGCCTTGATTGATGTTTCCTTGATTGGCCCCGAGTTGATTGCCAATGCCTTTGAAGGAGAAGACATGCCACGAGCACTCATGGAACCCTGCAGTAATTTTGTTTGGTATTATTTGGTGGCAATGGTTCTCTACTGCATCTCTACCAATTTACGTGGCAAAAAGCCAGACCAGATTCCCTACATTAGCGGTTGGTCGGAATTCATGGTAGGCCCATTCTAATAAGAGTCGAATTGGATGCAGTGCCATGCAATCAAACGAAGGAATAGAAATAGTATGAGAAAGGAATATGCTCGGTTAGAAGAACAAAGTTATTAGGAGAAGGTATTGTATATACTGAACAAATTTTAGTAAATTAAAAGGGCGGTAAGCTGGTTTTAATTAACAATCTAAAGATGGACATAGTCAAGCAAAGTCCCTAGTAGCTGATTCGCGCAACTACTTTTAGGCCTCCCTTTGTTTCTTTGTAAGCAACATTTTATACAGAAGAAGAACCAAGCGAATCCTCTATTGAACAAAGTACAGTCCCTAAGTCAGGCCCGACCACCGCACTGCAATTCAATCAAATGAATGAATAGAAAAGAATTGCCCCAGAAAGAAATACACATATGGATGGCTAGAAGCATTGATTAAGAGAAGGAATGGTGGAGTAGATGAAGGGCATTAAATATTGAACTAATTTAGATAAAAATGGCGGTGACCTCATGTGGATTAATAACCTTCACCCTTCAGCAACTCCGTAGCAGCAGTTTGAAAAATAAGCTTTTAGTCATTTCTTTTTTTCTTGTAAGCTACATTGCAAATGCAGCAATCAGATATGTTTGTTGTCGCACATATACAGTCCTCAGCAACAAACAATAGTACCTTTTAAAAAGGTTGACTCGACTCGTGTCCATCCAATTTCAACATCGTTGTGCAAAATTTTGTCGAGCATTGCTTTGTCCTGTAGTACTGTGACTTGGTGCAAATCAACGTGACAGTTACTCGCATTTGCAATCCTCCAAATGGTCAAAACTGCTTGCACAGTATATAGTACAGTAATAGTTTAGTGGGCCCATCCACTATGGTTTCTAGCCCGGGGAAGATGGTGGCTTCTTGTCGTCATTTTTCTTTTTCGTAGTTTCCTTTTTTACTTTCGATTCTTTCTTGGAACCGGGCGATGATTCGGACTTGTTGCTGGCGCGTCTTCTCCGCTTTTTCGGTCGTTGAGGTTCCAAGACAGAAGCGTTAAAGCCGCACATCAAAGCATATCTCGTCAAAATTTCATTTTGTGCCCGTAAATCCAATTCTTCTTGTTCTAATTTCGACAAGAGTTTCATCATGGCAGAACATTCATCTTGAATTTGTTTGAGATTTGTGGTTGTGGTAGTTGTTGTCGTGGTGGTGGTGGGACTATCCGAGCGGGAGTCTGCCATGGTTTTTCTTCTTGCGATTGGAAAATCAGATGGAATGGAATGAATCTGGTTCTACAGTTTGGCGGTGACTTTCCAATCAACGAAGCCCGTCTTCGGTACTTTCAACAAATGAACGGCCTCGTCGTTAGCTACTGCTAATGTAGCTAATACTTTACTGCCAATATCTACAAGCCAGCTATTATTAGCTTTGTTGTGCTTTCTAGCTATTAGCTTAATGGGTAATGTTCACTTGAGGTGCCTCACGCCTGCCTCACTAATTTATGCTGTATCCAGCGCGTAGATGATAGGATATTAATACAGGTCGCCGGTATGGCGCGAACATTGTATTTAGATGAGGTGACTCAAGTTCGCTCTTCTTATTCAGCCCCTCTCTTAATACACTAAAATTGATGTTGTGACTGGTCGCCGGTCACAAGCTGATGATGACCAGGCTACTGCCTAGAGAACACCAAAGCACCACAACATTTTTAAAAATCTACACTACATTTTTTAGCTACATGTGCTGCTACTAAGCACTGGGGGCGCTGATTCCTATTTCCGTCAAAAGTCAATCTAAGCAAAAGAAAAGAACATGCAATAAATACCTACTAGAGCTACTGTCATTAGTTGAACTGCTCTAATCTCAATGCAAAGTGTAGCGAACAGTCATAAGGGCGTCGGCAAGCGACTCCCACAAATAACCTTCATTCTGCCGACACCACATGAACTCGCAGTGACAAATCTGAACCATTTTCCAAGTTCTTTTTCTGATGGGGGCGCCGGCCTTAACGTCGTTCCAAGTGCACTCAATGGTGTTGGTGTCGCAACTGGTCATCCAATCCTTGTAGGTCTTTGAGTGATTCCCCATCTGATGCGCCGCGCAGTGACACCCCTCAATCTTGTCAATGGTGGAGTAGGACGAGAACTTGTCACTTCTGATGAGAGTGCCAGGAAGAATGTGACTGTGAATCAGGTCATACAACGTGGATCGATTCCGATTGGCGACCTTGACAAGGAAATAATGGCGCTCCGGCGTTCTTTCAACACCGCCGAACACCCACACACCCTCAACACAATGACCCCTGTGACATTTCCTTTTTCCAAACTTGGATTCATCAATCTCCACAACAATGCATGGACCGCCAATAGCATCATGATGGAGAATCACCATCTCCCCAATCATTTGACGCACGAACAACATCCAATTGGTGACAGTTGCCGACGACGAGGTGAAATGAGAACAGCAAAAGCTGTGAGTAACACCACAAAGAATCAGACAAACAAAATGAAGCATCTTGTTCAATGGAATTCAACAACCCATAAAGAATGTCCCTTCTGTGATGGAGTGACTGAAGCGACTACCATGGGCATGCATGCAGGCACCGCACCCACAACGAATGAGACTTTTTTTGTTAGGTGTGTAAGTAAATTGGTTCTCCACATTGCTCACGGCAATGAGTGGGAATGTTGAAGCACCCTTTGTTCAATAAGAAGTCCTCTGCCGCCTCTTCATCGTCGAAGAGATGCGCAACTTCCTCACACAGAGGCATAGACTGTACCCTTTGCGTTCTGTTGCGACGAACAAACACGTTGGGAAGGTCGTCAAAACCAACTACATCATCGTCAGAATCTTCAGCAGCCAAAGTAGAAAATTTCTGATTAGACAATAGCAACTTAAACTAAAAACAAAATGAACATCTACTCTAGAGCTAAAACAAAAACCATTTGTCTACAGGCAACTACAACTAAGACTAGAAGATCATGATGCATCGACACAAATTCAAATGAGTTAGCTGGTGCTTTTCCCACACCGGCGCCCATAGAAAAATCTCTAATTACCAAACATGACGACCAGCAAATCTAAACCACAATGTGAGATGAACGTTACTAAGACCTATGAACATTGCAGTTTATCCACTCTCAACCTTTTTTTGAATTCAAATGCTAGTTAGAAAGCAGGTCGTCCGTCGTCTTACACATTTGGAATGCTAAGACAGAGGTCACAATTTCTCAACACAAGCAAGAAAAACCCATGCTGTTGCGCATCATCAACCAACGACATTGCCAGACAATCTGTCCTGTACTTCCGACTAGGGCAAACATGAAGCATCCTCTTGAGGAAGATGACGATGAAGATTCATCAGATGACTCCTATGTGGTCGACTTCACCACCCTGGATTCGCACTTCAGCACCGGCTCAAGAGTCAACAAGAACAAAAACAAGAGAAACCCTGCCACAGTCAACAGACGCACGGCACGAGACAACACTAAGCGCACGAAGCATGATGACGACATCTCCGAGTTGTCACAGTGTAAATTACCGGTAAAGATGCAAGTGCAACGTGGCCGAAGCATCAGCAACGATGAAGAAGACATCATCGACGAAGAACATGATGATGACGACGAGGCCACAAAACTAGAAGAAGGAGAGAATGCAGCTGCCATGGAGATCCACAAAGATGATGCCAAATTTGCAGCAGCTGTCAACAAAGTGTGCCTTGACACAGTCTCCGGCAAGCTGATGACCCCCTGCATCAATCAAATTAGGGACCCAATCACCAAACAGAACCGCATCAAGTTGGAGAGCTTCCAACGCGAAGTGATGCCCAAGCTCAAGTGCCAAGGTGCTACCCTCAAAGACATGAAGAACCAGCTCAACGACATGAAGGAATCAGTGGAAGCTACGAGCTCAAGTGTCATTGAGATCAACAAAGATCTAAAAACTGTTGAAGCCCCCCTCGTCCAATTGTCAAAGAATGTTGAAGGCGTCAGAGCCACGTCAAGGAATCTCTCCAAATGGATCATTCAAAACGTCGGCAACATGAACGCATGCACCATGCAGATGGAGAAGGCTCTTGGATGCAAAGCCACAAAGGTTCAAGTTCAACAAGGCCACATGTCAGTCGCTGCTCCCCATCCCCATCATGACAACAGGGGAGCTCCGTTCCCTTGAACATGTGCCCATTAAGGCTCCTCTGTCTTACCATCAAAAAGGAGTACATCATCATTGCCGGGAACTAGCAGGAAGAAGAAGAAAAAGAAGTTTGGAGAACATGTGGACGCCACGTCCGGAAGCAGCAGCAACAGCAAGAGTAAAACAATTGAGTGTTTTTTTCCAAATAGGTGTTTCTGCAGGCAGTTAGCTGGTCACCATTGTTGTAGTCCTGGCGTCCACACATGTGCTAGTAGTACAAAAAGTGGGTGTGACAAAAGATAGATTTATTCATGGTGTTCAGACTAGGTGTCCATTTGCCATCCACACAGGCCTAACTTTACGCGCATCATCACGTTGCAGTGGGCTCGACGAACGAGGTTCCTCAAATGAAGGTAATCCTAACTCAATTAATAAAAATTTATGAGACAAGAACTTACGCTACAATTTGCCATTGTGTATCGTTCAGTCATGGCAACTCGTGAATCGCATGCTCAGTAGTCAATTCTTCCATCGATCATCGGATCGTCCCTAACAGGTTGCTAACTGCTCTGTCTACAACACCACATCTTTAGTTTGGCTTTGTGGCTAGCATGCTTGACACATTCGTGGATGGATAGGAGCATGGCTGCTGTGTTTGGAGTTGTTAGGTCCCAGAACGTTGCTGTGGCCGATTATTGCGTCATTTCTACGCAAAAATCCTGCCAGAAAGTTGGTCATTTTTGTTGGTTACTCGAGCAGCATTTGCCGGAAAAGACAATGTCGGCCATTAGCAAGAATTGTTTGAATTCCAATGGTATTTGCGGCACAATGGACAATGGCACACCTCATGAGGCACGGCATTCTGCAAGAGAGATCGCCAAATGTCCCAAACAGCATTAATCGAAGAACAACAAGATCCACACCCTCCACTCCCAGTTCCGAAAGTCGCCGCATGTCATTCAATGAAGAGGAAGCTGTTGGCAGACTAGAACGTGCGTCTCTCCTAGCACTTGCATGTGTGCCTCCCGACGCTGATGAAGATGACCAGCCGGCAAGGAGACGAAACTGGCAAACACCGGATGAAATCAAGCATGATCATGACATGAATGATCTTGCGGATTGTGATGGGGATTCTGATGATGGTGGTGACAGTGGTCTTCCAGTTGTCTTTGAAACTAATGCTGGACAAGACAATCCAGCGAGAAAGTCCAAGCACACTGTTGGGATTGACAATGACGATGCGTGCACGTCATGCGACAACACAATCACTGCTGAAGAGCTTGAACAGCAGCAGAGTCAAACCAATGCACCATAGCTTCTTCCTGGTTCCCCAGCCGGATGGATACAGCCTTGTGCTCCCAAGGATTGGAAGAAACCAACTGTCAAGACAAAACTCAGTGAACCTGATGTTAATTTCACGGAGATTGATAATCCTGGACAGTGGGATGTTTTCACTTTTTGTTCAAAGTTTCTTTACAAGGACCGGAAGCCCACTAAGTTTATGCATCGCGCATTGCCTTGTGGAGCCACACCTGCACCAACCGACAAAGATGGAAACAGACGTGTTAATGGCTTTGACTTTCACCGCAATGGATGGACGAGAAGGGTAACTGATCTGGTAGCAAGGAGTGGTGCGAACGGAAACAACATGTTTCCAGATTGCCAAAAAGGAAGTCTTGAAGCCGTGCTTTTGGTAAAGCTTGGATTAACAAAAGGATGAATGTTGAACTGTCACAATCTGCCTCCAGATGCACTATTTTTCTATCAGTTGTTGTTGCCTATCCATGACACAACAAAGCACACAATGGAGGGTGACCCACGGAAACCTTTCTACTCTCATATTGCCAAGTGCACTGATGCGTGTGCCATTACAGACTTGAAGACAAGAGGGAGTGTCGGCCATCGGTTCAAAAAGACCTCACTGCCCAGCAGAATTGCTTCATTGGGATGGAATTCTTGTCTTTGATGGGGTCCTTGGTGGCAGCAAGGGTGCCATACTTCGTCGATTTGACCAGACAAGGCCCGACAATTCATCCTTTAACAGACACATCTATGAGTCCATGACACCATCGCGATGGCTGGAAATCAAGAGATCGATCAAGCTCAACAACAACCTCACTGCAATTAAGAGAGGAGAAGATGGATGCACCCCAGCGTGTCAGTGCAATTACACATTTGCAGTGATGTTGTTATTCACAATGCGAATGCATTATCTTTGAAGGCAGGACTTGATCTGTGTGGCGACGAGTCCACATGGCTGTTTGCTGGATGGGGTGAAGCAGGGGCTTGCACTGCGCTAAAAGCTACAGGCCTTTTGAGTTGTTTGTAAATGAAAATTATAAGCTTTAGAATGAAGCTAAAAT
>ENA-ORBV01014176-ORBV01014176.1-microbial-mat-metagenome-genome-assembly--contig:-NODE-14176-length-11972-cov-6.081631_pt1 | contig 11972 bp, 8 predicted proteins | sample MGYA00237777_ERZ505514 | MGnify/ENA primary metagenome ERZ505514 (study PRJEB26160, sample SAMN06269048) | microbial mat metagenome | isolation source: Oligotrophic lake microbial mat | place... | reverse complement strand
TAGTCATGGAACTGCTGAGTACTGTACAAAAATGTATGGCGTGAGCCAGTGCGACAGGTGTTCTTGAGTTTCAAGTGAGAGAGGAATGGTATCTTGTCTTTGTTCTTGGGAGAAAAGAACGATGACACCTCTCTCGAGCAAGGGCCTGACGTATCTTTTTCTTATTCTCTTAGAGCGTATGAACTATGGAGTGAAAAATGACAACACCAACGCGAGAGATACCGGTCAACGGACAGACGTTTTTGGTCACCCACCAATAAGAATTATGATCCAATCATCGGCGAGAAGCGCGGCACTCAACAAATGAGAGACTTACGTGGCACCACATAACCAGCACAAAAGCAAGCAGCAACAAAAAAACAATTCTTTCTTTCCGGCAGTAGTAGGTTATGGACCATACTGTACCATGTCAGAAAAGAAAAAGCGGAGAGGTAGCACGCACATGTCTCTGCCTCCTGGAGACGATGCAACACCCACGAAACGACGACGACAAAGGAATCAGCGAAAGAAGAAATCTTTGAGTACTGACAATGCTGCTGCCGGTAATAACAACACCAGCAACACTCGTCACCAACCTAGTAGCAATGACAATGGAATTCATCACGCTGCGCGTCGCCAACCTCGAGTGAAAAATCCTCAAAGAGACCACGCGGAGTCCCAGAACAATAGCAAAAATCATGACAACCACAATGGAATCATTGCAAGCGGCGGCAGCGACAATGAGGAGAATGGCACGTCATCTACGGCTGTTTTAAATTGGAGCCTTGCCGCTCCTCACGTCCCGCTGGCGGCCGAAGAAGAAATGGTCAAAGTCGTCATTCGATGGGGCGCCAACGAACGAGGAATGCTCTGTAAGCAGCCAGAATTCCGGTTGGCCGACATACAAAAATGCTGCAAACGAAATGGAGTCCATATTTCGCAAGCGTGTTCCTTGCGGAGGCATCATATGGGATTGCTCAATCCCTTTAAATCCAAAGAATCCTTGCGGTTGGGAACCAATAAAAACATACGAAAGTCTGCCGAGTTGTTTGAACAAGCCATCGCTTCTTTCTTGGTACACCGACAAATTCCCTTTTTTTCGGAAACGGAACAGAAAGAGCAATTTTTGCAAGACAATCCTGGGCAACTCGTCCCAGGGACACCCGATTTTAAAATGAAGGGACCCATTGTTCTTAAAGTCTATTCTGTTCACAATGACAGTGACAAAAACCAAAAGAAACGGCATGGCAAAAACAACAGACATACCAACACCAATAACGGAATCAATCATCATCATCATCATCAAGGGCACAGCAATCAGAAAAGGCAATTGGTTTCAGAGCGTACTATTCATTGGTTGGAGGCGAAAATGTTTTACGGTGCATCGACCATTCCACACGACAATAAAAGTGCTGTGGGTTCTATCTTGGGGAAAATGGGAAAATATGTAGAACTATTTGGGACGGGGGCCATTGTATTCATGCAAGGATGCGGGGAACAGCTTGCAGCAGAACTGGATGAGATTGGTGTAACGGCTTTGACGGTGGTCGGGAACGATGACATTGATTTGTCGGCTGTAGAGCGACATCAAAGAACTTGGTGTGCGAATCAGAATGGCGACATATTACCCTGACAAACAAGTGAATATTTTCTTTGCCAGGGTATTGTGTGATGGAGTAAATTTAGAGGGGGTGTTACGAATAGTGATTGCATTAGAGTGAACTTGATCGTCCTTTGTAATAATAATTAAAATTAGCCAGTAGCAAGTGATTTTCGCCGTATGTGTTCGGCAGTGCTATTCTCTAAAACGTTTTTGTGATTCCAATAGCTTTCTTTTTGGGGATGTTGAGCAAGAATTTCAGCGTTGTTACCGATTCAGAGCTTCCTGCTTGTCCCCCCCCCCCTCTAGTAAATTATTGGAGAACCACACTTCAGCCGTTGTAACTGACAACCTACCAACTTCACCTTGCACTCCCTGGAAACTTGACGTATACTACGTTGGCTCGAATGCATTCGCTGAAGCTACTAGTCTAGCCAAGCTAAAAGAAAGACCATATTAGCTAGTAGTAGAGTCAGTTTTGAACGAAAAGGTGCATTTGGGTCACTAATGTGCGCAGTCCCGTAGTCACACTTCTTCCTCATCATCAATGAATCAACGCAAAACAAGATATTATTTGGGCGGATTTATTTATTATTTATTTTATTATTGAGGTGGGAAAGGTTCAACTTGCAAGTATTGCTAACCATGACCAAACTCCGAATTGACCAACCCGATGAAGATTTATTTGACTTATTGTTCGTGCCGAAAGACGCTGGGAAGCCTCAAGTTGTCTTTTCAGCAAACAAATCCGAGTCTGAACCGGATCCCAATGACAATGATTATTTCATTGGCCCCATCCACGTTTCTTCCGCGGGTGTTGCTCACGGCATGGGCGTCATTGCCACTCGAGATATTACTGCAGGGGAATGCTTGTTTGTGACGCGTCCAGCAGTTTCTGTCAATGTTGAAGATGTGTTTAAGGAATGGTCCAGTCAGTATGAATCCAATAGCAGCAATGACAACTACACTAGCTACCAAACACAACAAAATCTCTTGGAGCAGGTTTCCGAAAAATTTCTCGTCCATCGAATGAACAAAATTATTCAATCGGGTGACGATGCGGATCGAAAAATTGCCCACTCCTTCTTATTACAACTAGCCAATGGAGAGGAAGGTACAGCTCGCAAAGCGCCCGTTCCCGATGATCAAGACGACTTGTTGCACGCGTTGGTGGGAAAGCCCAAGGCTTTACCAGTATGGGATGATGATTTGAGAACAATAGACGAAGCCAAACTGCTCGAAATAATCCGACGAAACGCCTTTGGTCCTGAATTTATCCCGTATGAATCCGTGGAGAAGCAGTGGATACAAAGAATGATTCGAGCAGCATCGACAAATAATACGCGTAGGCCCCCCTCTCGCTTGCTCGGTCTCTACCCTGTGGCAGCGATGATCAACCATTCGTGTGTTCCCAATGCTTTACGGGTGTTCGCTTGTGGAGAGTGGATGGTGGTGCATGCTTGCTCCGACATTGCCAAGGGAGCAGAAATTACTTGGAGCTACCTACCGCCAGTTCTTCCCTACCCTCAGAGAAGCCAGCAACTACGAGAGCGCCATGGCTTTGTTTGCCAATGTGTACGATGCAAGAGGGAAGCAGAGGCAGCTGCTTGTAGTAACATTTATGTTCTTCCGGAAGCTCTTCGAACCTATGAGAAACCTGGGAGTATATTCTTACTGAATTCAGACCAAGAATGCCGATTGCAGTTCACACAGAATCTTTTGGAGTGGGAGCGGCAGAATTTTCAAACTGGAGCATCATCGCCTATACAGCACTCGAATGAAGTTCGTCGCTACTGGAAAATCGGAAATGCTTCATTGTTCATGAACTATCTTAACGCAGTCTTGATAGATTTGTCCAATACGCCAGAAGAAGAAGCAGAGAAGATACGGGCCAATGTGTTGATGGTCGCCATGGAATTGCACTTTGGTTTTGTGTCGTGTCATTATGCTTGTACGGAACATTTGTCGGTCATGCATTTGTGCTACGAGATAGTCTCTATCATGCACACGCGCGCAGCCGATCAGTCAAAGACGTTGGCCAAACTTAGATTTTGGACAGAGCAGCTCAAGAAAGCTCACCTAACACGCTATGGGCCCTTGGGAAACAGTGTTGAGAAAGTCCGGGCGATCATGAAGCACACGCAAGTAGTCCTTCGCAATAAAGATGGGACCGAGAAGACGAATTTTGACTTCATATAAAATCATTTCGGCAGACATGTGGTACTCGTAGCGGAAGCTCTGAATCTGAGAATGAAGCCGAAGGACGAGTGCTTCTGGGGGCTAATGATAGAAGCAGATATCATGACGAATAATAAGTGTTTTTTTTCTTCCTTTTATTAATTTAGAAATGCACTCAACTCTGTGATTCGCTACCGAATCTCTTTTGTAAGACAATTCTAGCAATTGCCACAGATTCGATCTACTCCTGTGAATATTCCAATAAAGCTTGCCGTCTATGACCTTGCATGATATAAGAATCCTGCTCGCATCTATTCCATGAGATCGGAGTGAAAGAAAAGGTTGCTAGTAAGAAAGAGATACAGCGACCTAGCTAGGCAAAAGATGGCAATTCCTATTAGAAGTTATGATTCTCTTATTTTGTTGTTGGCCGAGTACATTCTGATACCCGGACTTTTCAAATTCCCAGCTTCGTGGTGTTCCATTATTCCATCTACTCAAACCAGGAGAGAGTTGGCCAAACAGTGACACTGTGTCGGTGGGGGGCACCCTTCGTCCTCTTCTACTGAGACAAGCCTATACGTATGGTTTTTTACAGAGCTGCAAGAGCATCGGCCAAGGCATCAACCTCCGCGTCTGCTTCCTCTTGCACAGTTGGCTCTTCGTCGTCGTCATCGATCAAGACAAGTGCCTTTGGAAAATTGTCCCGGAGTTTCTGCTTCCAATCATCAAAATCCTCCAACTCTTCCAACTCCATGTTTTCCTTGATCGACAGAAGGCGCAAGTTGGGTAAGTTCGCATCCATAAAAGCCTTGAGACTCCCCAATTCGTTTTCGTCCAGCCTCAATTCCTCCAACACATTGTCCCCTCCCTCAAAGGAAGCGATAATACATTCAACGCCGTCGTCCTCGAGCTCATCTGTCGCGAGTTTTAGCTTTTTAAGCGTTCCACGTTTTTCCACCAGCAACTCTCGCAAAGCCGCAGCGCCGCCTGGGCCAACACCACAGCCGCCTAGAAAAGCAATAAACGGAGAAACATTAGTTGAATAGGGGGAAAGCGAAAAGAGGTGGCGTCCATTCTTCAGTGCACGCGAAACAAACAATCAAACGCTTCTGGACGTACTCATGTCAAGATCCACAAGAGGAGCGCCCGAATTTTTCAGGGCACCACAAATCAAACCGGTTCCATCTTCGCCCAAGTCACCTCCATCTTGCAAGCATAGCTTCTTCAATTGACGTAAATTATCAAGCGCTACTTTGAGATCGTGAATCGCGTGGTCATCTTCTTCTCCATTCCCGAACGAACAGTCATGAAGATTGAGATCCGTAAGCTTGGCGTTACCCTTCTCGGCCAAAGTTCGTAGTGCCTTGGTAATGTACTTTGTTCCCCCATCTCCGGGTCGGCATCCAGCGTAGGAAAACGCAGTCATATCGACGCAGTCACACAAAACCAAGCCAACCTGTCTTGCTCCTTCTTCACCGATCATGTTCCGATCGAGTGACAAACTGCGGAGCCGAGGCACACCAAGTTCATCGTCACTCATCTTAAGAGCAGCATCGAGGACAGGAATTGTTTCGGCACTCAATCCACAGTTGTTGAGCTTCATAGTATGTAAATTGGGTGATCGCAACAGCGTTCGCATTCTTTCCAATGCGCGAGGACCCATGGCATTGTCGTTGAGGGTGATCTTTTGCAGTGTTTGTGTCGCACCATCAAAAATTTGAGCCCAAAGCTCCATAATTGCCAATCCAATGTCCGTTTGCAAACCGGCAATGGTGTCGTCCACATTCAAATATTCTAGAGTTTTTGCCGCTTTTTCCAGCGCTGGTCGCATTTCCCCGATGGTCTCGACTGTCCATTGTCGACAGGAGAGGTCCATTACGGTAACCACTTTGCTTGAATCGGCCAACAAAGCCTCGAGACGTTGGCTGCCATCTTTCGCTTCCTCCAAGGACACCTGTTTTCTTTCACCACCAAACGTAAATGTCACTTTTGCGGGCATATTTAATTTTTCTATAGTTTTCTGCGGCTGTGGTGGAAGTATTGAGAATCAGTGCCTAAACGACAACACTTTTCTCTTCTCAAGTCGAAATAAAGCTCGAAAGCTCGTTTGATTGGTTTTCTCAACTCGTCGTGGATGTAACGTATTTTAGGCCGACGATTTGCAATGTTGATGACGACGACGAGTTTCGCGTCTTTTACCTTCATTGAATGTACAAGTGTGCGTACCAAAGCTCTCAGAGAGCCGTTACACATGGATAATTAAATGGTGGTTTGGCTTTCCACTGACTGCTTTGCATCAGGGTTTCCATTTCACTCTCACTTGTTTCTACCCAAAACAAGATCAATTCTTTCAAAATGGCGGTCGATCTATGCTGCAAACTCTCGATCCTAGCCAAGAGGAGTCCGCCAAATGCCAGAAAAAGAAACTTATCAACGAGACGATCAAGGTGTTGAAGAAAATTAGCAAGCACCGGAGAAATAGCTACTAGTGGACGTTGAAGCAACTTTAATCCGTTATTGTCAACAGATCATGCTAAAGTACTAGTTCGGTTGTTTGATGTTCGTTTTTACTGCCGTGAGGGAGTCATTCTCGTCAATCCCACTACATATCAAAATGAACGTCGTCCAGCCAGCGTGGATTGGGTTCTCCCTCGATGACCTCCAAGCTTTTGTATCCAAGCGGACACAGAATCCTAATCATTCCCGGCTACTCCTTTCTAATTCCAACGAGAGAAATGAGATACAGGTCAAAGATGACCTGAATTTCATTTCTCGGTGACCTTTAGTGCTTCCATTGATGCTGGGAGGGAATCAATGCCGTCTGCGGGAATTTGGTGCTCCGTGCTAGTGGGATTCTGTGTGATTGATAGCTCTGGGTGCTTGGATATCTGTATTGCTGAGTCTACAGCCTCAAGCAGAGTTGGATGACGCAAGATTTCTTTAGTGAATCTTGAGAATGGCACTGACAAGGAAACCGAATTTAGACCCGTCTCGCCAGATTCAGGTTGTTGTCCATTGTCAATGATGCCAGCTGCTGACGGGACTTTGAAAAGAACAGGATCTACCAACTTCTTGTCCTGGACTCGTTTTCGAATCAAGTCCCAGTCAACCCAAACTAGATGTGCTGGCTCAGCACCAGGAGGCAGTTTCTCTGCAATGGCAAGCTCTCTGTAAGCAAGTGGCAATTGGTCCCACGATGATTGTTGCTGCTCTTCCTGAGAGAGGGAAGGGGGAAAGGACACATACAGGACATACTTGCCAGATCCGCACCAAACTGTAGTAATATTCTTGTCCGCATGGCGCGCATTTGGAGGAGTACTGGTCCCACCTGCCATTGCAGCCTTCGCTGGATCATCCTGTCCGCCGCCTTTTGAAGAATCACCAATACCAACTAGCCTCTGACATTCTGATAAATTACTGATTCTCCCGGTTTCTTCCCAGAACTCTCGTGCCGCAGTGAATTCTGGTCCTTCGTCGCGGTCTTCAATTTTCCCGCCCAAAAGGTTGACCTCCACATCGCCCCCCGTGCTGTTTGTCTTCTTCTTGCGCACTTCGGCGCATAGTAAAACTTGAACGGTACTTCGACATGCAGAATTTGGAGAGCCTGGTGATGTGCCCAAAGAAGTTTCGGAAGCTTCAAAGTACGGTACGTGTGACGGTGGAGCGGGATCGCGTTGTCGTAACAATAAAATACCGGCAGCTTTGTAGCCTTCTTTTTCTTGTCGCCGCAGAGGCCCACAATAAAACCCGTTGTCCACTTCATTAGTTCGAGGCGATTTCGAGTTGGGCTTGCTATTGCTGCTGTGTGGTGTGCTGCTGTGTGACTTGTTGTTGGGATTGTTGTCACTCTTTTTTATTGGAGTGGAAAATTTGGCTCGGTTGTTGGTGTTGTGGTTCGTGTTGCTTGGGTTCCATTCAGGTGGATGCACATAATAGCAATTTTTCCTATAGCAATTCACTCCGTATCGGCAAGGAACCTTGTTTCTTTCAGTAGAATTGACTGCATTTCCGACAGAATGGTCAAATTTGCACGTATCTTTTCTTCTGCATTTTTCGCCATACCGACACTGGCGTGTTTTCTTGTTCACGGTAGAGGGATTTGATGAGCTGCCCGCTTCAAAGTCAGTAGATGTGGCCAACTCTTCTTTGAGATTTGTCTCGTCTTGTGTTTCTTCGTTCATGTTTTCGGAAGTCATACTACTACAAGCTAGCCCTGGTGTCTTGCAAAAAATCGTCAGCGAACGAAGTTTCGTTGACTGTTGATCATTTTCCTCGTCGATCAGCCAATATTCCAAGGCGAAAAGATTTTTCGTCGCAAATGTCAAAGATCGAAATAAGGCTGGGGTTAACTAACCTTCTAAAATACATACCCAAATATTTTTGGGTAGGTTTGAAAGCAATGTGTATGCTATATTTACTAGCTTTCAAATAGCCAAGACGACTACCATCATTAAGTCATTTTCTATTAGCTTGCTTACTTAGATCCTGCAAATTGTTGCTGCCTGGTACAAGTAGCTAGTTAACAACGTACTGTGAGATAACATGCCAATCTATCCCGTGAAGGACCCCCAGCTGTACCACCTGTGCTGCTCTCACTCTGTCAGTCTGGGTCTTGTGAAGATCTCACTATAATGGAGGCACCCTCCAAAGAAATAGGTGCTACTCTATTACCTCTGCTGCACTCGTAATCCTGCTTTTCAAACGAGAACTACTAGATAGCTAATCCCTAGGAGAGTTCAAGAAACTTAAACTTGATCATGAACGTGTAACATTTTAAACTTATAACTCGTTGGTGGGTACAAGAAGATATTGAACTCTTTTCAAGTCCAAAGCAGTTGCGAGCTTGTTCGTTGAAGTGCTCGTCGTGGACGGTCTGCTCAATGATACTGTACCAAATGCAATAATATCGCCAAATCAACACTGCATCAGCCACCTCACCGTTTGACTTTGGGTCCACCCAACAGAACGCCAAAGATATCTAAGCGTGAGGTGTGTTCATGTTGATGATGTTGCGTCTGAAAAAAACTTGACAGCTCGGCTTGCTCTGCCTGTTTGACAGTATCATGAGGTGTTAGTGTCCAGACTTCCAAATTTGCCACTTGAAACGAGACAGGCGTCTCCGATTTGGAATCAAGCAAACAAGGATTGCCAAAGGTTTCCGAAGCAGCGGTGGAACCGCTTCGCAGAGAAGGATCTAGGCGAATGGCAGCTGCGTTTTCTCCCAGGCCAATGCCGTCGCCTGTGCTGCAATGCTGGACGCAATTGTTTCGGCCGGTAAAAGGATACACGGCCAATTCACTCTCCATTAGGATTGCCTGTTCTACCGTTGCCGACCGAACGAGCGCCTGTGACTCAAAACGTGACTGCCGCATCTTCCAGAGGAACGTATCTTTGGAACCGTAAAAGGATTCTTCATTCGAATAAGACAAAGCCAATATGCTGGTATCATTAAAATTTTGGCTATCCGTTTCGGCGGTACCAGTACCCGTTTTCTGTTTGAAAAGACCAGGAACGAGACGCCAAGGCTGAGAGGTAAACGCTCCAAAAACTTGCCCGTCCGTAGTCTCAATGGCCAGTATAGTTCGCACGGAGGTCCTGACGTGGCGTAGAAAGGTATACAGGTTGTAGCCATCACGAACCATGGAATATTTGATCCAGAAATGATAGTCACTGAGTGTTTCCGGCACAAACTCCAAAAGGCTCTCCATCAACGGAGGGCTTAACACGTGCGGATGACAGGATGCGTCCTCTGCCGCGGTTCCTAAAATGGCGAAGGAAGTCTTGAAGAAAGAGGCTGCCGCCAGTTTGGCATTGTCGGCAACCTCGTCGTCATTTCCTGAAATCTCTTCTTCGTTGTCGTTGTCGTTATCGTTATTACCACCAGTGGTTACTTTGCCACCATCCATTAGCCAAGAAGAAATATCCTGAGACGTTGTACTGCTGGTGGAGCGGTCTGCTGAGACTGGGGGATAATCATCCTTGTCATCTTGATTCGCCAGAATAGTATCATCATTGTCCATGTCTGTGCTACTCGGGCTCACTCCCACTAAGATGGAATTGCTTCTCCATCTTTCGTCTCTCCATCTTTCGTCTAGCAAGGAGGACATGGAAGTTTGTGATTCTAGAACCGTGCAGGATGTGAATCGCTCATTCCAAGCCAGCCGTCTCTTCGTAGTGTTGTTGTTGGCAGGGGCTTTCTTTCCAGTCCCGCCACCGCTACGTCCCATTTCGTGCATGCGAAAAAAAAGCCGTTGCACTTTCGAGTCGCGTCTCGCAAAGGATGAGCTTTCGAGATCGTTTTCCGCACCTCCTGTGCTACGAAAGCCCGTCTGTTCCATGGGAAACAGAGACTGGTCGGACAAAATGACAGTGGCTTGTCGAATAGCTTCTGCGTCATGGGAAATCAACAGCTTTTCCAAGTAGGCTTGCTCCGGCAGGGTGAGTGATGGATAATGTTGGTTTCTATTACTGTAGGCACTACTTGTAGTAGGGCTTGTCACGACGTCGGCGGAGTTGACATCGCGAATGCTATTGCAAAATTTGTTTTCCTCTTCGGCCAGAGCTTCTAGTTGCATTTTTGGGTCTTGACCTTCTTGCTGCTGTTGTTTTTCCTGCTGTTCCTGCAGAAGCTTCTTTTCAATGTCGATGGGTTTGGAAGAAAATCGATTCGCTACAGCTTTTTCCAGCATGGACCGTAGGACGCCCGAGTGGTGCGAATGGGCGCCAGTGTTTTCTACTAGGTGCTTTGACTGCTGTTGATTGGCAAGAGGCAGCTTCTCGCCTGCTCCCTCTTGTAGGTCATCGCCTACTTTCTTTTCTTCTACGACCATTGTCATTGTATCAATGTGATTGCTACAAGTTATCTCTAGTCTTTCTCTTATACATGCACTACTCCGAGTAGCATGTAAGTACGGCTATGTGTGATGATTGGGTCGTTGATGGATCACCAATAAAAAATGATGGTGCACAACTCAAGTCGCTCAACCACCACCACGGGGAGAAGTCCCCATGAAAATGGCGTGGTGGGATTGGCTGGAGTGCCGACAATGCGTCCGAGGGCATGCCCGCGCAAACTCAATCCGTTGAAACTGCCGATGACCTCGCTCTCGGAGCAAGTGAGCGTCTCAAACCGTTTTTGTAGATCCCAACTTGAATTGTTGTTTTTGCTTTGCCCTCCCTCCCTTTCACTCCTCCAAGTAGTTATCTGGTAGAGTCACAGTAGTGATGCTGTTGTTTTGAAGATAGTTGAGTGTCTTGTCCTGAGTTTTGGTGCCTATAAGCTTTTATCCAGCCAAAGAGGGATCCTCTCAGCTGTCATGTTGCTCTTTCTCTTTGTGTTTTTTTTTCATGGATGGAGTTTGAACATGACTGTGGTGCAATGACTTAGCATCTCCAGTGCAACAACAACTGAACTAACTAGCACCACATCATCCATGTTCTTAGATGGTTTTTTTTGTCAGTGCAAATGGTGCAACACATTTCTTTGCATTCTCAGGTGTTGCGCAAGCTGCACTGACAAAGTTCGGCACCAACATTCCGATTAATTTTTTGATTTGCTACAATTTTTTCATCCAAGAAAAACAGAACCAGTAGCTCTTATGAATTCTTTTTCCATGGGGTGTTTCCTGTGCAGGAGAGTTGGATAGGTGCACTTGACATGTTCCTGTTGAGACAACACTCAATGGTTAGTTCAGTTCTCAAGGAAACCGAATCTGACTTGTGGGGACACTTTCTGCAAATCCAGCAATGGGGATCTTTCCCTCCAAAAGTGATTTGATCAAAGCTCAAAGATCTGCACTTAAGATCAGTTTACAACCTAAGTTGAGCAAGCAAAGGGATCTTCTGAATGACATGTTTAACATCTGATTGGGCCCACATCTGAAACTGACAAGGACACACAATCAATTATTGTGATGAATGTTGTTGGCTCAGTCAGTGAATTGATCTACTTTCAACATTGCCAGAACACAGAGATGAGGAAGGTTGCAGGGCATTTGTGTGATCTCCTCATGCATGGTTTACCACATTGGATTTTCCTCCAACTGGTCAAGTGTTGTCCATCCTAATTGTGTTGACCAAAAGTGGCGCAGTTGCATGCATACAAGTGTGTGTGTGTGCATGTGTGCATGTCACACAAGGGGAGGTGCCCCTGGGACAGTTTTGATTTAAAAGAAGGTGACAGTGAGACAGTGCTCACATAACAAAAGGTGCC
>ENA-ORBV01014175-ORBV01014175.1-microbial-mat-metagenome-genome-assembly--contig:-NODE-14175-length-11973-cov-5.098941_pt1 | contig 11973 bp, 11 predicted proteins | sample MGYA00237777_ERZ505514 | MGnify/ENA primary metagenome ERZ505514 (study PRJEB26160, sample SAMN06269048) | microbial mat metagenome | isolation source: Oligotrophic lake microbial mat | place... | reverse complement strand
CTTCAGTACAGGTTCCAAAGTATGTTGTTCCCTCGAGGTGTAGTTTATGATTCCATTAACCATAGGTTTGGAACCTCAGAGATAAGCGAACTTTACAGGGGGGTTTCAATAGAAAAAGGCTCCGAAGAGCCTTTAAAATCTTACTTGGTTGCGGGACCAGGACAGCGCACATTAATCCAAGCGCCCGCTTCGCTGGGGCTTGTGACTAACGACCGAACCGAGGACTTGCATATTTGCTACAGCAAATCTGCGTCCCAGGTTCGAGGCTTGGCCCAACCAAAACAAAAACCCAACCGAAGTTGGGCGTTTGTTTTGGTTGCCCAAGTACATTCACATTGGAACCTAATCTGTAATGAGCTTATCCGCTGGAGGCAGCTATTAGGGGTGGCACCAGTGGCGGCATAGATAGGCAGCCGGGACTAGAACTGCCCGAGCGTAGCGACTAGGCATTCTATCCCGGCAACCCCCTCTTAACTCTGCCTTTCTCTTTGTGCTGTTTGAATAGCATGCTCAACAACATACCTGTCCTCGGTATCAAAAATAGTTGTACTAGGAGCGACCTCAGTGATATTCCATTCTCGCTTCATTTTATAACTACCGAAGTATGCCATCATAGTTTCAGCAGTCCAACAAACCTGTGCAAACAGCCTCTTTGCATCATCCTTTGTCTCGTAAGAAGGCGTTCCATCACGATAATCTCCGCTATGCTCTGCCACATCACGGCTCCTGCCAAAGTCTGACTGCCACGCTGCCCGCTGCTTACGAGCTAGCTCAACTACTTGCTTGTTTTCGGGAAAGTGTTCCTCAAACTCTGTGGCTCTTTTCTCAAACTTACGCTCACTACAAAAGAACATACTGAGGTTCCACCCCATTCGTACTAGGTAATTCTGTACTCGTCCTTTGTAATAGCTCCAGAGGTTCGCATACAGTCCTTCGTATATTGTGCGTTTTTGACTGATATTCCTAGCATCAAAATCATCAGCCATTATCAGCTGGTAGTACATTAGTGCCGACTCTAGCTTGTCGTTCAGACGGTCTGCAAGGAACTCTATTTCGTCTATCTCCTCGTCGCTTAAATCAAGATGTGTGGCAATTTCTCTGGCGAGTGTATGAGGTTTGTGTATCTTTGGGTCGTCCGCACCCCAACTAGACATCTCTTTTATGGTTGGGATAAGTATCCTCTGTGGCTCGTTTTTATCGCTTTTCATTGTTCTATTATACTCCTGAGAACAGATGCTTATATGGGCAAAAGGGTCGTCGCCGCAACAAATTGCTTACCACCACATTAGTCCTCACGAGATGGAAGGGAGTGAGTAAAGAAAAGAGCAGTTATGTGCACGCTTACTAGCTTGGCAGAGATACCCCCACCCCCCAGATTTTATGGGTTCCCATATGACCTTTAATAAGGATAAATGACCCCTAGGGTTAGCTATCAAAAAAAGTAATTAACAGTCGCTACTAGCTATTGTAAATGAAATGGCTTGACCGGTTTCTTTGACCGTATAGTTGTACTGCATGTTTACGCCTGCACTGAGCAACTGTTTCGTAGACGTATTTGCACAAACGCCTGGCTGCACGCTGTCCCTTAATGTGGCTGTTGATAAATTACTAGTGTCAGCGTCATGAATCACATAATGGTACTGTATAGCACTTCCTTCAGACGTAATATCCGTCATCGTTGTTACTTCATCTAGCACATACGGTAGTGTTATGCTTGATTTTGCCTCTTTCGCTCCTTGGCTAGCTAACTCAGACGGCGTTTGGGTGCCAGTGTTAATACTATTAGGCTCAAGTCCGCCCAGACTCCAAACATTGAATCCTATTATCGCCGCTACAACAACAAGCCATACGATATAGCTATTTCTTTCTTTTTTTAGCCCACTTACGTCACCACCACTCTCTTTTATACCGTTGTATTTGTTAACCGTAATGCCGAGCATCACTGAGAAATAAATTGCGGCTAAAATGCCTACCGGCAAAGGATAGACTCTCCCCAGTGCCCATGCAGCAATAACGACAATAATATTGAGGATGGAAGCTGATACCCCGAAAATTTTGCTCTTACCGTTTGAACCCTCAGTTTTTTTCATGACCATCTCCTTTTTAATACTTGCTCGGACTTAACTTTATTTTCATCTTGCAAGCAATTATACACCTCAGTATTGCCCCAGTGAAATGTGGTATAATTACCCTAACAGTACCGCCTGAAATACTGGCTCTCAAAATGTAGCTGACGAAGTCCCTGGAAGTGGGTAAGACTCCAGGGTTTTTTATTTCCTGGAGCATAAGTGTCCCTTATGTCTTACCCAAAACAACCAATCACCGTCACCAGGGCAAGAACAATACTCGGTAAGCAAGCCGGGAATTATTCTGATGACCAAGTGAGAGAATTACTACACACCTTACAGCTGTTAGCTCGTGAACAGCTGTTGTATAATGGTTCCAACGTAAGCGGAAATGGCAATGAACCCAAACAGCCCAACACCACCAAGTAAACGAGCTCTTGCATACGTACGCATCTCAAGCCAACGACAAATTAACGGCGAAAGTCCTGAGACGCAAAAGACTGCTATCAAGGAGTACGCTGCTAAGAACGATATTGAGATTGTAGACACCTTCTACGATGAGGCTAAGACTGGCAAGAATATGGAACGTGAGGAGTTACAAAAGCTACTTGCTTATGCCCTGAAGCACAAAGGTAGGATAGACCACGTTATTGTCTACAAGATGAACCGAGCTTCTCGTGACATGGAGTCGTACATCATGGGCTTCCGAGTAAAGCTGAAGGCTATGGGCATATCAGTACGCTCTGCTACTGAACCAATAGATGACTCGGTACTCGGACAGTTTATGGAGCTTTTCAGCGTTCTAGTGGGTCAGGTGGATAATGATACCAAGCGAGGTTTTACCGTAGACAACATGACGGCACTGGCACACCAGGGCTACTGGCAGCACCCACCGATAGTGGGCTACGAGACGCACAAGATACCCAACGACATCGGTAAGCTAAGACCTACCCTTAAACCGAGTAGTATGGCTTCCAAGGTAACAGATGTACTTGAACGCTTCTCGCAAGGGGGTATCACAAAAGCTGAGCTGGCTAGGTACGCAGCAAGCATTGGGTTACGCAGTAGGTACGGTAAGAAGCTGAGTGAGGATAGGATACGAAAACTTATAGAGAACCCAGTTTATGCAGGCTACGTTATAGACAACTTCACAAAAGGAGAGCTAGTAGAGGGTAAGCATGAGGCACTCATCTCAAGAGATACGTACGAGTTGAACCAAACACTCCTACACGGCAAGCAAAAGCGTGACGGTGAAGTACACCTTAAGTTCAATCCTGACTACCCGCTCAAGGGTCTTATCCTCTGCTCTCACTGCAAGAAGCCGCTGTACGCATCAGCACCAAAGACCGGGGCGGGCGGTAAGTCACCTCGCTATCATTGCTCTCGCTCAAGCTGCAAAGGGTTGTCAAAGTCAGTAGGAGCTGCTCAGATGCACGATGACTTTGAGGAAATGCTCACACGCATTAAGCCAGACGAAACTCTACTAACACTTTATAAAGAGGTGCTGATAACTGAAGCGGCAAATCATCTCGGCAGCATCAACGGTAAGGTTAGTAAGGTACGCAGCAGGCTCAACCCGATTGCCGATAACCGCCTAGCTGCTATCAAGAACTTCAATACTGGTCAGCTATCAGCCGAGGAGAAAACAGAACTTGTTAACTCATATGACGAGGAAAAAGCTGTACAACTTGAGGAGCTGAGAACACTAGAACAACAGCAAGCCGTACAAGAGGCGGACATAGAACTGGCAGTGGGCATTATGCGAGATGTCAGCACTCAGTGGGACGTTGCATCACTTGCCTCAAAGGCAAGGTTCCAAAGTGCGTTGTTCCCACAGGGGTTGGTGTACGATGCAGAGAACCGTAGGTTTGGAACCACTCAGATTAGCTCACTTTACAGACACGCACCAACTAAAAAAGACCTTCCAGAACCTGAAAAGTCTTTCTTGGTAGCGGGACCAGGACTCGAACCTGGGACCTCGTGGTTATGAGCCACGCGAGCTGCCGCTGCTCCATCCCGCGATATCTGCTTAAAAGTGAAGCTAAGTAATCCTACCAAACAGAGGTAGTTTTGTCAAATACCGGGAAGTATTACTTCTATTATATTTTCACAGAATAAGAATTCACTACTCTTTACTTTTTGTTTCAAACAAACACTAGCTCCGTACCTTTTTAAAAAGGTACGCTAAAACTTCGAGGCGACCGAAGCCACGCGATAATAAAATATCCCCGTTTTGCCGCGCCAAAAGGACTCCCTTTGGTCGGTCTTTCGCCATTTCTTTTTTGCTTGCTTCAGACTTGACTTTTGGCTTGACTCAGCAAAACGGGAATATTTTATTTCGGTGTTGCTGAGCCTCACCTTAGCAGCATCTGCAAAGCAGATTATTACTACTCCGACTTCGTCGGAGGCAGCTAAGTCTGGGCTTTGTGAGATCCTGATGAAACTGTTGTGTAAAAGAGGCGCCTTTGAGTGCGAGGACTGTTTGAGCAAGAAAGGAGCTCGATGGCTCCTTTCTTGTGAGTTCCACAGCAAGCCTGTTTTAGACAACAGTTTCCTCAAGATTGAGCAACCGTCCAGTGATGGTTTTTGGTTACTTTTGTTCGAAAACAAAAGTAACACTGGGTCGGTATCTTGCAAAGAACATCGACAAGAAATTAGTATCTAAACTACTCGGATTTTGCTTGCGCGTCTTTGGATTCGCCGTCTTTGACTTCTTCGCCTGCGGCTGCTTCTTCACCCTCGGCTGCTTCAGCTTCTTCGGACTCTTCAGCTAGGACTGCGCGCGGTGCTTCAACATGAGCGATGGTTTGTTCTGGATCGTCTTTAATAGTTACGCCAGCCGGAAGTTTAATATCTGACACGTGAATTCTGTCGCCAATCTCGGCAAGTACAGTTACGTCAACCGTTACAGAATCTACCAAATCTTTTGGCAAAGCTTCGATAATAACGTGGTCGAGCGGCTTGATAACCATCAGGCTTGCTTGCTCGGCTGGAATTACATCACCTTCAAAAATAATTGGCACTTCGGCCTCGGTCTTGACGTCTTGGCGAATCGTATTAAAAACCACGTGTCGCAAGATATTCTTTTTTGGCTCAAAATCTACGTCTTTAATAATCGTAAAGTATTCTTGGCCATCAACTTTTATGGTAATTGGTTGGTGCTTGCCAGCATGCTGATACGCTTTGTTAAGCTCCATAAATTGGCCACTTACGACAACTGATTCTTTACCGTGATTATGAATAACCGCAGGAATCATCCCGTCACTCTTCAGTTTATTTAAGCCTTTGCCTACCGCATCACGCTTTTGTAGCGTGAGAGTAATTGAATCGTTACTCACTTACATTATCCTTCCGTAAATTTGTTTAGTTACATTATAACAGATGTGCCCGTGTTTTTTACTGTTAAAGTTGTTATAGTAGGCATTATGTTTGAAACCTTTGGGTCGCTGTTTAATATTGATGCGTTGATTCAGAGCGGTGGTATTTTGCTCGTTGCGGCAATTGTGTTTGCCGAATCAGGTCTACTTGTTGGATTCTTTTTGCCCGGAGACACGCTACTGTTTAGCGCGGGGCTTCTGGCTGCACAAGGATATTTCTCACTCGAGTTATTAATTGTCACCACAATTTTGGCAGCAATTATTGGCGATAATGTTGGCTACAGTATTGGTCGGCGCACCGGACACCGAATTTTTAAAAAAGAAGACGGCATATTTTTTCATAAAGATCATTTAATTCGTGCGGAAAAGTTCTATGAAAAACACGGCGGCAAAACAATTACTATTGCGCGGTTTGTTCCAGTCGTGCGAACATTTGCGCCTTTGGTCGCTGGTATCGGCAAAATGCCACGCAAAAAATTTATGGCCTACAACATAGTCGGGGCGGTTTTGTGGGGAGGCGGGCTCACGTTACTTGGCTTTTGGTTCGGCGGGCTAATCCCTAACCTGGCAGACTACATTGAGTACGTTCTAATTGCAGTTGTCTTATTGAGTCTAGGCGGCTCATTTTTGCATATTATGAAAGAACCCAAGACTCGGAAGCTAATTGCCGAACGTCTGAAGCTTTGGCTCAGTAATATTTCGCTCAACAAAAAAGTCTAAGCTGCAGCTTGAATATCCACCTGAGGACGTGGCTCATATGCAGTTGCTACATACTGCCAAGATTCTTCACTAAAAATTTCGAAGTGCGGTGGTACTGGTAGTGGTGACGAACCAAGCTCTTCTTGTACTAGTCGCGTTGCTTGCACGAGCCAACGAGCAACTTGAGGCCGACCTGGTTCATGCCCATGATAAGCATTGAATGCTTTTTGCGCGTTACAAGCATCCACCAAAAAACGTGTTTCATGAGTAACGATATATGTGGCAAGGTGTTTTGTAGCAAAATATGAAACGCTGTGTTCTTCAGGAAAGCCAAGTGGAATCGGCTCTCGCTCTAAATCACTCACAGCATTTTCCTTAGGAATTGGCCGGTGTAGGATTCTTTGACCTTGGCTACTTGCTCTGGTGTGCCTTCGGCTACGATTTGTCCGCCGCCCGATCCTCCGTCTGGACCCATGTCAATGACATGGTCGGCAGATTTAATAACGTCCAAGTTGTGTTCAATAATAATCATGCTGTTGCCGGTATCAACCAGTGCGTGCAACACATGCAACAATTTATCGACGTCTGCAATGTGCAATCCAGTTGTTGGTTCGTCCAATATGTACAACGTTTTGCCGGTTGGTCGGCGCGACAATTCGCTGGCTAGTTTTATACGTTGCGCTTCACCGCCACTTAAAGTTGTTGCCGGCTGTCCAAGCGCGATGTAGCCCAAACCAACATCAACTAAAGTTTGCAGCTTGCGAGCGATGCCAGGATTGTTGGCAAAAAAGTCTAGTGCAGCCTCGCAAGTCATTTCCAAAACATCGCTGATCGTTTTGCCTTTGTAGTGAATCTCTAACGCTTCGCGGTTGTAGCGCTTGCCTTTGCATTCTTCACACGGAACGTAGACATCGGGCAAAAAGTGCATTTCGATTTTTATAATTCCATCGCCGGCGCAGTTTTCGCAGCGTCCACCTTTGACATTAAAACTAAATCGGCCTGGACCGTAACCGCGAACTTTTGCTTCGGGCATGCTGGCAAACAATTCGCGAATCGGCGTGAATAATCCGGTATATGTTGCTGGGTTTGAACGTGGCGTGCGGCCAATTGGCGATTGGTCAATAATTATTGCTTTGTCGAGTTGTTTGATTCCTTCAATGTCGTCATGCCGGCCCGGAACAGTATTAGCGCGGTGCAATCGTGCTGATAATTCTTTGGCTAAAATATCGTTTATTAATGTCGATTTGCCCGAACCAGAAACGCCGCTAACCACAACTAATTTGCCGAGTGGAATTTCAACATCAACATTTTGCAAATTGTGTTCACGCGCACCTTTTATCGCCAAAACTTTATCGTTTCCTGCGCGGCGTTTTTTGGGAACAGCAATTTCTTTTTCGCCGCGCAAGTACTGGCCGGTAATACTTTTTGGATTCTTGGCTACTTGCTCTGGTGTGCCTTCGGCAATAACTTTTCCGCCGTGGACTCCAGCACCGGGGCCGATATCAATTAAATAATCTGCTGTACGAATGGTTTCTTCGTCGTGCTCGACAACGATCACCGAATTACCAATGTCTCGCAAGTGTTGTAAAGTATTTATCAGTCGCTCGTTATCGCGTTGGTGCAATCCGATCGAAGGTTCGTCTAGAACGTACAAAACACCTTGCAGGCCAGAACCAATTTGTGTAGCCAAGCGAATACGCTGAGCTTCGCCGCCGCTAAGAGTTACCGCGCTTCGAGCCAGAGTTAGATAATTTAGACCAACGTCTTGTAAGAATGCTAAACGTGCAGAAATTTCTTTTAAGATTTGCTCGGCAATATGTCGATCTTTTTCGTTCAAGTTTAATGATTCAAAATAGGTGATTGTGTCGTCGATGGAAAGTTCACAAATATCCATGATCGATTTTTTCTGAACCGTAACCGCTAAAACTGCTGGACGGAGTCGCTGGCCTAAACATGTGCGGCAATCGCGTTGCTGCATAAAACGTTCGATGTCTCGCCGCATAAAATCGCTATCAGTTTCTTTGTGTCGTCGCTCCAAATTTAGTATAACGCCTTCGTAGGTTGATTCGAATGTTCGACCGCTACCGAGCGAAACTTCATATTTTTGATCTTCCGTTCCATACAAAATTATGTCTAAGTCTTTTTGCTTCAGCTCGCTGGTCGGTACATGCAAGTTAAAACCGTGAGCATCGGCGACTGCTTGCAACTTTTTTATATACCAAGCGTCTGTGTTGATTCGGTTGTACGGGCGAATCGCGCCTTCGGCAATTGTTAGGCGTCCGTTTGGAATCACGAGTTCTGGGTCAACTTCCATGCGAGTGCCTAAACCGGTGCAAACTGGGCAAGCACCTTGTGGCGAGTTAAAACTAAACGTACGAGGTTCAAGCTCTGGAATAGCAACTTCGGGGTGATCGATACAAGCGTACATCAATGAATAGCTATTACTGCTTTCTGTATCGGCATTTATAATCTGTAGTTTTCCTTCGGCAATTTCTAGCGCCTGTTCAATCGATTGTGTTAAACGCCCATGATTTTCTTGGCTGGCAACAAGACGATCAACCACAAGTTCGATGGTATGCTTTTTGGCTTTGTCGAGTTCTGGAAATTCATCCAGTGCGTAAATAACATTATCAACCCGAACACGTGCAAAACCGGCGCGCATGTATTGCTCGGGGATGTGCTCGAACGCACCTTTTTTGGCTAGGACTATTGGTGCAAGCACTAATATTCGGGCGTCTTTGTGCTGCTCAAAAACTTGGTCAATAATTGCGGCTGGAGTTTGTCGAGCAACAACTTTGCCGCACACCGGACAATGCGGCGTCCCAATTCGCGCAAACAACAAACGCAAATAATCATAAATTTCGGTAACGGTCGCCACTGTGGACCTTGGGTTTCGGCTGGTAGATTTTTGATCGATGCTAATTGCCGGGCTGAGTCCATCGATTTGATCAACATCTGGTTTTTCCATGAGGCCCAAAAATTGCCGTGCGTAAGAACTTAAACTTTCTACGTAGCGGCGTTGGCCTTCGGCGTAAATCGTGTCAAATGCCAGGCTCGATTTGCCCGAACCAGACAAACCAGTGATAACCACCAGCTTGCCGCGCGGGATACTAACGTCCACATTTTTTAAGTTGTGTTCGCGCGCACCTTTAACCACGATAAACTCGCTCATAAGGCTGCCTATTATAACTAAAAAACAGATAAGATTCCAGTGCAGCGATAAAAACTATCCAATGTGATAGGCTTGAGTTATGAGAAAAGCATTGGATCTCGCCAAACGTATTATCACCGATACTGTTGGCGTGCTTTTGATTCTTGCAGCAATATTTTTTGGCTGGCTGCCTGGCCCAGGCGGAATACCGCTCTTTCTTGCCGGGCTTGGATTACTCGCAATCAACAATGAGTGGGCGCAAAAGCTATTGCAATTCAGTAAAGATAACGGTGCTAGAGTCTACAAAACTTTTTTTACTGATCACCCACATCTAATGTTTTTATACGACGTCGCTGCTGTTAGTCTGGCTAGTCTGTGTATCAGCATAGTTATATTTCATGACGGAATCATCGGACGAACTGTTGCTTTCATGCTACTTACAGCGGCAATTTTGGTGTTTTTCGCAAATCGCAAGCGTCTGACTCGACTAATGAAACACTTTAACCGTAAGCATTAAACAATCTTATTGACTTTAGCGCAATATTTTAGTTAAATACATTCAAACGTAACGGTGAGGACTGGCGAATGTTAGAACTAATCGTGCTCGGGCAAATTCCCGGCACCAATATTTATATTAATTACACTGCTTTTGTAGTAGTGTTGTTTGCGGTATTCTTAACCGTGGATCTTACGCGATCAATTAGTCATATAAAAATTCTACATAAGCAACTCATCCCTCACAAAAAACCATCTCTACAGAGCTAAATTAAAGAACCGCTTGCAAAAATGAGCGGTTCTTTTTTATTTTATATTTCTAACGATATGGAGTCTTGACCGAACTTGCCGGTTCATCAGCAGGGGTATCATTGTATACAATCTTTAGTATACGAATGCTATACCCTTTGTCAAAGATTGAATTGAGGTTTCCATCTTTGACAATCTCAAGTTTGTTAAGAGTATATACGCCACCTGCAGCCCTGACGGTCCAGCAATATTTTCGATAAGGACCAACACCCGCATAGCTATCTTTTCCGCCAAGTACATGTGATTGCATGGGCAATTTCTTTGTTCCTGATTTATTACTCCAGGTGAACGAACTATTTGCAGGTGACTCTGGCTTTGCAAACAGCGCAAAGGAATCTCTAAGCGGCAGCGTGCTGTCGCCAGCCGTCGCAACATTCGACCCAGTTCCGAATTCTCCCATTACAAGTCTCGTTTCAGCGCCAGGATGATCACTTGCAATCTGCTCCGCAGTCACTGACTGTCCGTTTGCATCCAGTACCGCGACATATGCGCAAAAGGCATTATTGGTACCGCTCTCATCTCCGCGAGGTAGGATGGTCATGTCTATACCCGATCCAATACTAGCTATAGTATCAATGTTTGTGTAGACCTCTTCTTTATAAGCTACCGGTGGTTGACCATTCTTGGAAGTCGTCCATCTGTATTCTCGCGAGCGTATGCTTGCATGCTTGAGGCCTGAATTTTTAAGCTCTATAACCGTAGCATTGCCGTCCCTCATAAGCTTACCTATAGAGGAGTTGGTATTACTATATATTTTCAGTTCCTTATCTGCACCAGTAAACACACGGCGTGGTCCTGCGGCAAAGCTACGGTAAACGAAGAAGCCTCCCATAAGAGCAACCATCAGCACTACGATTACAATAATTAGTTTGTTATTGCTGTTTGATTTTAGCTTACTAGTACCGCCAACTTTTGTGCGAGTTGATGTTTTTGCTTTTGCCATGATTACTCCTTTTCTAATTGGTTATCGATATGGATTTTTGCTATATGGTTCGTCAGCAGGCGTGTCGTGGTAAACGAGTTTGAGCAGACGAATGCTGTAACCCTTCTCGAAAATTGTACTTAAGTCAGCGTCATTAACAATGTCCAGACCTCCTCCAAAGTCTGAATAGTACGTACTGTCTTGACCGACGGTCCAACAATATTTTCTATAAGGTCCGACTCCGTTGTAACTATCTTTGCCACCAAGAATATGTGTTTGCATTCCTAGTTGCTTGCCGTCTGTTTTTCTCTTCCAGCTCAGTGATTGGCTCATGCCAGCTTTTGGAATTGCTTGTGGTGAAAAAGAACTTCTAGAAGATTCGTCCTTGGCTAGTCTTGCAAGCTCACTACCCGTAGACCAAAAGTTGAAAACTAATCGAGTTTCTGTGCACGGGTGATCTCGCGCAATTTGCTCGGCCGTTGCAGATTGACCATTTTTATCAAGCACTGCGATGTAGGCACAAACGGCATTATTAGTAACTCCAGATTTTCCTACTGAACCAGTTTCTTCCGGACCGCGTATATCAGCTAGGCTGTTGAAATTTGTACTTGCCTCTACTTTTTGACTTACGCGCTTGCCCGTTAACGGGTCGGTGATCTGTATATCAAAAACTTGTGAGCAAATTTTTGCACTTGGAGAAAGTTCTCCTATAGATTTAAGCTCAATAACTGTTGCCGCACCGTCTTTTACCTGTTTGCCATAGTTTGAAGTATCCCGCTGATGGATAGTAAGTTCTTTATCCGCACCGGTAAATACCCTACGGCCAGCCGATGCGAAGCTGCGGTAGACGAAGAAGCCGCCGATGAGGGCTACAACTAGAATAACTGTCTCTTATACACATCTGACGCTGCCGACGAATAGAGAGGTGTAGATCTCGGTGGTCGCCGTATCATT
>ENA-ORBV01014174-ORBV01014174.1-microbial-mat-metagenome-genome-assembly--contig:-NODE-14174-length-11973-cov-9.530851_pt1 | contig 11973 bp, 10 predicted proteins | sample MGYA00237777_ERZ505514 | MGnify/ENA primary metagenome ERZ505514 (study PRJEB26160, sample SAMN06269048) | microbial mat metagenome | isolation source: Oligotrophic lake microbial mat | place... | reverse complement strand
TCCTCCCAGTGAATACCCAATCCTCGGCCGATCAACCGCCAACGCTTGCGTTCTGCCGCGGTTGCGCGCAATAACCGTGGGTACCACCCAAGAGGAACCGAAATACTCCGACCGTCGCTCAGGTCGACGCAAAGCGTACCGACCGAAACGGTTACGGTCTCGGCAAAGGGCACTTCCATCTCAATGGCCGAAGTAGTCATTCCAGGTCTCCATAAGTTCAATGCGATGATCATTCACCAGCTTCTCGATCCGCGCGAGTTCCACGCGCGAAAATCCGCCGCTGCTTTGTAGCCGAATTGGATCGAGCCAGAATTTCCCGATCCTATCGTCCCGCTCAACATGGACGTGCGGCGGCTCGTCACGGTCCCCCGCGTAGAAGATCAAACGTTAAGGGCCAGATTTTAGTACGGTCGGCACAGCATGACTCCCAATCTTGGTTTCTTGCGCCTAACGTCTTAGTAGTTGACTTTTTAGTTGACAAATTTTAGGTGACGAAATAGTTGCCAGATATTCACTTGCTCTGCGTTCATTCTGCGCCGGGATCATGGCGGACTCAAGCGCCAAGGTATAGCCCGGAAGGCCGGGGGTATCGGTTGCATGGAAACCCGCGCCAAGCGGCCATTTGCCGCTTCCGTGGGAATGATGATGGCTGGAAAAGGCCGTCTGGCGCGCCTTTCCAGGCGATTGACCGGATCAGGCGGCGTACCCGTGGGCCTGCGGAATCATTTCCTCGCGCGCGTCCTTCCAGCGTTGCATCGCGGCGGCATGCACGGCCAATGCCGCCGGGTCGTAATCGGCTACCGGTCGCGGGTCGATGTCGAAGTGTCCGTAACGGTCGCTGCCGCGCGCGAGTGACGCCGATAGCCGCACCTTGCTCTGGCACGAACAGCGCGTCGGGATGTAGCTGATGCCAAGGCCGATGCGCCTGTCGTCGGAGCGGTTGGGCATGGAGTTGTGATAAAGATAGGTGTGGTGCAGCGAGAACTCGCCCGGTTCGAGCAACAGCAGATCAAGCGGCGCGTCGGCCGGCACGTCGAGGCTTTGCGCCGTGGGGAACATGTTGGCGCTGTCTTTTTTTTGCTCATGCACCACCTGGCCGCGATGGTGGCTGCCGGGCAGCACCTGCACGCAGCCGCTTTCGGTGCTGCTCGGTGACAGCGCCACCCACGCCGTCACATGCTCCGCAGGCGCCAGGCCGAAGTAGGTCGAGTCCTGGTGCCAACTGATGAAGGCGTCGGTCTGCGGTTCCTTCATCCACAGTGTCAGGTGATAGACGAGGATGTCGGGGCCGATGAGGTCTTCGACCGCGTCGAGTATGTGCGGGTGGTGCACGACTTCGTCCGCCCACTTCAGGTACAAATGCATTTTGCGCCGCTGGTCCGCCAACAGGCCGTGGCTGCGTTCGCCGTCCTCGAGCCGCGCACGATAAGCGCGTGCAGCGCTGGCATCAAAGGCGCGCAGCGGGCTGACGTAGCCCTGGTCGCGGTATTGCGATGTTTGATCCGTGCTCAACAGCTTGGGCATCGTGTTGCCTCCTTTGCGTTTCGCCTTGCCTGGCATCTGTCGTGCGTATTACGCGTATGGCATTTCTGGTGCGTGCTGCGCTGATCACCCGCGTATTGCAATTGTATTAATGCTGATACATTATAGTATGCACGCTGATGTGATTTGGCAATGTGATTTGCCGATGCCGTGATTTGCCGACGCTGTGATGCGCCGATGCTGTGATGCGCCGATGCACGCCGGAGTCGATTTTTTATTGAGGGTTGATTGCCGGGTGAAGCAAGCCTTGCATGGGGAGATGCGATGAAGGTCGGGTTGGTGCTGAAGGCTGCCGAATGGGTCATGAACTTCACTGCGGCGCGTTACCCGGTTTTCGAGCAGCGCATCCAGGAGCGTACTGCGGTGGTGCAGTTGCGACTGCGCGGCGGTGCGAATGGCGCACGGCATTTCACCTTCGGCGGCCGGCGCGTCACATCGGCACGCGGTCTGCATGCCAAACCCGACGTGGTGCTGACCTTCAAGGACGCCGAGGTCGCCTGGGACGTCTTCAAGCCCAATGCCAGGCGTATCGACGCGGTCAATCACGCCAAGAATTTTTCCATCGAAGTCACCGGCAACGACGAACTCGCCTGCTGGTTCACCGAGACCATCAGCATCATGCGTGCGGTGGGCTGGAAACTCGGCACCGACGCCGGCAACGGCGAGACGCGCATGCTCAACGCCACCAACAGCGGCCCGGTATTCGTCTATGTCAAGGACGGCAGGATCGTGCGCATGACGCCGATCGACTTTGACGAGCACGACCCGCAGCCCTGGACCATACGGGCGCGCGGCCGCGATTTTTCGCCGCCGCGAAAGACCACCACCACCTCGCACACGCTCGCTTCGAAGTCCATGGTCTATTCGCCCGACCGGCTGCTCTACCCGATGAAGCGCGTGGACTTCGACCCGAACGGCGAGCGCAATCCGCAAAACCGCGGCAAGTCGGGCTATGTGCGCATCAGTTGGGACGAGGCGCTCGATCTGGTGGTGTCTGAGATCCAGCGCGTCAAGCGCGTGCACGGCCACGGCGCCATCATGAACAGCCACAGTTCGCACCACACCTGGGGCAACATCGGCTGTTATGTCAGCGCCTTCAACCGCTTCATGAACGCCATCGGCTACACCAAGATGGTGATCAACCCCGATAGCTGGGAGGGCTGGTACTGGGGCGCGGTGCACCACTACGGTTACAGCATGCGCCTTGGCGCCATCGAGCCCTACGGCCATGTCGAAGACTGCCTGCAGGAAGCCGAGATGATCGTGTACTGGTCGAGCGACCCGGAATCGACCGGCGGCTCTTACGGCGCCTTCGAGGGCACGTTGCGGCGCATGTTCGCGCGCGACATCGGCATCGAGATGGTGCATATCGATCCGCACCTCAATTACACCGCGTCGCTGTTGGGCGGCAAATGGATTCCGATTATTCCCGGCACCGATCCGGCGCTGGCGCACGCCATCGCGCATGTCTGGATCAGCGAAGGCCTTTACGACAAGAAGTACGTCGCCGAGCGCACCACCGGCTTCGACAAGTACAGCGACTATGTCATGGGTGTCGAGGACGGCGTGCCCAAGTCCCCGGAGTGGCAGGCGGCCGAAACCGGTGTGCCGGCGCATACGGTGCGGGCCCTTGCGCGCAAGTGGGGCACGCGCAAGACCTATCTCGCCGCCGGCGGCAAGGGCACGACCTTTGGCGGCGCCTGCCGTTCGGCCACCGGCTCGCAGTGGGCGCGCGCCATGGTCTGCCTGATGGGCATGCAGGGCCTCGGCAAACCGGGCGTCAATTTCGGCAACCTGCAATACGGCGCGCCGATAGACCTGAACTTTTACTTTCCCGGCTACGGCGAGGGCGGTATTTCGGGCGACCTCGAAACCACCGGCGGCGTGGTGCAAATGGTGCAGCGCCAGCCGCAACTGCCGAGCATGAACATCGTCACGCAGCGCATCACGCGTAATCGCATTGCCGAGGCGCTGCTCAAGGGCAAGACCGAGGGGCATCCGATCGACCCCAAGTCCTCGCACGGCCAGTTCATGAAGTTCGGTTATCCCTCGCCCGGGCATTCGCGCGTGCGCATGATGTACAAGTACGGCGGCTCGCATTTTGGCACGGTACAAGAGTCGAACAAGCTGGCCGAGGCCTACCAGTCGGACGCGCTCGAATTTGTCGTCAACCAGTCGATCTGGCACGAGGGTGAATCCAAGTTCGCCGACCTGATCCTGCCCGCCTGTACCAACTTCGAACGCTGGGACATCGGCGAATGGTCGGTGGCGGGGGGCTATTCGCACCACAACAACTGCCAGCTCAATTACCGCGTCATTTCGATCCAGCACCCCTGCGTCGCGCCGCTCGGTGAGTCGAAATCCGATTACCAGATATTTCTTGCCATCATGCACCGCATGGGCATGGGCACCTACTACGGCGAGGGTCTGACCGAACTCGACTGGTGCCGCCTGCAGTTTGACGCATCCGATCTGCCCAAGCGCATGTCCTGGGAAAAATTTCTCGAACGCGGCTATTACGTCGTGCCGCCCGAGGACATGCAGGTGTCGCCGCAGGCGGTGGCGATGCGCTGGTTCGCCGAGGGCCGCAAAAAAGACGTGCCCGAGCCGCATCCGCTGCCCGCCGGCAACAGCGCGCGTTTTCGCGAAGGCCTGCAGACGCAAAGCGGCAAGTTCGAGTTCGAGGCCTCGAGCCTGAAAATGTTCGACGACCCGGGGCGCCCGCCGGTCAACAAGTACATCCCGTCCTGGGAGGGGCGGCAGACGAGCGAACTTTACACGCGCTTTCCGCTGCAACTCCTGAGCCCGCATCCGCGCTACAGCTTTCATACGCACACCGACGGCAAGGACAGCTTTGTCAACGACATCGAGGAGCACCGCGTGCTGGTGGATGGTTACTACTACCTCGCGGCGCGCATCAATCCGCGCGAAGCCGCGGCGCGCGGCATCGCCCATCACGACCTCGTCAAGCTCTACAACGACCGGGCGAGCGTGATTTGCGCCGCGGTGATTACCGCGCGCATCCTGCCCGGGGTGGTGCAGTGTTATGCCTCCTCGGCGGTCTATGACCCGATAGGTGAGCCGGGCAAGTCGCCCGACCGCGGCGGCTGCGTCAACGCCCTCGCACCGACGCGCTGGCAGACCGAAAAGACCAGCGCCTCGGCACCGAACTCGTGTCTGATCGAAGTCGAAAAATGGACCCAAGCCCCTGCGGCCGCGGCCGCGATGTCGGATGCTGCGGGAGTGGCGGCATGAGCGCGAAATGGGCCTTGTTCATCGACGTGGCCAAATGCCACAACTGCCGCAACTGCTATGTCGCCTGCAAGGACGAGCATGTCGGCAACGACTATCCGGGCTACGCCGCGCCGCAACCAAAACACGGCCACGACTGGATTGCCATTCATACGCATGAGCGCGGTGAGGCGCCGATGGTCGATGTCGCGCACCTGCCGACGCTGTGCATGCAATGCGAAGACGCGCCCTGCATGAAGCGCGATGACGGCGCGGTGTACCGTCGCGATGACGGCGTGGTGATCATCGATCCGGTCAAGGCGAAGGGCAAGCGCGACATCGCCGGCAGTTGTCCCTACGGCGCGATCTGGTGGAACGAAGAGGCGCAACTGGCGCAAAAATGGATTTTCGACGCGCACCTCCTGGATCGCGGCTGGAAAGAGCCGCGTTGCGTCGAGGTCTGCCCGACCGAGGCCATGACCTCGGCCAAGCTCGATGACGCCGCGCTGCAGAGCAAGGTAAAAGGCGAAGGCTGGGAGGTGTTGAAGCCCGAACTGGGGACGCGGCCACGCGTGTTCTACAAGAACCTGCATCGCTACCAGAAGTGCTTTGTCGGCGGTACGCTGGTGGCCGCGGCAAACGGTGTCGATGACTGCGTCGAAGGTGCAACGGTCGAACTGCTCAAGGACGGCCGTGTCGTCGCCACCGCGACGAGTGACGCATTCGGCGAATTCAAGCTCGACGGTTTGCCGCCTGACGGCGGCGGCTATGAACTCGTGGTCAACAGCGCCCAGCGTCAGGCGCGTGTTGCAGTGGAACTGGGTGCCAGCCGTTACTTGGGCACGCTGCGGCTGGAGACGGTTTAAGGGGTCCTTCCGGTAATGCCTTGATACAGGAGCTAAGCATGAAGACATGGCTGAAACAGATTGCGCTGGTCCTTGCCGCGATGACCGCTGTCGCCGCGCCTGCGGCCGCGGCCTTTCCGGAGCGTCCGGTCAGGCTTATTGTGCCGTTTGCGCCGGGTGCGACCACGGACATCCTCGCGCGCATGGTCGCCGAGCGCCTGGCCGAGCGCTGGAAGCAGCCGGTCATTGTCGAAAACAAGGCCGGCGCCGGGAGCATTCTGGGCGCCGACTTTGTCGCCAAGAGCGCGCCTGACGGCTACACCATGTTGTTCGGTTCGGAGTCGCTGGCGCTGCTGCCGCAATTGCAGGACATGCCCTTTGACTGGAGGTCCGACCTGAAGCGCGTGTCCCTGGTCGGCGCGCTGCCGATATTGCTGCTCGCCTCGGGCAAGCGCGCCGACATCAGCAGCCTCAAAGACCTGGTCGATGTGGCGAAGGCCAATCCGGGCAAGCTCAACTTCGGCTCGCCCGGCAACGCCACCGTGCACCACCTGACGACCGAAATGTTTGCGCGCGCGGCCGGGGTGCAGATGACGCATATCCCGTACAAGGGCGCGGCACCGGCGATGACCGACCTGATTGCCGGCAATATCGACGTCATGGTGGGCGCCGAGCCGAGCGCCAAAGGCCATATCCAGGCCGGGCGGGTGAAGGCACTGACCGTGTTTGCGCGCGAACGCCTGCCCGGCCTGCCCAATCTGCCGACCGCACGCGAGGCCGGCCAGCCTTTCGAGATGTCGTTCTGGTGGGGGGTGATGGTGCCGGGCAAGACGCCGCCCGACGTGGTGCAGGAAATAGCGACCGCGACCATGGCGGTGATACGCGACCCGGACCTGCGCAAGCGCATGCTCGACAGCGGCGTTACGCCCTCTGGCGGCAGCGCCGATGAATTCGAAAAATTCTTCCGTGACCAGTTTGACGGCTGGGCGAAAATCCTGCCGAGCCTGAAAATCAAGCTCGATTGAGCGCCGTGGTGTTTTTTGCCGGGAGCAGGCGCTGAGCGCCGTCAACCGGCGCGTCGTGCTGGCGCGGCTGCCGCAGGGCGTGCCGCAGGACGCCGACTTCACGCTGCTCGAAGGGCCCGCCGCAACACCCGCAGCGGGTGAAGTGCTGGTGCGCAACCTCTACCTGTCGATGGACCCCTACCAGCGCAGCTGGATGGCCGGCGGCAGCTACGGCGTGACTGCGACCCCGGGCGCCACGGTGATAGGCCGCGCCGTGGGCGAGGTGGTTGCATCGGGTGACGCGCGCTTTGCCGCGGGCGATTTTGTTTTCGGCGAAACCGGCTGGCAGACCCTGCCCGTGGTCAGCGGTGATGCGCTGGAAAAAATTGACACCACATTGGGACCGGTTTCAACCGCCGTCGGCGTGCTCGGCTCGCCCGGGCTCACCGCGTGGGTCGGCATCAGCGACATCGGCCAGCCCAGGGCCGGAGAAACCGTGGTGGTGTCGGCCGCCACCGGCGCCGTCGGCTCGGTCGCGGGGCAGATTGCGCGCATTCGTGGCGCGCGCGTGGTCGGGGTCGCCGGCGACGCGCAAAAGTGCGCGTTTGCGGTGGAGCACCTCGGTTATGACGCCTGCGTCAGCCATCGCAGTGCCGGCTTTGCCGCTGAACTTGCGCTTGCCTGTCGCAGCGGCGTCGATGTGTATTTCGACAACACCGGCGGCGCGGTCAGCGCGGCGGTGTTTGCGTTGCTGCGCCAGGATGCGCGTGTCGCCTTGTGCGGGCTGGTGGCTGAATACGGCGATGCGGCAGCGCGCGGTCCCAACATGAAGCATGTGCTGTCGAACCAGGCGCTGGTGCGCGGTTTCAGCGTGCGCCGCAACCTCGCGCGCATGCCCGAGTACCGCGCGCAGGCCGCGGCGTGGATTCACTCGGGTGAGCTGAAGTATCGCGAAGACATCACGGCCGGCATTGAGCATGCGCCGGCGGCCTTTCGCGGCATGCTTGCGGGCCGCAACCTGGGCAAGGCCCTGGTGCGGGTGGGCGACGATCCTACCCGCGGCTGAGCCGTGGCCGTGGCTGAGAAGCTGTGTGCCAGTTGCTGCGTGCTAGTTGCTGCTCGCGCCGGTGCTGCGCACCGCATCGGCCCAGGTCTTGCGCTCGCGTGCGAGCAGGGCCTCGCCGGCTTCGGTCGAGAGCTTGACGACGATGCTCGAGCGCTTGGCCATTTCTTCGGCGTAGGCGGGCGTGTCTATGGCCGCGGCAAAGGCGCTGCGCAGCTTGGCCAGCGCGGCCGGCGGCGTGCCTGCGGGTGCGACGATGCCAAACCAGGTCGGCGCATCGAGCATGGGAAAGCCGGCCTCGACCAGTGTCGGCACATCGGGCAGTTGCGGCAGTCGCGTCGCGGTGCTGACGGCGAGGGCGCGCAGTTTGCCCGCCTGGATCAGCGGCAGCGTGGTGGACGAACCGATGAAGCTGAAACCGATGCGCCCTGACAACAGGTCGGTCATTTGCGGGTTGGCGCCCTGGTAGGGGACGTGCAGCATTTTCACCTTTGCCGCCGAGGCCATGACTTCGGCAGTGAGGTGCGACAGCGAGCCGATGCCGTTGGAGCCATAGGACACGGCGCCGGGCTTGCTGCGCGCGAACTCGATGAACTCTTTCATGTTCCTGGCCGGGATGGCGTCGGGGTTGGTCACCAGCACATTGGGCAGGCTGCCCATGATGCCGACAAACTTGAAGTCGGCATCCGGATCGTAGGCGAGCTTGGTATATAGCGGCTTGTTGATGGCGAGTATGGCCTGGCCGGCAACGAGCAGCGTCAGCCCGTCGGCCGGGCTGCGTGCGACAAACTCGGCGGCGATGTTGCCGCCGGCGCCCGGTTTGTTCTCAACCACCACCGGTTGCCCCAGTTGCGCCGACAGCGCCGTGGCGTTGATGCGCGTCATCACGTCGGCCGGTCCGCCGGCGGCAAAGGGCACCACCACGCGCAGCGGCTTGTCGGGGAAGACTTGCGCCAGCACCGGCGCGCTCAACAGCGCCAGCGCGGTGAGGGCCACAGCCCGGGCAAATGATGTTGAAATGGATTTGCGGTGAATGAACATGGCGTGGCTCCTAGAGTGTGTGGGCAGGCCCGTGCGGCAGCCGCGCCTTGCATTGAAAGGGAATGATATAGCGGATTGCCGTTTTTAATCCACGGCGCGCCCCTGCGGTTGACACTGTTGCGGGCGGGCCCTAAAGTGGTTTTGAGCTTTGATCCAGTGTTACCTTTTGCGCGCTTTTACATTTTCGCATTTTTTACATTCTCACACTTTTACATTCAGGTCAGCCAGGCAATGGGTAATAGCGGTTATTCCGGCCGTGTCGTGGTGATCACCGGTGCCTGCGGTGACATTGGTTTTGCCATGGCACAGGGCTTCGCCGCGGCCGGTGCGCGGCTGGCATTGCTCGATCGCGATGCCGCGGCCTTGCAGGCGCGCTGCGATACGGCGTTTGGCCCCGGCAGCGCAGGCGATGTGATGGTGCTCGCGTGCGATGTCGCCGACGCCGCGCAGACTGCCGCCGCGGTCGCGCGCATCATCGCCCGCTACGGCGCGATCCATGTGCTGATCAACAATGCCGCGACGGTCACCGCCAAGAACAAGCTGGCCGATCTGCCGCTCGCTGACTGGCAGCAGGCCTTTGACGTCAATGTCACCGGGGCATTCCTGATGGCAAGGTCGGTTATTCCCTGTCTGCGCGCCGCGGGGGGCGGTGTGGTGCTCAACATCGCCTCGCAACTGGGCCATGTCACGGCACCGGGCCAGGCTGCCTACAGCGCGAGCAAGGCGGCGCTGTTGTCGCTGACCCGCTCGATTGCCGTCGATCACGCCGCCGACGGCGTGCGCGCCGTGAGCCTGTCGCCCGGCGCGGTGATGACCAGCCGTCTGACTTCGCGCTACGGCAGTGCGGATGCGGTCAATGACGCGCTCGCTGCACGCCAGCCGCTTGGCCGCGTCGGCACGGCCGCAGAAATCGCCGCAGCCGCCTTGTTCCTGGCCGGCGACGGCGCGGCTTTTGTGTCGGGCTCGGACTTGCTGGTGGACGGCGGCTATACCGCTGTCTGAGCCGGGTCCGCCGGTGGCGGGCTGGGTGCGGAATGATTACACTGGCGGCCCGCCTACCGTTCCGCCCCAGGGCGCAAGTCCCCGGCCATGATCACCCTTTATCCTTTTGCCGAGCGCATTGCCGCCCATCTCAAGGCGCGTTCACAAACCCTGGCTGTCGCAGAGGCCTCGTGCGGCGGCCTCATTTCAGCGGCGCTGCTGGCGGTGCCTGGCGCATCGGCCTATTACCTCGGCGGTGTGGTGGTCTATACGGCAAAGGCGCGCGAGACCCTGTTGCAGATTCCGGCCCCGGCAATGCAGGGCATGCGCGCCTCGACCGAGCCCTATGCACGCCTGCTCGCCGCTACCGTAGGTGAACGCTGCGGCGCCGACTGGGCGCTGGCCGAATCGGGTGCGGCCGGGCCCGTCGGCAATCGCTATGGCGATGCCGCCGGCCATGTTTGCATCGCCGTTGCCGGTCCCGTTGAATCGGCGGTGACCTTCGAGACCGGGCTCGTGGCGCGCAGCGAAAACATGCGCTCCTTTGCCGCGCTGGCGCTGGGCCGGTTGTTGCACGCGCTTGAAGATACGCATCAGGAAACCCGCCGGCCGGTGTCACCTGTTCGGAGCTAAATTACGCGAATTCATTTTACAAAACTCCCGCCAGTCGGGTGTTTCAAGCTGATTATGGTGACAAAATTGTCACATTTTAAGGGTCGATCCATGCCTGCCGCAGTCGGCCGCGGGCCGTCAGTGCCGGCGCGTTGCAGCGGCTTTACGATGATCGAACTGATGGTGGTGATAGGCATTGTTGCCATCCTCGCGCTGATGATGATTCCCGGTTACCAGGACAAGCTCATCCGCGACCAGATTGCCGAGGCCCTGCCGCTCGCCAACATCGCCAAGCTGCCGGTGGCAACGGGCTGGGCCCTTGCGCAAACCTTCCCCGCCGACAATACCGCGGCCGGTCTGCCGGTGGCGGACAAGATCGTCAATAATTTTGTCAGCGCGATCAGCGTGCAGGCCGGGGCGATCCACATCACCTTCGGCAATCGCGCCAACGGCAATATCCGCGGCAAGGTGTTGAGCCTGCGCCCCGCGACGGTGGACGATGCGCCCATCGTGCCGGTCACATGGGTCTGCGGTTATGCCGCTGCGCCGGCGAAAATGACGGTCAAGGGCGAGAACAAAACCGACATCGCGGCGAATTTTCTGCCCTTCATCTGCCGCGCCGGCTGATTCTCCGGGTACGTCGGTGCGCCGCAGGGAGCGATGCGTAGCATGCGCCGGAACAGGCCGAAGAACTGCCCGTCGGTGCGGCCCGGGTCGCGTGCGCGACCGTGCACGCGTGTCTCGAGCGCGGAATCGTCGTGCCTGATGAACTGGCGGGCCTCGCCGCAGCGCGCGGGTCCGGTGGTGCGCGAAACGCCGCAGTCGGTGCACGGCGTGCGTTTCGCCGGCGCGGCCGTTGTGAATTGTGACAGCGGCAAGACGCCCTGCGCTGCGGAATGTTTTCCGATGGTCACGGCGGTGATGCCCTTGCTTTGCTCGGTGGACGGAACGTTCGAGTCGTTCGCCGGTGTTGTGCCGTCCAAGTCGGTGCGGAGCGGCCCCGCACGTCCCGTTGCCTCGATCCGGTGCATTTTTTTGCGATTTAATCGGGCCGTGAACTGAACGAGTGCCGCCAGACGCGGTCAATCCGAATGTCTGGACACTGCGATGCTGTGGTGGGCGACGGAAATGGTCACAAAACATCACCAAACATCACAAAACATCACGATAGCCCGCCAGATTGCGCAAGAACAGGTTTGGCACAGGTTTTGCGCCTTCTCTTTGTTTATGGTTTGTCGCGAATGGCTTGTCGTGTTTTGGTCCGCGGTCTGTTTTAAAGGTGTTTTCATGCGTGCCTTGTTTGCTTTGATTGTCCTGCCGGTGTTGTTGTTGGCGCAGCCTGCGCTTGCCGATGACGAAGCGCATCCCCTGGGCCAGAAAGTCTGCAGCCTGCTGGCCGACTATGCGTTGGTGGCGCGGGCGCTGGCCGAGGACCCGCAGATCTCCAGCGGCCAGGCCGACGCCATTCTCGGGCGCATTTATACCGCGGGCAATGCGGTGATTGACGCGCTGGAGGCCGGCATCCGCATTGAGGCGCGCAGCAAAAACGCGCCGGCATCGCAGTTCTCCAACCGCTTTCTTGCATCCTGCCTGGTGCATCAGGCGCAGATCGAGCGTCTGCCCGGACTGATAGAGCGCAAGGTCAGTGGCGGGG
>ENA-ORBV01014173-ORBV01014173.1-microbial-mat-metagenome-genome-assembly--contig:-NODE-14173-length-11973-cov-17.710071_pt1 | contig 11973 bp, 9 predicted proteins | sample MGYA00237777_ERZ505514 | MGnify/ENA primary metagenome ERZ505514 (study PRJEB26160, sample SAMN06269048) | microbial mat metagenome | isolation source: Oligotrophic lake microbial mat | place... | reverse complement strand
CAGGACACTTTTCTTGTCTGTCATATCTTTCTCCAGGTAATCTCTGCTTGACGGAAGGCAAGCACAGTAACGGTTGTGTACGGGTAGCGGGTGTATGAGCGTGGCATTTGCTCAGCGGCCTAATGCTCCGGTTCAGCGGCGGGCCGCGCAGCGGGCCGTCCGTTGCAACTGGTTGTTAGGCCGCCGTCAGGCACGTTGCAGTAGTTCCTTAACGGTGAGCCCAATGTCCCGCGCAATTTTGCGAAGCAAAGTCGGTGAGATGTCACGACTTGCGTGGAAGGGGACCGTCGTACCTCGGCCATCAGGATGCCGGTACTGGCAATGCGACCCGCGCTGCCGGACCTCTTCGAAGCCGAGGCGCACCAACAGCGACGCCACTTCGCGGGCTTCAGGACCGGCAGTGAGCCCACGGCCTACGCGACCTTGATCGTATGAAGACCAACGAACTCCGACTCGAGCTTCGGATCGCCGTCCTCGAGAAGCATCGTGATGACTTCACGCAGATTCTTCTCGAGTTCATCGAGCGTGGCCCCCTGACTGTGGGCCCCGGACCAACCCGGAACCGAACCGACGAAGAACCCCGTGTCGGGGTCGCGCTCTACGATCACGTTGTACGTCCGCATGTTCTTGCCTCCTGGACTTTTGGCCAGTCCTCAGTCTACGGGGAGCGTTCATCTGCGGCAACGGCCGGCCTCGTCGGCCTAACACAAGCGCTGAGTGGCAGGCGTGCCAGTGCGCGCGAGTGGCAACGGGCGTCATGCCGGTCCACTCCAGCACCCAGTTAGACGGCCACTCTCGAGAGAGCTGAAGGACTGGGTACCAGCACCGTCCGCCCGGGCCACTTGCAGCGATGAATACCATGCTCAACCCTGACTCGGGTCGGCAGACTTGGCTGCGCGTGATAACGCACGCTGGGCCAAGATCCCGATAACGTCCGTGAGGGCGACCTCGAAGTTGCGAGAGACGTCCACGTGACCCGTGCGTGCGTGAGTGAGCTCGTGGAGCAGGGTTCCAGCGAATGCCTCAACGCTTTGGAGCTGCGGTCGGTGCACGATGACCAGCCCCGTCGTCGGCTCCCAGATCCCGCCGGGTTTCAATCCTTCGGTGGCGGAGGGCCGCATCGTCTCCGACACCATCAAGTTCCTGAATTCGCGCGGAAGGCCGCCGGCAAGATTGGCGATGTCGCGCCACAGTTCGTAGACCGAGCGCTCGGCGGGCGTCAGGTCGCCCTCAGCTACGAACTTGTAATCGATACTGGCCGACCAGTTGATTGCGAACTGAGAGATCGATTGAAGCGCGTTACCGCCGACGTCGATGACCGTCCCGAGCTTTTCCGAGATGGTCGTCGGTACCGTGATCACCTCGCAACCGTCCTCGATCGCGCGATCAACTATTTCCTTTTCGGTCACCAACTGCCCTGCCGTTACGAAGAGGACTCGGTGCCTAGCGTTGAGAATCTGGCACGCTCGGAGCCCGACGTCGCTCCAGGTGCGGACCTCCTCATGGCTGGTCCCGGCCCCGAGGTTCGCGAGGTCATTCGCCAGCACTTCGGCGACGACCTCCGATTCGGCGGCAAGCAACATCGCCTTGACTCGCTCGGCGTACGCAGTCCGGCCAACGTTCGTACGCTCTCGGTTGAGCGCTTTTCGCATTACCTGCGTCAATGCGGTGACATTGTAGCTAAACGCGAAGTTCGGTTCCTCAGCGACGGCTAGGCCGTTGACGTAAATTCGCGCGCAACCCGTCTGCGAGAGCCTGAGAATCTGACCGAACTTGGTCGACTCGATCACCTCCTCGTCGGAGAAGCGGAGGAAGAACCCCTTGGCTTCATCGATCGCCGCGTCGTCGACGCCGGTGAAGATGACCTCCGTCCCCGCCATCGTAGGGTCAGGTGACGGGTCGATCCGCGCATGGAGAGTGGTCACGTCTGCGAATCCGGCCTTCGCTCGATGGAGGAGCGAGATATCACCGTGCGCGGAGCGGAGGCTGACGCCGATACCACGGCGATCAAGCACCGCAAGCGCGTCCTTTAGCCCCACGCCGAAGCGCCCAATCACCTCGCTTTCGCGCCGGCGCTTTTCGGGGTTCTCGTTTTGCGTAAGGTGCGAGTGCCGGAGTCCGCGGCCGAAGTCGCGGACGTGCCACGCGCCTCGCCCGGCCCGAGTGATCTCGACTGAGGCGGTGCCTGAGAGGGCCTGCTCGTCTAGGGCATTCGCGATGAGCTCACGGATGGCGTGGCTCACGGTCCACCCGTCGAGCACCGTCTCGATGTTGAGGTCAAAGTCGCGGTCCGCTGTTTCTGTCATCCACATGCTCCGTAATGAGTTTCCTACTGACTATGGAATCTGGCTCTCCAAATGCCTTTCTAACGCTCAGCATCAGCTGCGGCGCGAAGCGCCGTCAGCTGCATGCTGTTGTTATGCGGCTGCACGCCGCAGGTGGCACGACAAATAGTGCTTGTGGCCGGCTTCATCTCGGCTAGGCCAGCAGTGCATTGAAGGTCTTGAACACCGTCTCGAATCGGTCAAGCGTCGCGTTGACCGCAGGCACATCCGCATCGAGCACGGATGGGTTCTCCAAGAGCCAGCGAGCCGCGCCAAAGTGATCGAACTCCGCCACCGTGACGGGCATGAGCTTGAATACAGCCTCGGCCTTCTTGACGATACGGGGAGTCGGACTGGCAGCCGTCAAAGATGCGATGGTCACAAGACTGGCGGCGGGCGGCTTGTAGGCCCGGTTGAGCATCTGGACGAACAACTCCACCTCGAACAGGTCCTCCACATCGGCTTCCGATTGAACGGTGAAGTCCGCGCAGGTGTAGAAGTGCCCGGCCTTAAGAATGTTGGCCTTCTTCAAGTTCTCGATTTTAGTCTTGTCGCCGTTGGCGATGTCAGAAAGCACCGCCATGTTGATGCGATTTCCACCGAAGAGCCTCACGAAAGGCGCTATCTTGTCAATGCCCCCCGATGGGCACAGCGTCCACTTAAGGTCGAGTCCCTCGCGGCTGCGCTTGGTCAACGCCTGCGATAGCACTGTCAGGTAGAGAATGTCGGACGGGCCTTCGACGAGCCATGTGTTTGCGCCGATGAAGAGCGACTGGGTCACCTCGTAGCCTAAAGCTCCTTGCAGAGGGAAGAGCGTGTCGTCACTGACTTCGAGCACGTCCGATCGAACCTTTGTCCCTTTGACCTCTAGGCGCTTGCCCGGCTTCTCGATGATCACGTCCTCTACGATGCGAACATCCGCGAGGCGATTCATTGGAACCATGAAGGGCGAATGCGTGGTGAAGACAACCTGGTGGTCGGGAAGCAGCCGCTCAACGATGTAGCGCAGTAAGTCGCCTTGTGCCTTTCCGTGCAATGTCAAGCCTGGCTCATCCAACAGTACGATGGCGTTGTCATTACCTGGTGTCTTCTTGAGCTGCTTGAACTGCGCCAAAAACGAGAAGAACCACACGAAGCCCGCGCTGCGCTCTGACAGCGGCAGTGTGGCCTTGTGGTTGGTGTTCTTGATACGAATATCCGCCACCATGCCGGTGTTAAATGGTTCCGGGTCCTTGGACTTTGCACTGTCAATCTCTATTACGACTTCCAATGCGTTATTTTGGCTCCAAAACTGGAAAATTTCCTCGGTGATCTCGTTGCTGGCCGCTTCGCAGGTAGCCTTTAGGGCTTCGCGGCGATCTGCGTTGAGCAGCTCTTCCACCGTTGTACCCGCGTACTCCAGGAAGGCTAGGAATATTTGGTCGCCGACTGAGACTATGTTGTTCTGCTTGTCCTGCTGCAGCTTTTTAATCGAGACCATGCCCGACATGCGCTCGAAGTGCGAGGTGAAGAAGAACTTGGGCTGGCGCGCCGATAGAACATCGATCACGCCCTTGGTGAAGTTCGACTCCCTGCACTGTTTGATGTCCTGCAAGAGGGCCTCCTGCTTGGGCGTTCGCTCGGCCAAACTCGACAGAGCCTTGTCTGCGGCAAAACCGTTGCTAACGCCATGCAAGACGTTGCGTTCCGTCGGGTCGAGAGCGTGCTTGCTGAGCATGTTCTCCAAGACCTTGGCGCCATCGATCTCAATTTCCCAGACGCGGCGACCACCGCCATACCGGAAGCCGAAGTGGGATTGGAATGTGTCGCCCTTCAAGACCCCAGCGCCGAAGCGCTTCTCAACTGCCTCCTTGTCCGCGCCTTCGAGGCGCCACCACGCTCGAATCACCTCGGCGGTTCCATCGGGGTGCCGATCGTCAAAGCGCGTCGAGAAGCGTCGCGGGTAGTCGATGGTCTCGTCGAACTCGAACGACTGCGAGGGTTTGAGGCCGCGCATCGCGCTGAGCAGCGCCGTCTTTCCCGCCTCGTTCTTACCCACAAGGCAGGTGAGGTCGCCGATCTCGAATTCTTCGCTGTCCTCCACGGACCGATAGTTTTGGACATGGACCTTTGTGAGCTTCATTGTCTTTCCATTCCGAGGTAGATGCTTGCGATTGAGGGTGTCGCCCAATGCGTCAGGAAGGGACGCCTAGACATGTTCTGCGGGCAGCAATCTCTTGGCCATCGCACCATTGCCGCATAACGCCCAGCATCAGCGGCGGCGCGCAGCGCCGTCCGCTGCATGCTGTTGTTAGACGCCCACTTCACTCCAACGCCCACCCTCTAGTCCCACGCATCGAGAGGTCTCTGGCCTGTATGGTTGCAAGCTTTCCAATTGTGAGTGACCAGGATCGCGCATTGATCATTGCACTAGATCTCCAGGCCACTGAAGAACTGTCTGCGTATCGAGCGATGCGAATCACCAAAGTACTCCCGCCACCAAGAATCCTCTCTCAGCCATCGTTCGGGCTGCTGCCAGTTCAGAGATTCGCGAAAGGCATGGTGGCTGTAGAGACGCATGAACTCGCCAAAATAGATGTCGGCGACCCGCGTGTCCCCGCGAATGACGAGCATGTTTTCGTCGTTGCTGATGGTGGACGCCCTGCTGAAGTTGGCCGACCCCGTCGCGACGATCGGATCGCGGGTCAGAGGATTTAGCAGCATGAACTTATTGTGGACGTACCTTACGTGGCTGTTGAGCCCCGACAGCCGCTCCTGGACCCACCCGTCGAGCTGGTTCGGCCGCACCATGTTTCCGATCGCGAACAGGTTCGCTTTCAGGTTCCGCAGGTCCTGGATCCGCTCCCGCTCGGCATCCCGCTCAGGCCCATCCTTCATGGGCCGCGTAGCGGCCTCCAAGAGAGCCGACCGGAACGGTGAGGCGTTGTTCCGGTAGACTTCCTTGAACAGGTCGTGCATCCCGAAGGCGAAGGTCATGAACACGCCGTGCTCTGCCCGCATGGCGAGGTCGGCGTACCAGCGTAGCGCGGCGTCGTCCCGGCGCGGGCTGAAAACGACAGTCGTGCCCGGCGGTAAGTCCCCAGCTGGGAGCGGCGTGAGTGTTTCGACGAGGTCCTTGAGGCTATTCGAGTCGGGGTCTTGGCTGAGCGCTGTCCAATAGTCGAGGAAGGCCCGCGCCACCGTCTCATCCTCGGCCACGTGCGCCACGTTCGAGTGGCCGAAGATCCCGCCTTCCGAAAAATTGGTCCCTCCGGTCCAAACCGCCACCGGCACGTCCTTGTCCAGTTTGACGATGAACTTGTTGTGGGCGATGTAGGACTTGGGCCGCGTGCGCCGGACGGCAATCTCCGCCAAGCCGGCCTCATCTACGGCGGTGTCATTGGCCAGCGCCATGTCGTCGTCGCGGGCGTCGTACACCACGCGTACGTCGACGCCGCGGTCGACAGCGGCGCGGATCAGTTGCAGGAAGCGAGGATAGCGGAACTCGTAGGCTGCGATCCGCAGGTGGTGCCGTCCAGGGACACAGTTGCTGACGAAGGCCTCCAGCGCCTCGTACAGGCCCCGCGACAGCCAGGTGAAGGCCTCGCCGTTCTCTACCTCGTTGGGGCGCCGGTCGCCGAATTGCCTCGCGTACGCTTGGGAGCCCGCCACACCCCGGTTGAAGTACACGTCGTGACGCCCATCCTCCGGGGCCTCGGCCTGGACCGTGACGACCACTTCCCCCGCATCGCTTAGAGCGCCAGGCGCTCCCTTCCGGGCAATGACACGGTACGTGTAACCCCTGCCCGGCTCTGCCGTGTAGTCAGCCCACCAGAAACTCTGGAGCGGTTGATGCTCCGTGGAGTACCGGCCATCGGCGCGCAAGCCGTCGGTGGAACTCGCGAACCGCTTCATTCCCGGCATGAAGCCGCTTGTTCCCGCCTGCGTGTCGGTCCGGTGAATGGCAAACCCCATCAGACCCTCACTGTTCTCGAAAGCCATGTCAATGCCAAGAAACACCACGTAGGTCCCGGCGATGGCGCTCACCGAGATCCCGGCCTTGTCTTGTTTAGTTCTCATGGCTTGAAAAACTCCAGATGTCGTGAGAAGCGAAATGAAAAGGCGGCTGCCCCCGTAATCGTGACGCCGGGGTCGCCGTCACCAACCACATAGGGCGTCTGGCATTGCAGGTCTCGAATCACGGCGACCCCGGCGGGAACGATGCCGAGCGCAGCGAGCGTCTCCTCGTGGAGGCTCGGTGCGTGCAGCCACAGCGCGGTGAACGACGGCGCGGTGAGGCCCACGACCTGATCGAATCCGCGGTCCGCCAGTACCTGCCGAGCGCTCCCCATCATGGCGAGGGCGGCAGCGTGCATGTCTGTACCATCACCGTCACGCCCGATCAGGACGAACCGGGTGTGGCCGTCTTGCCAGTCGACAGAGGCATCGAACAAGTACCACGCGAAGGGTTGGCCAGCGGGGTTCACGGGCAGCGGTGTCATCAGCGATTGGGGAAACGCGGCACGTGAACGCTGCATATCGAACACTGCGACATGGGAATGGGTATACATCCGTCGCGACAGTGACGTCTCTCGTTTCGCCTGGTAGACCGCTTGCGAGGCGTAAACAATCAGCGCCACCTCGTCCGGCACGTCGAAGTTGGTCTCGTCGTCGATAACGGCTGGGAGGTAGGCCGCCAGACCCAATGGTGCCTGCATCAGTGGGGTACCGGGCATAAACGTCCTGCCAAGCTCGCGCAGAAAATCCTCACGGGCCATGCCGGTACGTCGGTAGCCGCAGAACACGCGTGCGGCATCAGCTGGAACGGGAAGGGCAAGCGGATTCATCATTAGGAGTAGCTCCGTTCGGTTGGGGAGACGACCTAGCGCAGCTCCGCGGCGAGCTGTCGGGCCTTCCGACGCGCGACCGCGATCAGCGTCAGGTGCGGATTCGTCGCGCCAATACGAGGAAACGATGCGGCATCCATGTTGACCAAGGTACGGAGTTGGTGAAAGCTGCCGGACGGGTCGGTCACCGACGTCGCGGAATCGATCCCCATGTCCAGCCCTCCGGCCTCGTGATAACTGCTCCCCGCCACACGGAACCGCCGAACGTCGTCCACAGGTAGGTCGCCCACTGGGCGCCCCGCGACCGCGCCGGCCATCCGCGCCGCCCGCGCGAGCGTGGCGGCACGTCGTTCAGTATCGGCCGTCGTGTACGGGAATTCGATAACCGCGGCGCCCGGTGGACCCGTCCTCGGCACCACACGGCCACCGGCAGCCTTGTCGGTGGCGCTGAACGACCTGACCATGATGCGGTAGCGATCGGTGGCGGCGGGCGCCCACGGCGCGCCGTCGTCGAGCTGGAACAGCGTCCGTCCCGGCGCGTGCAGCTCCCATTGCTCCGAGTCCTGGCTGCTTGAGGGTACGTATACAACGGCCACGTCCGGACGCACCGGGTCGAATTGCTCGGGCGCATCGAACCAACAATCGTAGAAGTGATGCTCTTGCAGGCCAAATCCCAGCTTCCCACTCGGGTCTGGCACACCGGAGAGCATGGCGATGCGCACCGATTCGATGCCTCCAGCGGCCAGCACTACGCTGCGCGCCCTGATGAGGCTCGGCGTCGAATCCCCTGTCCGGGCGAAGACTCCACGCACGGCCCCATGGTTGTGATCGATGCGCTCGGCATAGGTCCGGGTGGCGATGCGAATGCTCCCTCCCGACACCGCGTCGCCGGCACAGCGGAAAAACACCCCGAGCCCGGACGCGACACCCGCGGCCAGCGCGCCCACGCCGTCGGTGCCGACGTCGACCGCAAACGGCCCGGGCTCGGCAGCGAACCCGGCCCGCTGCAGCGCCGCAATGAGTCGTGCGGACAGCGCCGTCTCGCCGAGCCGCGTCGTCACCCGGAACTCTGCCTCAGCCCAGACGTAGTCATCGGCCAGATCGGCGGCGCTGAACGGCCAGCCCTCGAAGTCGTGGGGCCGGAACCGCGGGGCGGCCCCGTTCCAGAACAGTCCGCGGCCGCCGAGGCATCCGTAGTTCGGGCCAAACGGCGTACCATCAGGAAGCGTCGGCGCGTACCGCACCTGATCCCGAACTGACTGGAGAAGCGTTCGCGAGTACCGTAGCTCGGTGTTGCTCGCGTGTGTCAGAAACGGCGCAGGGCCAGCCTCGAGAATCGCCAAGCGGAGGGATGGATTGGTCTGCGAGAGCGTCAGAGCCGCCACCAGACCGGACGAGCCGGCCCCGACTATCACGCAATCGAATGGTCGCTCCGCAGCCAGTTCTGTTAGCTCCGTGGCCGTGTGGGTCAGTAGCGAGTCAGGCATGCTCGGAAGACTCCCAGAATTGTCGCCATCCGGTGACCATCGCATTGTCGAGCGCCGCCAGCGACGGCCCGAATACAGCGGTCTTGTGCACGTCCGTGGCGATGAGCGTCCGCGCGTCGGACGCGATCTGGTTAGCGAGCGCTGGATCCTGCTCGCGCAGCCGTGCGTTAAGGAAACCAGCCTGCAGCAGGGCGTGAACCCGCCGAACGCCTTCGAAGGTCGGCTCCTGTTCGGCGGCCAGCTGCCAATCGCTGGACAGAACATCACCTACCCGGATCGGCCTGGCGGTGCTGCTTGTGGCGAAGATTCCGAAGACGCCTAGTTGCCCTAGCTCGTATGCCGTTCCCGCTCGGATGCCGCCGGACCAGAGGATACGAACACCGCACTCCCGGGCATGCGCAACGGCGCGGGCAATGGCCTCCAAGGTGTAAACACCGTTCTCTCCCCCGGGACCGTCAAACGCCACCAATCGGCGCGGCGCCTCCTGACCTGGAACGTCAATTCGGGGCGTGATCCGGTCCGGGCAGTCCACTAGCGCAACGCCGACGCCGGCTTCGGAGGCCATCGAGATCCAGAGATGCAGCGCTTGAGTCGCGCGATCGGAGAGGAACACCTCGGTGCCGGTCACCAGCGGCGTATCTGCATAGAACGCCGGAATGGGGGTTATCTCCCTGATCCACGACTGCACCACAGGAACAACCCGCTTCTGCTCCTCCATGGTGAGCGGGACTAACCCATACTTGGCGCCGCTCAGGCCGTACGCCTGCGCGGTGTACAGGCCGGTCCAGATCGTCCGTGCCGCCGACTCGGCGTCAAAGTGGTAGCGATAGACGAGTGCGACGCCTTTGCCTTTCGCGTAGCCGAGCAGCTCGTGCGCGTCACCGGGCTGGAGCACGTTGAGGACCCCCTGGACGCCCAGCCGCAGCCGCGCGGCGGTCACCAAGTCAGCATCCAGGGCCACCTCCGGGATCCCAAGCCGCGCAGCCTCATCTATCAGCCCACGAATCCGGGCAAGCTGCGCCTCGCCGACAATGTGGCCCTCGAACGTCAGCAGAAGCGTCAGCCGGTGCACCGTAGCTGCGGCCATCTGGCCGGCTTCGCGGCCAGCCTCGAGGCGCTCGATCAGGGGACCAATTTCAGGGGCGGGTATCTCGTATGGCAGTCGCAAGCGCACGGTTAACGGGCGGGCCAAGTCATCCGGCGTCTTGAGGAATCCCCTGAACGCAGCGAATACGGCCGCGCACCATGCCTCCGGGTCGGCCCCTGCTGGGTGGCAATCGAACTCCGGCAGCGGCTGGTAGTGGCGGGCGTTTAGTCGCACACCGACGTTGGTTGATGACAAAATGCGGCCACACGATTGCTGAAGAATCGCGTCGTACTCGAGTGGGCCGATGGGCACCTCACCGGCGCTCGTCATGCGCTCGCCGTCGATGATCAGACCCACAATACCCGGCGTCGCCCTGCCGGCGGCCCGAGCCTTCGCGCACGCCTGCGCTGCCTGGACGATGACCCCTGCCGCACTGCCCTCGTCGCTGACTCCCAGGAGCGGGCCGTTGCGTTGCTCGTCGTAGTCCGCAAGCAACATCCGTTGCGTTCCCGTCGTCATGGCCGCGCCTCCTCGTCGACGAAGATCAGCCACTCCGGGTTCTCGACGTAGTCGCCGATCGCCTGATCGAACCGTTTGGGGATCTCGCGATTGAGCCGCTCGAGGTAGGGCAGCAGTGGACGGACGGGGGGATGGTCCTTCTCCCGCTGGTCGAGCGGAGCGTAGGCTTCCCATTCGAACTCGTTTGCGTACTGTGCGAACCCAAACCCGTCGAAGAAGTAGTCCTCGTGGTCGAGCATCGCCATGTACCACAGGCTCGGAATTCCCTTCGGGTTCGCTCGCAGGGCGAACTCACGCGTCAGCTCGTCAAAAAGCACCCTGGTCTGCTCCCCGTTCTCAAGCTTGGCCAGATGTTCCTTGAACCGGGTCAGCGCCGGAGCGTGTAGCTGGGGGGTCACCAGCAGCACGGGCTTGTGCTGCTGGCGCGCGACGGCGATTTCGTGAACCGTGCCCACGCTGTAAATGTTGGTGGGGCAGTAAGCGATGACGAAGTCTGAAAGGTCCGTCATCCTCAAGTCGATGTGGAGCGTTGGCCAGAACTCAGTGCTCAGCTCCTCGCGTGCCGCTGAACCACCGGGAGATTGATCGTAGGTCCAGTCGTCGCGCCGATTGACGGTGAACTCGTCTTCCTTGCCGAAGTGCGGCATTCCGGAGACCTCCGGCTTGGTCCAGGGGTCGTAGACCGTCGTCCCATATTTCCGGAGGAACTGCGAGATCCGAGTGCGCCAACCCCTAGCTTTCTCCTCCTCACGTGAGGCCACGAAGTCCATCGGACCCGACAGGTACACTGTGGCGCTGTCGAGGATGTGTCCGCGCTTCTTTAGCGCGTTAGCACGACTGATTAAGAATGATCGATTTTTCCCCATGTCATTGATCCTCATCGTGAAGTCGATGGTAATGGTCGTTGCGCGCTTTGTGGGCGTCTAACGTGTGAATTCAGTGGGCGGCGAAGCCGATCCACTGCAATGCCGGGTTAGGCCACAACATGCTCACTTGAACTCGCGGATTTGGTCTAAGGATAATGGTCCGGCACTGATTTCCTTGCGCTCGATTTCTGCGCTCAGGCGATCAAACGCTTCGCGCGTAAGGGTCTGGGGTGCAGGAGGCACGTCAATGCGAATGACGGCTTCTATAGGCTGCGACGTGGCTGGAACCGTGATGCACATGGGCGGCCCAATGCCAATGTTGATGCAGCTGCGCTGTTCAGTTGTTTGTGTAGTCACTTGCCGAATGACCTGCTGCACTGGCCACCGAGGACCAAAGTGATACACGGCTGCGTACATAACCTTTGCCTTGACGGTAGACACGCCCGAAGCCAGCATTCCTGTGTAGAAGGTTTGATGGACAAGTTCCCAGGGCCTCTTCTTTTCTACGCATGCGACGTCATGAATGACTGAAGATTTCCTGTAGTTACCCTCAAACGGGCCACCGATGATCGACCATGCGAACTGAGGAATAGACGCGCCATCTACAGTGGTGCCCTTAGGCGCTTCCCAACGCGAGCCGGTAGGGTCCAGATAGGCAAACGGCTCAGTGAGGGTCATGGTTCTTCCATCGTCGTTCCATTTGGCAACTACGTCGCCAATGAATGTTCCGAAGGTTTGCGCCCAAGCTGATTGGAGAAGCATGGATAGCAGCAACAAAGCGGCGAACTTCATGGGATGTTTCCTTTAGGGCCTAACTTGAATTGGACTGGTCGGTCGTATCACCCTGGTCCCAGTGACCCGACC
>ENA-ORBV01014169-ORBV01014169.1-microbial-mat-metagenome-genome-assembly--contig:-NODE-14169-length-11978-cov-3.038568_pt1 | contig 11978 bp, 12 predicted proteins | sample MGYA00237777_ERZ505514 | MGnify/ENA primary metagenome ERZ505514 (study PRJEB26160, sample SAMN06269048) | microbial mat metagenome | isolation source: Oligotrophic lake microbial mat | place... | reverse complement strand
ACGGCATACGAGATTCGCCTTAGTCTCGTGGGCTCGGAGATGTGTATAAGAGACAGGATACATCCACTGCAGGAACTCTAGATTGTCTTGATATTTCGCTTTAACCAGTCTCTCCACCGGAATTGCCTGAGCAGTGGTGTAGCGTTTCGAGAGAAAGCAAAGATGTTCAAGAGGGACTCCAGGTGCAAGCGATTCCAGTTTGTACCTTGGTGATCCCGGCTGCGTTGAAGCTTTCCTGAAGAACTTTGAAGTTTTTGATAAACTCATATTCGTGTTTGGCACTCAAGTTGAGTTTCTTGACAGGAACCTTCTTCGGATGTACTGCTGCCAAAATTTGGCAATACACAGCACCTGATGCGCACTCCTCGATCTTGTTGACGGCAAGGCCCAGATCTCCCGACAACCACTGCAATAGCTCTGTCCGCCCCACAAAGTAGGCATCGTTCATCATACCGAGTGCCGCCATGGAGCGTGTCAATGCACAGTTCCGACGTATGCAGCAGTATCACTGAGACTCTGTGTGACTCCAATGGAACGTTGAATTGCTTTTTTGAATGCCTTCGCCGTCGGATCGAAGCAAATGCTAACTCGGTTCTAGGTGACTACGGGGCTTCGGAGTCAGCTCGAAGCTCGGACTTGACGGTGCCACGATGACAGCTGATCAGCTGGTCCAGTGGAGTAAGCCTTTCACCGAGGACACGAGATTGAATGCATGGAAAAAACAAGTGTATTACTGATAAGTTCAAAAGAGATTACAAATAAAGAAAATCAACACAGATGGATTAGCCGATCGATCGGATCCGATAGAGAACAGCGGAATCCTGTGACAGTACACAAGATCCGAAGCAGAGGTCGAAGCAAATCTGCTGTAGCGTTGACGCCCAGAGAGGCCCCTCCAGTTGACGAGACCCGAGTGAAGCTCGTCCATGATCACACTCAGGATCCGTCAATGCGCAAGCTTGTCGTCTGCTGAACACTGAGGTTACAATTTGCGGAGACAAATGGCACGATACTCCGATCTGTGTTCGGCAAACTGGCGAAATGAAGCAGCTGATTCAGAAGATGCCGCGAACCAGATGAGGACGGGGTGGAAAACTTTAGGAGCATATTGGATGAACTTCATGTTATGATCGCGCGACGCCGTCATACCGGCCATGACGTTTCTGGAAATGTCTTCGTCACGTACCGTTTCGAATTTTCCCAAATCGACTCGCCGGTGTATGAGCGCCAATAAAGCTCGCATCTGATCTTTCGGGCGAAAATCGGTCCACAAGAGATGACCTCCGGGACGAAGCAAAGACAACGCAATATCGAGAAATGCATCGAAATCGTCGTAGCAGTGAGAAGCTTCAACGTTCAGAATGACGTCAAAAGACGCCGGCTGGAGTCCTTGAGCCATAAGATCCTTATAGCCGCTGTGCACCCACTTAACCTGCCTGTCAGATGCGGTCGCCACGGTCTTCGCGACATTGAGGTTGTTCAGCGTCCAGTCGACGCCAACCACCGATTTTAGATTGAAAACATGTGAGAGATAACACAGACCTCCTCCTCGGCCCGATGATATTTCCAGAAGCTGAGTTTCGGGCTTCATTGCATGCTTGGGCAGGAGCGAGCACATGTAATGGTACAAGCGATATTGCGGTGGTTGCGAGCTGGCGAATGGGAACGTAGGCTGCAAGATATCCTCAGCAGGGGAGGAATCCGGATCCGCCTGAGCAAACCCCCAGTTCATGCAATAAAACGGTACCCCGTTGCCCACGGCAGAGACCCATTCGTAGAAGGAAAACCAAAACCACTGTCGAAAACGCTCACGTCGTCTGGTTAAAGTTTCAGGGGGTGGAAGGCGTTGTAAACTGGACTCCTTGCCCACGATGCCGGCGAATACGTACAGTAGCATCTCCGTGAGCTTGCCGATGTAATACCCGAACACAAATCGATCATACCAACTGTTGAAGGAACTGTAATGCGAGCTGGGATATTGATGATGGCGTTTGTGGTACTCAATCGGCAGTCCAAAGCCAAGGGCTCGAAAAACTAGCAGCACTTGAGGTGTATCTTTTTCCGCGTAGTGGGACCAGTTGTGAAGAAAGATGATGTACATCCCGAAGAGGCAAAACAATCCGAAAGTCGCGTCGGCTACTGGGTGGATGTCACTGCTGACTACCGTGGCTCGAAGCACGATTAGCGCAACTGCGAGCTGTCCGGCGTCGTAGTTGCCCAGGTAGTACGGCTTTTGTAGCATGAGCCTGGGCTGGGAGTGATGCAGACGAAAGTTGGCTATCATCTTCCCGATGAGAGGAGTAGTGGGCTCCAGCCAGTTGTCAAGCGTCCAGTGCACCCACCACGAGACACAATCGATTGAACATAAGGCGCAAACATAGCTGATCACGATGCCGAAAGCCAATCGGATCCAGCACCACATTGTGGTATAGGAAGCGGCTTCGCCATCGTCCAGGACCGCACCAGCTTCGTCAGTCTCGGAAAGTGTCGAAACTGGCAGCTGAGACCGAGGCTGCACAGCAAGACATGTCGAAGTGCATCGAAAAAGCAATTGGAAAAGCCAAATTGCACAGCCGGTGTGGCCTGCAATAATGATTGCAAGAGGATACAACCGCATTGCAGGTTGTGATGCCAGCTACAGTGCTGCTCAAAGTCGTGCACGATAGATGGCCTAGCGCGAACGCGGCAACAGTTGTCAACAGTACAAATTCGGCACAGTGGCACACGGCAAATCCGACGTAGATGATGTAGTCTCAGAGTTTACTACTTGATGAAGTTTGATCATTGTTAGGGACGCAACACACTTTTTCACGAGGACAGAGCACATTGCAAATAAGCACAACCGCACCTCGGCGCTCAGCACGAGCCGATAAGATGGCAGTCTTCACACGGGCACACGGGCTGGAGTCCGATGCCAAGTGATTGCCAAATATGGAGCTCAACGTAGCGGCTGCGCCATGGTATATCCATTTCTCAATGGTAGCCGGATCGGAAACGACACGGATTCTGAGTTCACGTGAAGGTTTGCAGCAGTCGTCGCCTCGTGTCGCAGCCTGGACGATAGCGTCTCGGGACGAGGCGGGTGAACCTGATGAGCGGCGTTTCCATCCGCTGGGGTTAAGAGCCGAGCTCTCGTTTCGAGGCCCGTGCTGAGACCAGGTGCAGGCCGTGCTTGAGGGGCATCCATTCGCGCATTGGTGCTCTCCATCGACGCACTTGAAGATGGCAACCGACTTGCAGAAATAAGATCCGGTGAAGGCAAAGAAACACGAGACCGTGTCCTGGAATCGTTGCGAGGATCCACAGTACGACTTCGTTCATAAGCGATGGCTTGATCTCGCTGCAGCGTGTCGGCATGGTCTACAGGGCGTTGCAGTTTTGCAGCTGAGGCAGGCACGCCGACTGACAGACGGTTCAACGTGTCTGCGGCGGAAGCTGTATTCAGAGCATGCTCGCTGGGTAGACGATTCAGAGTTTGAGAAGAACTGGGCAAATGAGCTTGCTGTTGCAGCGGAGTCATCAACAAAGAGGAGCGCTGCGACACCAAATCACCGACTACCGGTGCGTGAGGCGAGTTCGCCCAACCAGCCCTAGACGAGGGGCTAATTCGGGCTTTCGGCCCGGAGTTCATCGAATTCAAAGTTCGCGACACATTCGCACTGGTGGCATCCTCCAGCTGCTCCAGCGCCCGCTTATACGCGTCTCTTTGCTCTCTAGCCTCTTTGAGTTGGAGTAGCAACTCCTGTACGCGCTCTTCTAAGCTCCGGTTGCGCTCACGCAGAACAGTCTGATACTGCAGAAGCGCTTCCGTTTCTTGCTTCATCGCATCCACCATCGAGGAGTGTGACGGGGTAGAAACAGCCGCAGCGTTCAGCATGCGTTGAGCCAGCACCTTGCGCTGTAGAATGTCATCCTTCTCATCGGCAGACCGGGCTCGATCCGCCGCATCCGCAGCAACTCTGAGAGCCATGGTGAGCTTGTGGTTTTGGTCTTCAAGCCCAGACCGCTCTTGCATCAGGGCTTGTAGCCGGTGATCACTGGCAAGCAGGTGGCACGAGCATGCAATTTATCAATCAAAGTCGATAGATGCTAGTTGAGCACTCATACCGATCCAGCATCGTCGCCATCATGTGCTGCCGTATAGCTTCGGTTCGCTTAGCGAAATCAGTCTCGGCTTGATCCAGCTTGGCTTGCAAGGACTGAAGTAGTGCATCCTGGTTGCGATCACAAAAGAAGCGACGTCGTATCAGTTAGATATCGATCGGACGGGAGCGGACGAACATAGCAGTACCTTGTAAGAGTAATGAGACACTAGTTGCTTGTGCTCTGCAGATACCGCTTTGAGTTCCTCGGTCGCTCGCTCAAGGCTGAGCGTCAGATGTACAACCTTTCAGCAAAACAACAACGAAATCATCACAGCTTAGCACGGGAGCTGCAAGGATCACCATACAGTGACAGCACAACCTGCTCTGATTTCTCATGCACCATCTGTTGTAGAGACCCAATGTGATGTCGTGCCGCAGCCAGGGCCTCGTCTTTGGAATCCAGAGATTGCTGCATCCTAAAGATCCAACGTGACCACACCGGTGAGCAAGACACAACCTGGTAAGCCTAGAACACAGGCCAACCTTTGTCGCATATCTTCTGCCCGAGCATGAATGGTCTGTTTTAGCTGCTGGAGCTCATCAGAAGCAGCCGTGTCTTCAACAGCTTCAACGTGATCGCTTGCACGCAAGGTGTGCTGCGCTGCAGTGCTAAGGCTGCCTGATTTACCGGCCGGAGACGATACGACCGCCGCGTGAGTAGCTGGAGTTCGAACGAACTCCAGTTTCTGCCGCGCTGAGACTGGCATATTAGATCTGAGACCAGCTGCGCGGTCCGCTGCACTTGAGTCATCGGACAGCTTGCTGCTTTCATCTTTGGATTCCTGAGGGGTTGGTTCGGAGCGCTGGTCCTTCAAGACTGGCATAGTGGCGCGCGTGGCTAACTGCTGTTGCACTTGGTCACGGAGTTCCCGGTACTGTTGCAGCAGCATATCTCGTTGGCGAACCGAAACGACAAGCTTAGCTTTGGTTTCCTCTGTGATAAACCGAACGCATGAAACACGATTAAGTCATCGTTGTGAAGCAGATAGAATTGAATCGCTCACCAATTATTAAATCAGCGTCCCTCTTCAAGGCGGCCAATTGCGCAGCGCTGTCCGTACTGCTCTGTTGTAGCTTCATAGATAATTCATTCACGCGAATATCCTTATTCGTCAGCTCTCCGAGCGCCGTTGCTAACTCGGCATGCAATCCAGACACATGCTCCATGTGCGATGACACTTCCGCCTGTGGATCATGAAGTGCCCAGTCACTGCACATGCGCAAGCAAGCGTGCATCAATGCGCACGCACGCACCGTCTTCATCTTGAGCGCAGCTTGTAGATCATCTCGCTCTTGCGTCCATTCACGAGCAGCGGCGGCGTGACCAATTGCCGCAGACTGTTGCTCCACCAGTCTGCCTTGCAGGACCTGTTCCCTTTCCTCTGCATCCTGTCATCACCAACATTACAGTCATGTTGGTGACTCTTCATCCGCCGGTCAATAGTAGAGGCATCCAAGAAAGATGGACAACAAGAATAGTTTGATCCTACCTTTAGCCTTCGTTCTAGTACCGATATCTCTGCAGAGGCCGCTGCAAGGTCGCTCCTCAGCTTGCTGACTGAAGCTTGAGCTGTTTCCAGCTCGGCGTAGCGGGCACTGGCCAGCTCTTCTGCCTTCTTCAGAGCCTCTTCACGTATCTGTGCATCGGTTTGAAAGATAGGTGCGTATTCAAGAATGACTATCAACGACATAATCAGCAGCAAATACCCTTCGTTGCTCGCGTTCGTTCTCCACTTGAGCCTCCAGCTGTTGGATCGAGCGCTGCAGATCGGCCTGGGGCACCAGCATACCCATGCATCAAGACAACGAATGATCTGGAATGCGATGGGGCATCATCGTACCACCACTGTACTTTGCTGATCAAGCTTCAAGGCGCTCTGGTGCAGCTGTGCACGAATCTGATCACACGCCTGCTGGGCCTCCTCTTTGCTGAAATCGCTCTGAGCAAGTGTGATTAAAAAGCAATGCATCGTCAAAGCTTCACTGCAAACCGGACGGCGTCTTCTGCAACATCGCCAACACAACGGCCCTACCTGGCGGACGCGACGCTCTGCAGCCTCTTTATCCAGCGACAGCTGTGCTGACGTGCGTCTCACCGCTTCTAATTCGGCTCTGACTGCCACCAGCTGATCTCTGAGCGACGTCACGTCTTCATCGCGCTTGACGGTGGCTGATGTGCCCTGCAATTCAGCTTGAGCCAGTGCGGCGCGAGCTAAGTTGACTTGGGACCGCAACTCTGAACACTCTGTTCTGGCTGTGACCTAATCACACGATGACACCGTGTGTAAGGATACATGTTCGTCATCATAGAATGTGTACATGCCATTACCAGCTGCTCTGTCATTTCCAGCAGGGCCATCTCAGCAGCCGCTGCTTGACTGGCGCTGTTGAAGGACGCTTGCTCCGCGATGCGAGTAGCAGACTGCTGCTCCAACAGCTGCGCGGAGGTCTGACGGAGCTGATGTTGAGCCTGTTAGAGAGAGCAACCACGACCCCAGAGCCTGACTCTTAGCCAATGACGCACACAGGGCAGATGAGCACACGGAAATACAAGAACAGAGCGCGCACCGTCTCCACTTGTGACTGGAGCTCCTGAGCTGCAGTAGCGTGGCGCTCTGCGCGCTGAGATACCTGTGCAAGCTCATCACGTAGCTCAACCACAGTGCGATCTGTACACTCGGCACTCATGCGAGCTGCATCCAGCTCATGAAGCAGCTCCTGTTCACGGTCACCAATGGCTCTGTGGTCGAGTGCACTTGGAGTTTGCTCACTGCGAACGCGCTCCTGACCCTGATCATCCTGCACTTGTGTACCCGGGGTTGCGGCTACTGACGACGCGTACAGCTGTTGCAGCTCATTCAATTGTTGCTGGGTCTGCTGCATGTCCTGCCTGACAGCGGTAAGCAATCTCTCGTGTTCCTCAGCTGCATCCACCGCGGCACTGCGCGCAGCCACCTCTTGAGCCAGCTTCTGCTGTAACAGCTCCACAGCTAGCATAGCAGCTCGCAGTTGATCACGCAGCTGCTGCTCAACCTGAAGCTGATTACTCAGCTGACTGGTGCGCTCCGCTAACTTGTTTGATTGCTGCTGCAGACTGTCTCGCAGCTCTTGTACCGCCTGCTGCTGCTCAAGTCTCAGTGCGGACTCTGATTGCTTCAATTGCTGCGCGTTGACAAAGATAACAGCCGGGATGAGTTTCAAATGCAGATTGTTACGGCATGTGAAGAGACGGTACCGTGTTAGCAGTCTGAAGTCGGTGGTGCTGCTCCTGCAAAGCTTCCATTTCAGACTGCAAAGCTGATACTGCGCAAGCATTACAAACAAATGGAGTAAGACGAGTGCACCAAACACACACTGAAGAGCACCGCAGCCCGTACGACGTCTGTTTGCATTAAGGCTCTCCTCCTTGCTAGTACTGGCCTCACTCTTCCAGCGCTGTAGCTCTCTCTGCACGGCCTCTGTAGCATCATCCATCGCACTGCTCGCCTGATGATACAGCAGGACTGTGAGCATGACATCATGTGTGTGATTCAGTATCAAAGACTACCTGTGCGCGGGCCGCGGCGTCGACCGTAGATCGCAGCTGCAGTACCTGCTGGAATTCTTGTTCGACAGCGCTTAATCGGGTCATAACCTAACCAGGAGCACAGTACAGCAATTAGACTTCCGTAATGGAACAAATCGATGTAACAACAGTACGGCTCTTCGGTCTTGCACGCAACTGACCGTTTGGAGAAGTTGCTTCTGCCGCGCAAGTGTCTCTTCCCGATCTTGATTGTCCAGCGTCAACTCGCTGATCCTCACCGCTGCTGTCTGCAGCTCGGCGTCCTGAACAATGCAGCAGGTGCTCTTCAATCAGGCAGGGGGTTTCATGCCTTGTTCAACAACACGAACAGACCTTATTAGCCAGTGCATCTCGCAACTCGCCAGCGTGCTCGGCTTGAGTTTTGATGACGGTAGTCAACTGCGCGTTCTTGGCTGCCCAACGGTCAGTGAGCTGCTGCAGCTCATCACGCGCTTGTGACAGCTGTTGGCGTGTATCATCCAGCTGGATGCGTGACAGTTGCAGCTGATCCGATGCAAGTGACTCAGCAGCAAGTGTGTCTTGCTTGAGCTCAGCTTGCTTGACATCTTCTGACCGCCTGGAGTCAGCAGCATCAACAGAGCCGGCTGGTAGTGATGACCCGGACAAGCTGCGAGCAGGCACGCCAGACAGGCTGGTTTGCGAGTCACGCCGTGCTCTGCTGCTGCGGTGCTGCGCTAGCTCAGTCATCAGTTGCTGCACGAGGTCCTCTTTCGCCGACATGTCCGCACGCAACTTGTCGCGCTGAGCGGCATGATCAGCCTGCGCTTTCTGCATCTCCTCCGTTAACTCCGTCACGCGCAGCTCATGTACCTTAGACTGCAGACTCACTGCGCCTAATCGCTCCTCCGTTGCGGTCAGTTTGGTCTGAGCAGATCGCAGCTGAGAGCTCAGGGCATCAGCTTGCAGCTTGAGTTCATGAGCAGCGCGCCGATCATCAGCCGTAGCTGCTGCAGCTGCAGCAGTCTTCTTCATCACATCTAGCTCTTGCGCGGTCGCTGCAAGCTGGGCAGACAGAGTCGTGGCGGTGCCCTGGGAATGCTCCAGTCGCTGTGTAAGCTCTAAAACCGACTTCTCGCCGGCAGTGAGTTGAGCCTGCTGCGATTTGACCCGTCCTTCCAGGAGTTCAACTAATGAAGATAGCTCCACGTTGTGTGCATTGATTGTCTGCATGCCACGTCGAATACCGCACACGGGCATCATCACTACAGCATCACAGTCGGATGGCATCGATAGCGTGGACGTACCGCTTGCTGTTGAATCAACTGAGTTTCTCTGGTTCGCGCAGCTTGCACATCAGCTGCACTCTGCTGCTGCTGCTGCGAACTGAGCGCGATTCGCTGTTCAGCATCTGCCAGAGCAGTCGTCACAGCCGCAGCGGCGCCCGACAGCTCGCTAATTCGAGCCTCCAGCTGAGCTTTCTCAGAGTTCCAGCCTGTTTTTGCAGCTTCAAACTGGAGCACAGCAATGATCGGTGGGCGACAGAGGTCATACAAAGGGTTGATAATGACATCACGCACCTGCTGAACACTGGTACGCAGGCGTTGAGCCTCTTCTTGAGCGGCTTTGAGATGCTGCAGTTGCTGAGCTGCTTGGAGCTCCAGCTCACGCTGTGAATGCTGCTGAGTCTCCGCACTAGCAAGCAGAGATTGTTTCTCCTGCAGACAGAACGGCATACAAGCTAAAGCGGCATACATCCAAGGCAGGATTTAGGGGTGATCACGTACCGCCTGCCACTGCTGGGCACTGGATGCCGCATCCGTTATCAGCTGTGATATCTCCTCGCGAAGTCTATCGCACTGCTCCTAATCATGGCCACATCATCAAACACATCAATCAACCAGTTGGTCCGTCATCGTAACCGAAACAAGATAGTACCTTGGCTTCGCCTTTGGCTTGGTCCCGGTCGTTGAGCGCGTCCGACAGGGACTTCTGTAGAGCCGCGATCTGAGCAAGCATGGCGCGTGCTTCAGGACCATCAACAGCAGCAGATGCATAAGGCACAGCGTCATTGGTACGCTGCTCGCGCTTCTCTGTCAAAGACTGAGCCATGGGAAGGTCAGCCACGGATGATACATCCCCGCTGGGCCGTGCAGCATCAGCCTCCGTGATGATCACAGACATGCGAGCAGGAGCTGCCGTGTTCTTCAGCGGCAACACAGCCGCGGCTTGGTGGAGTGGCGGGTTGTCAAACGAAACTGCTGGGCGAGAGGATGAGCCGACAGGCGTCAGGTTCGCTTCGATCTCATCAAGGGTCGACACCACAGTCGCTGCACGCTGCGCTTGATCCGAGGCAACGTTCGCGATGCGGTTGATAGCTGGTGCTGTCACGGGCAGCACGTGTGTCACAGATATGGATGCTGAGTGATTGTCAGCAATGCGCTGTTGATTGATGGGACCTGTCGCAGTCTGTGCACCAGCACCATTATTGTGCACCGAGGGACTGTTCAGATCGACATCTACCAGCGAAGTGAGACGCGCATGTACAGTCACTCGATCAGTATGACCATGACCGCTCACGGCTCCAGCTGGAGTGAAGCTGCCTGTGGAGGTATCTGCCAGTGGCGACTGGGTCAACATGGCAAGAGATGACGCAACTGTGCGCTCCGCGGCCGACGTGCTCTTCGCGTCATCGTCGTTTCTTTTGCTGGGCGTATGTGGCACAGTTGAAGACGAGACGGACCTGGCATCTTGCATCATCTGTGCATGTTGCTGATGCTGCAACCTGGCTCGAGGGGATAACGGCACTGCTCCTGTGGAGGTGGAGCTGCTTGACGCTGCCGCACCCGAAGCTGATGTCGGTGTCTGAATGTGCAGGTGAGGTCGCGGCAGAGGCATGGGGCCATCCACCACGCCTGAACGACCGGTCAATCCGCGTGGAGATGGCGGAGCTGAGCCTGTACTAGAGCTGGTGATGGAGGATGAGCGACGAGGAGCAGAGTCGTCCAGTGCAGGCAGAACTGGCAGTTGAGCGGATGCGCGTCTGGGCGTGCCTGACAGCATCACCATGGAGGTCGCGCTGCCGCTGCCAGTGAGGGGCATGGGCCCAGCATGTGTTGGTGTCACAGCTGCAGCTATGGTGCCCGTTGAGCCCGATATGGACAGCGACTTGGGCGTCAGGACTCGAACACTGCCAGCAGGGGTGTTGAAGAGACCTACAGCACTGCCTCGATGACTGACCCTGCGGGGCGACAGCTGCGATTTCAGCATGCTAGGTCCTGCAATAGGACTAGGACCGGGTACAGCAACAGGTCCAGCAGCAGATGCGACCGAGATGGCCGATGCGGATGCTGAAGAGGATGAGGCTGGACCAGCCGGCCGAGCCGAGGCGACAGTGAAGGATCGACCGATGCGGGGGGCGTTGTTGAGGACCCGGTACAGCTCTTCATCACTTTCATCCACTTGCCCCTGCTGGGCAGATTGTGTCTGAGATGCGTGCTGCTGCAAGTGATCGGGGTCAACAGCAGCAGCCGCAGATGTGCTGCTACTGGTGACAGCGACAGCATCGGTGGTGGGGTGAATGGAAATAGGCACCGGATTACTGACATTGATAGCAGTGGACGTCATCGTCACCATAGCTGCAGTACTAGCAGATGCACTGAGGGCAGCGGATGCTGGTGTTGCAAGTGCAGCACCTGCACTTGAGGGACGCGTGATCGCGGTACTCGTTGCAGTGGGGGCGCCAGATCTGAGAGAACCGTCCACAGACACACCGATCGAAGAGCCTGCACTGGCAGGCCTACTTGCTTGGTGTGCTGCAGTGCCTGCAGCAGCAGCGGCGGGGCCCGTTACAGCACTGGTGGAGGCTGAACGAGCTGGCGCGTCGTCATCCGGACCGGTGAGAAGCTGAGTCAATGACGAGATGGCGTTGAAAAACATGGTTATGGGACTGAGAGATCTACTGCACTGCTATCTAAACCCGTAGGGCAATGAGATCCGTGTTCGACGAGTTGCACGCGTCACAGTCAGCAGATTCTGACTTCAATGCGCCAGTTGACGCTGAGAGCGCGGTCAGAAGACGGTACAATCAGCAAGGATTCAACAGCTCATCTAGGCTCGCGTTGATCGAAATGAAATTTGCAGCTCAATCTCGATCGCGTGGATGGTCCGCACCTGTCAACCCGCGAGATCGCTACCTCAAAACGCGACCAAACGCGCGTTCGATGGACATGGTGCAAACTCAAATTTCACATGTTGATTTGGAGAGGTCTGCATGCAAACCAGAAACTCTCAACTGCAGTACACCGACC
>ENA-ORBV01014167-ORBV01014167.1-microbial-mat-metagenome-genome-assembly--contig:-NODE-14167-length-11979-cov-21.154932_pt1 | contig 11979 bp, 9 predicted proteins | sample MGYA00237777_ERZ505514 | MGnify/ENA primary metagenome ERZ505514 (study PRJEB26160, sample SAMN06269048) | microbial mat metagenome | isolation source: Oligotrophic lake microbial mat | place... | reverse complement strand
GAGTGCGAAGCACGGCACGGCGGAACGAGACCTGCACGCAGACATTTATTCTGCTGGACTCTTGCAAGAGGTCTATTATACCAAATCCCCGCGCCTCTTGCACAAAACAAGAGAGTACTTTCAGGGCAAGCGCATCTAAATTCCATTCAACGATTACCAACAAATCGCAACGATGAGACCAATGCCCCTCTCTCAAAAAAGTCTTCCGAAATGGGTGGACGACCCTCCTAATCGTCAGAGACTTTTCGGCTGTCAAATTGAATTGAGATGCGCTTGCCCTGATTCACAGGATACGAAGCGGCGCGAATCCCTGCCCGATACGATATAATAGAAACAATAACGCACGATGCCGAACGCATAGCCAGAGAATGCCAGCCGCTTATCTCTTCGCGCTAACTTTTGCCTCCGCCGTGCCGTCTGATACCGTGTTTGTCCTGCCTGTCCCGCCGTGACAGGCGTCTTTTTATTTTGGGAAGGAATAATTGATTGATTACGCTGAAAAAATGTTGCCCGTTGTCCCGTTTCACTCTTGGTTTGACCGCCGCCGCACTGCTTTGCGGTTTTCCATATGATGGTTTGCACGCGCAAGGTGTGCTTAGAGGCGCAAATGCCGTCCCCGCAACCCGAAAATATGCCCGCGCTCGTGACTATGACCTCCGCCATCTCAAATTAGTCTTCGATGTGAACGCCGCAGACAAATCCGCAAAAGGAATTGTTACGCATACACTTGCCCCACTCCGCGATGAGGTGAAAACACTCGTCTTCGATGCCGGAAATAACCTCAAAATCCAGACCGTGCGCGTTGATGGAATAGAAAATCGCTTTGTTCATGAAAACAATCTGCTCAGTGTACAGCCCGCGATTGCCCTTGAGCGAGACAAAGTGACCGTTGTGGAGATTATTTATGCGCTGCCGTATTCGCCGCAGCAGGGAGGTCCTAATGGAAGCGAGGGGCTGACGTGGATTGCCCCGACAGCCCGCCGACCCGACTATATGCCGAGTTTTTGGACGCAGGGAGAGACAACGGGCAACAGCAAATGGCTCCCGCTCTATGATGCGCCCAACGATAAAACCACTTCGGAGACCATTGTCACGGTTCCTGAAATCTGGACGGTCATTGGGAACGGCAAGGAGGGCGCGACGACTTCCAACCGTAAGAATAAGACAAAAACGTATCGGTGGAAGATGGATCAGCCCCATTCGACGTATCTGCTTTCCCTTGTGGGCGGCGAGATGGACGTTAAGCGAGACAATTGGCGCGGTGTGCCTCTCATTTACGCCGTTCCAAAGGGCAAGGGCGACCTGATCGAAGCATCGTTCTCGGATACGCCAAAAATGTTGACGCTGTTCTCCGATACGCTTGGGGTGAAGTATCCATGGCAAAAGTATGCCCAAAATGCTGTCTTTGGCTTCAACGGGGGCATGGAAAATGTCAGCGCGACAACCCTTATGGAAGGCGCACTGACCGATATACGCTCCGGCAGACAAATGCAGGGACTCAATTCGCACGAATTGGCACACCAGTGGTTCGGTGATCTGGTCACGTGCGACGATTGGGGAGACATTTGGCTCAATGAAGGATTCGCGACGTTCTTTCAGATGTTCTATACCGAATTTGCAGACGGCAAGGACGCTTATGATGAGGAAAGGAATGGCAATGTCCGCGCCGCAATGCAAGTTGAACGGAGTTATCGCCGCGCTTTGTCCACCAATTCCTACGCGAACGAAGCAGGATTGTTCGATGCGTATTCGTATCAAAAGGGAAGCGTCATTTTGCACCTGTTGAGGAAGGAATTGGGCGACACGGAGTTCTTTCGCGCCATCGGATACTATCTCAAGAAACATATGTACCAAACTGTCACATCGGGAGACCTCAGTCGCGCCATTCGGGAGGCGACAGGGCGCAATATGGACAAGTTTTTCGAGCAATGGGTCTATACAGCGGGGCATCCAAAGATTGAAACCGCGTGGAGTTATGACGCGGGGACGCAGATGGTTTCTGTCACCGTCAAGCAGACACAGGATACGAGCAACGGGACGCCTATCTATGACCTGCCGATAGAGATTGCTGTCCTGAAACGCGGCGGGGGCGGCTCGGTACAGCGCGAACTTTACCGTATGCGTTCCGAGAAGGCAGAAGAGACGTTCAAGTTCACTGCTGCCACCAAACCGGACGCCGTTTTGGTTGACCCGGAGAACAATATCGTCGGCGAGCTTGTCACTGAGTCCGCCGATGAGGAACTTCCGGCGATCCTGCTTGGCGGTATGAATATCACGGACAGAAAAGATGCGGCAAAGCGTCTCGCGGGCAAGGGAATGACCGATGAATATGTCGCCGTGTTTGTCGAAGCCCTGAAAAAAGAGGGCGATATTGGAGGCGAGGCGTTGCTTGGGTATCTCGGCAAAACCGATAAGGAGGCATTGCGCCCTGTCTATCGTGACGAGATACGCGGCAAGGGTATTGAAAGACGGGTTGCGGCTATCGAGGCGTTGGGGCGGCTGCCGCGCAATGACGATGACCTTTCCCTATTGATTGAGATTGCGAAAAGCGACAAGGAGATGTATCGGGTTGTCGAGGCGGCGATGCGGGTTGTCGGGAAGTGGGATACGGTAAACAATCTGCCCGTTTTCAGGCATCAGATCGGGTCGAAATCTTTGCGGGATCGGCTCGCGCTTCGAGCGGTTGCGATATTGCGCGAAAGTAAGTCCGACGCGACGGTCTCGGCATTGATCGAGGCGACAGATAAGGCACGCTCGCTGACCGTTCGGAGTGCCGCTGTGACCGCATTGGGAGAAGTTGCGCTGAAATCGGAATCCATACGCCCGACGTTGGAGGCAATGGTCAAGGGTGACTCTCCGATAGCGTTGCAGGTGGCGGCGGTGCGTGCGTTGCAAAGTCGGAAGGACAAGGCGGCTCTTCCGGTTTTGCAGGAGACGGCGACAAACGGCAAGTCGGAGGAAGTGCGAAAAGCGGCGAAGGAGGCGGCAGACGCGCTTGGGAAATAGAGATTACCTCACCCCCTACCCCTCTCCTGCTTCCCGAACAAGTTCGGAGGAGAGGGGAGTACAATCCCCAATGCAGAGACTCCCCCTCTCATAGTGAGGAACGAACGGCGAGGAGAGGGGGTTGGGGGGTGAGGTAAAGGCAGCAGGATTTCCGAGAGGATAGCGAGAATAATAAGATGTGCGACAACTTCCACCCGAAAGCAGACAAGGCAAAAGGCAGTGTCCTCGTGCCTAACATCTCATCCCAAATGTCTATCATGAACACTCTCTATTTTGGTGATAACCTTGAATTGCTCAAAAATCATATTGCCGATAACAGCGTCGATCTGATCTATCTCGATCCTCCTTTTAACTCGAACCGCGATTATAACGTCTTGTTCAAAGAACAGAGCGGCAGTGAAAGCCCCGCACAGATCAAAGCGTTCGGCGATACGTGGAATTGGGCAGGTGCGGCTTCCGCGTGGCACGATTTTGCGACCATTTGCCCCGTTCCAAAGGTCTATGAACTCATGCAGGGTTTCCGCAACGCCATCGGGGAGAACGATGTCATGGCATATCTTGTCATGATGGCTCCTCGCCTCTACCATCTGCACCGCGTCCTGAAACCGACAGGAAGTCTTTATCTCCACTGTGACCCGACTGCTTCCCATTATCTCAAAACTATCCTCGATTGCATATTTGGAGTGAAAAATTTCAAGAATGAAGTGATCTGGCAACGCATTACGTCGAAAGGGAATGTCCAACGCAAGTTCGGTGCTGTCCACGACACAATCTTATATTACGCTAAACAGCGCGGGACAGAAGTTTGGAACCAACAATATTCCGCACTCCGAGAAGAGTATACAAATACATTCTATAGACATACTGATATAGACCCAATCACAGGGGAGGAAAGAAAATATAGTCTCGGCGATCTCACAGCATCAATGCAGAGAGCATCAAAAGGACAGATATATGAATGGAAAGGTGTGACGCCGCCTCCCTCTCGCTGTTGGGTCTATGCAAAAGACAAGATGGACAAACTTTATGAAGATGGAAAGATCGTAATAACTCGAAACGGATTTCCACGCCTCAAAAGGTATCTTGATGAAAATATGGGCGAAAAAGTCAGCGATATATGGGACGATATTTACCAGATAAGCGCAAAAGAGTATCTTGGCTACCCCACACAAAAACCGATAACTCTATTGGAGCGCATTGTTGCCGCCTCGTCCAACGAAGGAGACATCGTTCTCGACCCTTTTTGCGGCTGTGGAACCGCTGTTGTCGCCGCGCAGAAACTTGGCAGGAAATGGATCGGTATGGACATCACCCCGATTGCCACCTCTCTTGTCCAGAAAAGACTTTTTGACGCCTTTGGAGCCAAAAATCAGAAATTGGTCTCCGCCGACGACCCCGCAACCGTCAATTTTATCGTCGAGGGGCTGCCTACCGACCTCGCGGGAGCAAAAATGCTCTACAATAAAGACAGTAGTCACAAAGATTTTGAGATGTGGGCAGTCGGGCTTGTCCCTGCTATTCCACAGGAGAAAAAAGGAGCCGACGGGGGAATTGATGGTATTGCCTATTTTCAAGATAACCCAACCAAGCCCTCAAAAGCGGTGATCCAAGTCAAAGGCGGACACGTCACTGCTAATCAAATCCGTGACCTGATCGGCGTTATGACGACCAATAAGGCACAATTGGGCTTCTTTATCTCGCTGGAGCCACCGACTCAGCCGATGAGAAATGCGGCACTCGCGGCAGGATATTATCAGCCTCCATCCGGCTTAGGCAGGAAAGTCGAGGCGGTGCAAATTCGCACGATTGAAGAGTTATTGCAAGGGAAGGACTTTGATTTCCCTTTGTATGGCTCAAATATCTCGTATAAGGATGCGGCGACTATCGCGAAAGATGCGGGGCAAAGTGCGCTGGACGTGTAAAAAGACGCGAATTGCGTGTTTTTAAGTGCGATATACGCTTCAAGACGCAAAAAAGAGATTCAACGGCAATCTTGGAGCATTATTCGTAAAGATTGGCAACCTGTTTTGTTGTTTTGGAGAGTGATTCTGTAAGAAGAACGGCTTATTTACAAGCCAATACCTGTTAAGGAGAATAAACGCTATGGCTATCAGTGGAATTGGAAGTTTTGCCCCAACGATGCAGGAGTTCATCACGCATTGGGGAAGTATCAACGCAACTCTTGGAGCCACTCCTTTGACTCTCAGAGGAATCTACACGCTTACAAACTTTACTACAGACCGCACCAATATTATCAACGCAATTAATAATACAATTGCCTTGAGTAATGCCGAGCAAACTGCGTCTGCCGCTCTTTTCAACGCAAAGACGGCGATATACGCCCGTGGTCAACAGTTCCGTAACTGGGTCAACGGCTATCTGCCCGGCTCTCCCTATGTCAACGCCTTGTCTACCATGCCAGCGTTCGACTCTGCCGAAAGCAAATTCATTGATCCGTTTCAGGACTTCTTAAATCTCTGGACGACTATCAACGGTGACGCGACTGTCACCGGCGTTCCTTTGCCTATTGCTTTGGCGGGCGGTTACGTCATCGCGGCATATACGACTGATCTCACAAGCTTGCGTGCCTTGTTCGTTTCTGCAAAGAATGCCGGCGAACAAGCCACTCTTGCCCGCCGACAGCGCGATGTCCTCTTGCGTCCTGCGGAACAGCGTATCAAGCAGTATCGAGATGTTATCCAAGCGCGATATGTCGCCACCGATGCTTTTGTGCTTTCTCTGCCGTCCTTGTCTCCTCCACCCGGAAGCACGCCCGATGCAGTACAAACTACGGGGGCTTGGGATACCGTCGGGAAGTTTGTACGTCTGAGTTGGTCGGCTTCCGATAATGCAAAACTGCTTCAATATGAAGTTCGGGGCTGTATCGGCGCGACTTATAAGACCTCCAACGAGTTTCCTGTTGCCGCTGTTCCTGCCGGTACGCTGTTCTGGGAAGGCACGGAGGGTGTCAAGAGTGCCGGAGATAAATGCGTCTACCGCGTTTATGTCGTCGTGAATACCGGAAACGAGCGCGGCAGTAATAATGTGGCTATCGCACGTCCATAAGGGGGCTTTGATGATACGGATCGGAGTAATCGGGTGCGGGCAAATCGCACAGATGCACTTTACCAACTATACGAAGATACCGGAGGCGCAAGTCGTTGCCTGTGCAGACATTGACCCGGTTGCGGCAGAAACATCGGCAAAAGCGTTTGATATACCGAATGTCTATAACACCGCGACGGCAATGTTGGCGCGTGACGATTTGGACGCGATAGATGTTTGCCTTCATAATAACCTACATTTGTCCGGCACGCTCGCGGCTCTGGAATCTGGGCGGCACGTCTATTGTGAAAAGCCGATGGCAGGGACATATCGGGATGCCGAAGCAATGATTGAAGCGGCGCAACAGAGTGATCGACGCCTTCATATTCAACTCGGCAATATCTACAGCGATGAAGTTCGCGCCGCCAAAGAGTTGATTGATGCAGGGGAAGTCGGGGAGATATATCATGCTCGCTCGACGGGTTTTCGGCGGCGCGGGAGACCCTTTGTTGACGGCTATGGGAAGCCAGCGTTTGTCAATACGGAGACATCGGGAGGCGGTGCGCTCTACGATATGGGTGTGTATCATATCTCGGAGATTTTGTACCTGCTCGGCAATCCGAAAGTGGCAAGGGTAAGCGGCAGAGCCTATCAACGACAAGAAATGGACACCGAACGGCGCGAAAGTTCCGGCTATAATGTCGAAGAGTTGGGCGTCGGGTTTGTGCGCTTCGAGAACGGCGCGACTTTGGACATTATCGAGGCGTGGGCTATCCCGCTCAACGATATTGAAGGTTCGTGCATCATTGGCGAGAAGGGCGGCATCCGTCTCAAGCCGTTCTCCTTTCATAAATGTGTGGGCGACTTGAATCTGGATTGTACTGTCTCATTGAATGCTGCCCGCTACCGCTGGAACGCTTTGCGTGGCGAAGGCAGTGTGTATGGCAACTCACAAGTTCACTGGATCGCCGCGCTTCTTGGTAAGGTGGAATTGATCCCGACAGCAGAAATTGCGCTCAATACCATGCTGATTTCGGAAGGGATTTATCTTTCGGAGAAGTTGGGGCGCGAAGTGACGGCAGAGGAAGTTCGGGAGCAATCTGTGTCGCGGCGATTGGCGTTGTAGAAAGGCTTTACTCGGAGTCTGTTTGTTTCAACGCTTCAAGACGTGCCTTCAAGGACGCCTCGCGTCCCTGTTCGGTTGGCTCGTAAAACGGAACGCCCTGCACGCCGTCGGGAAGATACTGCTGGGTGACATAATGACCCGGAAAGTCGTGCGGATAGAGATAACCGCTCCGCTTGCCTTGCTGTTTGCCGTTCATCGAACGCGGATCGGCAAGGTGAACGGGCGCAGATTTGGCTCCATTGCGTTCAATTTCCTCTCGAACGCGGGTTATGGCGATGGTACAGGCGTTGCTTTTGGGTGCGGCGGCGAGATAGGTGACCGCTTGGGAGAGTGTGAGTTGCGCTTCCGGCAAACCGATGAACATGACGGCTTGCGCGGCGGCATTGGCGAGAACGAGTGCCATGGGATCGGCGTTCCCGATGTCTTCACTGGCGAGAATAACGAGGCGGCGGGCAATGAACTTGATGTCCTCACCTGCAAGAAGCATCTTCGCGAGATAATAGAGAGCGGCGTCGGGATCGGAGCCGCGCAGGGACTTGATAAACGCGGAAATTGTATCGTAATGTTCGTCGCCGTCGCGGTCATAGCCAAGCGTTCGCTGTTGCGCTCCTTCCTCGGCGAGTTCGAGGGTAAGACGGAGAGTTTCGGCGTTGTCATCGGTGACTGCGGCTTGTGCGGCTGCCTCCAATGCGGTCAATGCGCGGCGTGCGTCTCCGTCGGCGATAGTCGCTAAGTGTTCAACGGCGTCCGCGTCGGCATGAATGTTGAGACTGCCAAGCCCGCGTTCGGTATCGGTGAGTGCGCGTTCAATGAGCGTCACAATCGCGGACTTGGACAGCGGCTCGAAGCGAAACAATCGGGAGCGGGATAATAACGGAGCGTTGATCTCGAAATACGGGTTCTCCGTTGTCGCCCCGATGAGTATTACGGTTCCATCTTCGACGTGCGGGAGAAGCGCGTCTTGCTGTGCTTTGTTCCAGCGGTGGATTTCGTCCACAAAGAGAATGGTTTTTTGCGCCAATTTCCGGCGGCGTTCTTTCGCGGCTTCGATGACTTTGCGAACGTCGGCGACGCCGTTGGTAATAGCACTGTAATTCTCAAATTGGGCGTGTGTCGTGTGCGCGATGATCTGTGCCAGAGTGGATTTGCCGCAGCCGGGCGGACCCCAAAAGAGAGCCGACGTGAGTTGATCGCGTTCGATGGCGCGGCGGAGCAGCGTGCCTTCACCAACAACGCCCTGCTGTCCGGCAAACTCTTCGAGGGTACGCGGGCGCATTCGGGCTGCCAGCGGCAAACCGGAAACGGCGGCGTGGGTGTCGCGTTGGGCGGTTTCGTCCGTCTCGAATAGTCCATTGGGTGCGGGTTGAGTGAGTTTTGTCGCCATACCATGATTGTATCTGGAAATGGCGACAAGGTCAAGCGAACGACGTGCTATGCGTCAATATCAACCAGACTGCCGACGTTCGGCGGACTGGAGGCTTTGACGGTCTCACGAACGCCAAACAGCCGGTTACTCAGTTGCTCATCCAACTGTTTCGCTAAGGCTTGCGTGCGTTCGGCGATTGCCGAAGCAGTTTCAGCTTTAGGCTGTGCCGGGCGCGGTGCGATAGTTTCCGTTCTCAAGGAGAGCGAAAGCGGAGTGATTGTGGACATCGGGAATATCTCCTTTCTCAAGAATGCCGTATGTCAATAGCATCACAGAGGTTGTGCCACACCGAACGCGCCGCCCTACCTAACAATCGTGCCGGATTTTTCGATAAACGCCGATTCGGATTCCACGAGGATAATTCTTGCCTCTTGACAAAGCACGTCATTGCAGACTATAGTATGAAATGAGACGTTTAAGTGAAAAAACTCCAATGCGATTTTCTTCCAAAGCGATAGACCTGTTTTGCGGTTGTGGCGGCATCAGCTACGGTTTGGAAAAAGCCGGTTTCGAGATTCTCGCTGGCGTTGATAATGACAGTATCGCTCTGAAAAGTTATGAAGTCAATTTGCCGCAAACGTGTGCGATACTGTCTGATCTTGAAAGTGTCAACCCTGCCTCTTTATTAGAAAAACTTCATCTCGCGAAGGGAGAATTGGATTTGCTTGCCGGTGGTCCGCCCTGTCAGGGATTTTCTAAAAATGTGCCGCGCCGCAACCGATACGTTGAAGACCCGAACAATCGCCTAGTCGTTGCGTTCTTAGAAATGGTGCGAATGCTGATGCCGCGTTTTGTTTTGATGGAAAATGTGGCGGAAATGCGAAATGGTTTCGAGCAGACATACACACATCTCATTTGCGAACTGCTCGCCGACTGCGGCTATTCTGTCAACTCCAGTGTCATTTTTGCGCCGGATTTTGGCGTTCCGCAGCGTAGAAGGCGTGTGTTTTTTCTGGCATCACGCGATACAGGGTGCATTGATTTTCCTCTTCCGACCCATTGCGAAAACAACGACACTCCCGATCTTTTCGCCTCCCCTTCTTACGTAACTGTTTGGAATGCGATTGGCGACTTGCCTCCTCTCGAACACGGTGAAGGCGCAGACATAAGCGAATATACGCAAGCCCCTTTTCACAGTTTTCAGGAGTGGGCGCGTTGTGGCAGTTCTCATCTGCACAATCACACTGCACGCCGTCTTCAACCGACGCAGCACACGCGCCTTGCCTCGCTCGAACCCGGACAAGGAATAAAAGACCTTCCTGAAAATTTGCGTCCAAAGTCCGGTTATAGCGGGGCTTATGGTCGGCTGACAAAAGAGATGATAGCCCCAACCATTACGCGCTGGGTTTTTCATCCCGGTTCAGGGAGATTTGGACATCCGGTGACGCCACGCATGATCACAATCCGCGAAGCAGCCCGATTGCAAGCCTTCCCGGATACATTTCACTTTACAGGAACCTATATTCAGCAGAGCCATCAGGTTGGAAACGCCGTTCCACCGCTTCTAATTCAGCGGATTGGAGAGTCACTGCTTGCTTCTGCTTCGATAAGCGGAAGTTGAGCGAGCCAATCTGCGATGGTCTCGAAATCGACTCGTTGTGCGCTTGTTGGAGCAGAAAAGTCTATTCGGTGTCCGTCTTCCTCCGGCAGCCACCACGAACTTTCACCAGAAAAATGTAACTGATTCTCACCCAATCCGTGCCACGCAAAATGCTTGTCTCCCGTTTCATGCAGTCGTCCGACAAAGGCAGGGAGTTGCTCTTTGCCTTTTGTTCGCTTTGGCGGCGACCAATCCCAATGATAATCCGTTGAATGATAATCCGTTGGTTGAAAGAGAACGGGCTGTTCTGCGCTGAGAAGCAGCCGCTCAAAATACATGATGTGACCCTTGGGGAAAAGGACAAGGCGAGCATAGCCAATCTGCTCCAATCCATAGTGGTTCAGACTCTCGGCAACATGAGCATTGCAATAGGCGATAATGGCATTCCCAAGATTTTGTTTCCCAATAGTGTCTTGTTGAGAAGCCGCAATGAGTTCCTGTTTCTCAGGGATTTTAGCACGCATCCATGTCACCGGCGTTTTCGATTTGGTAGACTTGACTTGCCACCCTATCTCACCACGCTTAACCACATCGGCAAAATCGTAAGTTTTCAAGACTTCTGCATTGTGTACCTTGCCAATAATCGCTTCAAGCAGACTGCCCGGCAGAGTATCTCCCGCGAAAGGCAGCCGCAAATAGTTGGTAATCATTTGCTGAATCGTCGCCAATTGTTCTGCGGTGGAGTAAGGAAATTCCGTCCTCAATTTGTGTTCTCCATCGCTTTTTCCACTTGGCTGAGATAGTGGCTGGGGACGATTTCCAGAGAATGACAGAGCGTCCAAAAGAGGCGGAGCGTCGGCGATTTCAGTCCTCTCTCAAGCTGGCTGACATAAGTTCTGTGGATATTGCATTGGTCGGCAAGTTCTTCTTGTGACCAGCCTTTTGCTTCGCGCAAATTCCGTAATTGGCGTCCAAAGTGCTGCTCAAGGGAGGAAGCGAGTTGTGGCGATTTGGTCTGCATAGACTCATCATCTCATAAAGAGTGTTATTGAGTCTACACACTATAGTATTCACGGAGAAACAGGGAGGATCAGATCAGTAGTGATCGTTGAGGAGCAATTGTCATCTCACAATCGTGCCGGATTTTTCGATAAACGCCGATTCTGACTGCTGCATTGCCTTCAGAACTTGCGCCGATTCGCCGGGTGGACGAACTTCGATGCGCGTGTTGCGCCCGATCATCAGGACATCGCCGAACCGGAGCGGAATCGGCTTTTCGGTGGGAATCAAGTCTTCGGCGGCGTGTCCATTGCGGCGGATTCCGTTGGTGGAGCGCAAATCCACAATCACGGGGCGGCGGTTCTCAAGGCGAATCTCTCCGTGCAGACGCGACATTCCCTCATCGGTGACTTGGAGCGCGAGCGTGGATTGATTGGACTTGCGCCCGAACTGAATCGTCTCGCCCACAAACGGCACGACAAACGCTTCCCAGCGCGGATAGGAATAGCCGGGAACGGGTTCCTCGTCGGCGGTGGGATCATGGACAAAGACCAACTCTAAAAGCGCGTCGGATTCACCGGGACTTTCAGCGGCTTGGCTTTGTTTGGCGGGCTTCGGTTCCGTTTGCATCTGCTGTTTCTCCTGTGACGGGAGTCCGGCGCGAAGGGCGATCAGCGTGGCGCAAAGTTCCGCGATCAGCAGGCTCCAGAGAGGCAGATGGAACGCCCAAACTCCGACCAACGCCAGCACTTTGAGCGTCAGCGCGATGAGGAGGCTTTGAGTTTCAATCCGATGAATTTGGCGGGCGAGACGGCGCAGAAAGACCAGCGATTCGGT
>ENA-ORBV01014166-ORBV01014166.1-microbial-mat-metagenome-genome-assembly--contig:-NODE-14166-length-11980-cov-7.518861_pt1 | contig 11980 bp, 10 predicted proteins | sample MGYA00237777_ERZ505514 | MGnify/ENA primary metagenome ERZ505514 (study PRJEB26160, sample SAMN06269048) | microbial mat metagenome | isolation source: Oligotrophic lake microbial mat | place... | reverse complement strand
CCAGATGTCTGTCTAATTGTGAAAGAAGAATCGAAAGCATGGGTGAAGGAAATAGTTCAGCAATTTGAAGACCGCATGGGCTGCGTCAAAAAAGTGCTAGGCCTGGATTCTCTTCGGAAACAGCATCCTAGATTCCAGCAACGACGCGATCTTTTGCAGAAGTATGACGTCTTCATGGCCGACGACCGCATTCTGCCAATGTTGACTTCGGCGTTGGGGAAAGATTTTATCAAGTCTAAGAAACTGCCAATTCCTATCCGGTTGACTCGGAAAGAGGCGCTGCCCTTCGCTATTCAACGAAACCTTTCAGCCACTTACATGACCGTTTCACCAGGAACTTCTATTTCGATTCGTGCTGGAAACACTGGAATGGTGCCGAAGATGTTGGTGGAAAATGTAATAGCTATAGCTGAGAAGGCAGCGGAAAAGATGCCGCGAAAGTGGGGGAATATTCGGTCCATTACTGTTAAGACACCAGTGAGTACATCCCTTCCATTTTACCATAAAGCCCCACGAGAGCTATTGGAGATTACCAAAATGCTGGGCCTCACCCCAGCTTTCAAAGACAGGGCTGACCCAGAAGCGAAGGGCAACAACAGCCAGGGCGATTATCCCAAGCGCGAAAGGGAGCTAGCCGCTAAAAGCCCTCTTGTTCAGGCATTCAAGAAGCAAAAGAAAAGTATTATTGAAGCAGAGCGTAACAAGCCTGAACAGGAACAACCTTCGGTTGTTAAAACAAAGAAGGCGAAAACGGGACATCTTCCAAGCGGCAAGCGAAATGTAGGTGACTTTGATGCAAAATCAGACGAAAAGAAGTATCAGAAAGAAGCTACCACTATCGCCGCAGCTGGCAAGAGAGATTCCGGAATTATGAAGGCAGAAAGGGAAGAGAAATTAGTTTTTTCACCATCGAGAAGATTCAAAGGATCCAAACGAGGTTACGTGTTTAAGATGGGAGAAAAAGGATGTGGGTACTACCTAGATGAGCTGCCAGTGATTAACAAGCGGGTGCTTGAAGCGCTCCTTCGCAGCTCAAACCAACGAGAACGACCTGCCAGGAGAAGCAAATCTCCAGGAAAGCGAAAGGAGAGGAGCTAGCCTTGAAACGGTGTATATTTGACACGGTTGACGAGATCGAATGTTCTTAGAAATCGGATTCAGTAACCTAGCTAGTTTAAAGAATCTTATATGCGGAGAATCGAAGTATCGAACTGTCTGGCCGGCGATTGTTCCCCCAAAAACTGAAAAAATGTCTTGCCAACGTACTTGGATTCTTAGTCCCTGACCAGATTGGTGCTCCGTGTGGACAACGACAGAAATGCAAGTTGGTGACTCGAAGTAGGTTTTAATTGGTCAATTAGCTCTTGTCAAGACTAACTGTCCTTTTGTTCCGAATTTTTTTTAGTTTTTGAAGAAACAAAAACTGACCATGTAGCTTTCATACTATCTATTATTCAACATACATTGCAACGATACTCTTATTAGATGCTTATTAAATGCCTCCATGTTGCATCGACCAACTAAAGTCTGAAAGTGATGGTTGAAAGCCATCGTTCAACGGCAAAGACCTTGTTGCAGTCGCTGTCAAAGAGGATGTGTTGGTTGGTCCCTTTGACTATGTCTCATATTCTGCCATCATGTTGTCTCAGGACTCGACAATCCACTCCATTTCAACTCACCCTGACTGGTCCGTCAACAGTGAAGAACAAATTTGAGATGTGGATGAGACGTCTGGTGAACCACTGCTTGGACAGGTAGACGTTCCATGTCATGCCCCCCACAAGCTTGGGCTCAAAGCTGGCAATTGTGCAGATCTCGTTCGTGCAAGTAACAACTCACAAACACTTGTACTTATTGTGGCGTGATGCTTGACATCATTGCAGGGACCCGACAGATGCCTGGGCGACCTTGAGGTTGAACCGCACAAGTCATACAAACCCAGAAGTTGCATTGATTGCAGCAACAAAGACATGGCTGAGGAAGTCATCCGCCAAGCCACAATTATGGGCATTAAAGATAAGGGAAAGCCACCTAAACCCAAAAACTGGAAGACCAAGAAGTTTCGTGACTGGTTGGTGCAACACCCGCATCTTGATAGAGATGACATCGCTTTCTTACAAGCCCAGGAGTATGTATTGTTCAACGCCCTCTCGTCAGCCGCTGCAGAGACTGCTGAGCAGAACAAGAAGAAGTAAAGTGCATGGACTGGTAACGAACCATATTTGCGTCTTTACATGTGCGCCTGTGATGACACGGCACAAGAGGCCATGCTAGCAAAGGGTGCAGTTATGAACCAGCAGGAACTGGATGCTCGTAACTCATCAGAAAGGCCTCTAACCTTTGAGGAAGTAGTTGCGAAACTCTTCAATGATGAAGAGTTTTTACCGTGCACTGAGTCGCTCCCTAATCTGTCTTCAACATTTGCTGACCCAATCGACTTACCCTTTTCTTTGATGCCTGATCCAATCACAGCTGATCAAGTCAAAAGCAAATTGTCTGATGCACATGTAAAATTGATGAAGATTATCAATTGGTGGGAGCAGAGTGGCAATGGATTCAGCCAGATCAGAGATGAACAAGAGGAGACTTCCGACGAGGATGGTGATAGCGATGACGATGCCGATGAAGCACCAGCCTTTGGTACAGAAGCTAATGTCCGAGAAAACTTTGGACATATGATTGATAAACGATAATTATCCACCGGAAATTTGACCACAAACAAGGGACAAAATACAGCGAACAACACCTTAAAAAGTAACTTTCCTACTCTTATGTTTCACCAAAAGAATAGATGCTATTACACGCAAATTTGAAAGTTATGAGTGTTAAGCTACCATGCGAAATTCTCCATGTTTTGATCGAATGCTCCAACAAGATCGACATCTCATTGGCAAGATTGATTACACAGTGTGCATGTTTCATCATGGTGAGATACACTTGTTACCACAAGCCCATAGGATTATACAACATCGTGATAGAACACGGCGTGGGAACTCAGCGTTTCCGTTCCAACTTGTGTTCCGGATTCGATCTTGTATCTTTTCCTTTGAGGCGCACATCAGCTCTTGGTCTAGAACTCGGGACACGACTCTTATTCATGGACTGAATCACGGATGAAATCGCACCATTGTCAGAATCTAGTGTACAAACACTTCAACACCGAAAGAGTTATGTGTTGGCGACTCCTTCTGGAAGAGTTCGGACCCCAATTGACGTACATCAAGGGGGCGAACAACATCATAGCGGATGCACTCAGTCGATTAGACATCAGTGAAGAAGACTTTTCACAAGATGCTTTCAACGGAGAATTAGCAGCTGACGATGACGAATTCCCCGATGAATTCCCTCTCTCCTACAAGGAGATTGCTTATCGGCAAGGTAAAGATAAGGCCTTGCAAAAGAAACTCAAGAGCGATCCTGAGTTGTACCAGAAGGTACCGTACAAGTTCTCAGACAAAACGTACGAAATAATTAATAAGGGTGGAAAGATTTACCTCCCGAAAGCATTACAGCACAAATGTGCTAAATGGTACCACGACTACCTAATGCATCCTGGTGAAACACGACTCGAGTTCACCATAGCCCAACACTACACTTGGGTAGGGTTACGCCCAACAGTTCAACGCGTCATTAAGGCATGTCCTAATTGCGAGTTGTGCAAAAAGAATTCCAAGAAGTATGGACTTCTTCCACCAAAGCCAACACCGGAAATCATTCCCTGGCACACTCTATGTATAGATCTGATTGGTCCGCATGACTTTGGAGCGAAAAACGAAAAGGAACCCGAGAAGGATACTTTCGTTCAACTGCATTGCTTGACAATGATAGACCCAGCAACTGGATTCTTCGAATGTTGCGAAATCATGCGCAAGCACGCTGATTACATAGCCAATTCACTTATAGATAAGTTGGCTTACTTCATACCCATGGCCAACAGAGATTGTCATGGATAAGGCAAGAGAATTTGCACTAGAAGTAGCAGATTTACTTAAGAGCCAGTACGGTATACATTGCGAGATTATTACCAGTCAAAACTCACGAGCGAACTCTATGATTGAGCGGTGCCATCAGACACTTGCCAACATGATTTGCACACGGCAAATAAAGGACAAGCATGACCTTGATCCTGAGTTTGGCTGGTCTAGCATGCTAGCAGCATGTCGGAAAGCGATGAACTCTACTGTTCATACCACATCACGTGCAACGCCGTCCCAACTAGTGTTTGGACGTGATGCATTACTTAATGTGTCATTCGAGGCCGACTGGCAATACATTAAAGAACGAAAGCAGAAGCTTATCACTCAGAACAATAAGCGTGAAAATGCTACACGCATCCCACACCAGTATAATGTCGGAGATATCGTGACAGTCAACACCGGCAAGCAGCGCAAGCACGGTCCCGACCCAAACTTGGGACCATATTGGATAACTCAAGTATATGACACTGGTGCTGTCCAGCTCGTCAAGGTCACTGATGATAACGGCGGAGCTGTCTACGAGACATGGAACATCCGGAATGTCAATCCGTGCAGGACCTGATCACTCCTGTGTTGTAATCTGTAGCCGTGCAAGCATTGTAGCTACCATGATTAAAAGCTCTAGAGCGGCAATTTGTTCTTTTAGGTTCCACACCTGCAGTAAGCCGCACACCGTTACCGAACTTGTGCGCACATTTGACTCCCTATACAACGATTGTCATGGGGGTGAATGCAATGCACCATTTACCCAATAAGGCTAGGGCTAATCACCAAAACCCAGGATTCGTGACTCATGTTCACGACTCACTCACTCTTAAGTATCACGGAATTGATAGACATCACTCCTAGAGTACACTAATAGTAAAGAAGCTTGCTCAGGAGAGCAACGAATAGTCACCAAGAGTAAGCGCCTACGTATACAAGATAACGGCTGCACTTTTTAACCGCCGCAAAATGCCTAGAAGACGTTTTGTTCTGGATGGTACAACACGAGCTATCGTTACAGACTGGTCATATCCAAAGAAGATAACAAGTCTATAACTGGCACGCCAATCCTTCACGTAGAAGCATCGTTCACCTCAGTAGAGAGAGGATTATGCCGAGAGATCTTGAGCCAAACCTCTCTCAAATGTTGCTTTTAGTTTAGTTCATTTCTAAGCTTATAATTTTCATTTACAAACAACTCAAAAGGCCTGTAGCTTTTAGCGTAGTGCATTCTGATAGACTATCCTCACACACTCCAGAGCTTGTGGACTGAATGCTTCGTGCAGGTGACAAGGAAGAAGAACGTCTTCTTTGGGCTTGATTTTGTTGGGCACACGCTCGAAACTTTTCATCTCCTGGGTGCTTTTGTCTCGTGCATCATGTTTGAGCATCTGCATCCCCAGTCTTTCTCTGAATCGGTGGAAGTCAACAGGTTTATCCACTTTCCAATCTGGATTGAGTTTGCCTTCACAGCATTCCAAGTGCATGTCGCATGCTGCGACAATGGCGAGTGCCTTGGCATGGTTCATGGGAGAATGCCAATGTTTCCATGATCTGGAAAAACGACAGCAACAGACGATGTTAATTGTTATGAGTAAACGAAAACATGTCAACAACACAATCTTACCTGCAGTGCATGTTACAATTCTTTGTCATGTGGTCAATCTTGTCAATTTTGCCATAAGTTGACAGATGCAGTTGCCTGCTTTCATTCATTTCAATGGCCCATGTTCGCTTGAAGAGTGCCCTTCCTCGTTGTTTCTGTTGAGCGAATAAACTACAATGGTTGAGGGCATTCACATGGGCAATGTTACAGGATGAGGTTGACTGAAAGGATGTGTGCTGCCAAACCGATGTGCCCCATCGCTCAGGATCTCTCTTGACGGCGACAATGGGACTCTCAAAGCAAGCCGCTCGCGCTCTAGGATCTGGGTCGACTCTTTTCTTGTGAAGAAACTTTGATTGCACTCCCTTTGGCAATCGTCCTCGATTGACAGCACATGTGATGCCAAATCCTTTTTCGGCAGCATAAGTCATTGTTTCACCCCCCGAGAAGTAATTGTGCCATGTCACATGAGGCAGTTCACGGAAGATGCCTTTTGGTTTGTGGAAGTCTTCATCAAACGGTTCCACGATGTTGTTCGCACCATCAATTACCATCTCCAATAGTTGATCTATGATTAACTTAACCTCATTGTTTCCTTCGTAGCCCGTCTTCAAATGTCTTGGATGTAGCTTGTGCCGATGAATGTAGGCTCGGACCTGCATGCGATCAACATCAGACACAATCACAGTCTGACCACCTCTTGATCCTCCCGGCTTTTTGAGTCCTCTCCTTATTAGTCCTGACCCTGGTTCGGCGTAGCTAGCGATCATCCATGTTGTTTCATCGCCGCATTGATCAAGATAAGCATGTTTGGTGAGAGCATTGGTGTTGCAAACGAGTACCTTGAACATATAATCAAACTTCTGGGCCGGATCATGGTTTGGATCTCCTCTTTTTGTTGCTGTGAGGTTGTTATTAAGCTTGATTGCTCTTTTCAGTTTGAGCCATCGCGAGGGAGTCATAGCATCTGCAACATGCTTATTGAAGGAACTGTTGTCTTGGCGGCGTCTATCAAAGCGTCTCAACATTGCCCCCTTGCTGCCTCCCAGCACACCATCAAAGACTAAGACTCCATCCCACTTCACAAGTTCTTGAGGAGAAGTTTCTTTAAACCGATGTCCACGTCCACTACCGCGAAGCTTGAGATCCGTGATCGCATATACCTCAGTGCATTCTGCAACATGCGGATAGTAGGTTCTTCGAGGGTCGCCATCAATTCCACTTCCATTGTTAGCAATGTCATGGATCGGCAACAGCAATTGGTAGAAGAAGAGTGAATCTGGGGCTAAATGAAGAGGATCGTACATGCGTTCGTTTGCTAATCCTAGCTTTGACAACAAGTCGGCATCAAGACTTCCTTTTCGACACTCCGGATGTAGGTTATCCCTTGTTGCACCACTTCTAAAAGAGGGATCACTTTCTTTTCTTGTCCAGCCATTGTAGAAGAACTCAAAGTTGTTGCAAGTTCTACTGCCATCTTTGTTTATGGGAACTGGAGTCGCATCGGTAGGCATACAATGATAGAGAAACTTTGTTGGAGTGCGGCCCTTGTATAGAAACTTGGGGCGGAAAGTAAAAGATGACCATTCTCCAGGGTTATCAATGTCTTCAAATGGAACATCAGGCTGCCCTATAGTCGTTTTGGGTTTGGGCACTTTCCAGTCTTCTGGAGGACCTGGTGGTTTCCAACCAACTGGCGCCCCTGGAAGAAGAAGCGGCGCTTCCGCTGATGCCTGTTGATTGCGATGTTCCTCTGCTGAAATGATATCGTCGCACGCTGAGTATCCTTCATCATGAACCACAGCTGTTTCTGAATCACAATGGTTGTTAAAGTTGTCGGGATTTCCAAGAATGTCATCTGCATTTGGTCCTTCATCATCCGAGTCGCCAGTATAATCGGCAAGATCATTTAAATCATGTTCCTCTTCTTCTTCCGCCGATGTTTTATAATGTGACCCCCTCGCCGGGATGTCTTCATCATCACTATCAGTGTGGGGCATGTGTTCAAGTGCAAGGAGAGAAGTGCGGTCAAGCCTGGCTTCATCAAAATGATTATCAAAATGAACATGTTGCCTTGTGCTAGAATTCGTGAGCGTTGATGTTGTTGTGTTGCTTCCTTGTCCATTTATCGTTTCTGGTAGATTTGGCGAGTGTTCTCGCAACATCCCGTTACCCCCTCCTCTCGCGGGGCGGTTATGACTGTTTGATGACATTTTCATGGGCAAAATTCCATGGTTTTGTCGATCGCCATTGTTGATTTGGCCATGGATATCTTTTTCATGGAAAACGCGTTAGAAAATCATTGTTTTCGTGGTAGAAAATCTACGCAGAAATGCCGTACAAAATGCGACAGCGTCGTCGTTCCGGCCTCTAGCTGCCAGAGCATGCCTGCAAAAGCTAATGTCCATCTGAAAGATGGGTATTAATCCTGTCGGTTTACATACCAGAAGTTCCTCTCGATTGACACTCGAGCATTTCTTTTAGCCGTTATTAGATTAACAGTCGCAAGACTCAACCGATGAGTGCTGTGAAAGAAGTGTACGGTTCAACCATGTGGTTAACCGTGTGAACAGAAAGGCTGGCGCTCCGGGTTCGAACCAACGGTCGAGTATCTCCCGCTGGCTAGCTCTCGTGTGCGTTGGAACCCACTGTTTACGAAGCAACGTAGGAGTAAGTACCCGTTCCCACAGCAACGGATGAACGCCTCTACTAAGTGTCCTTGGTACTTAGGGGAGCGCGTGGCCAAATACAATTCGAACGCTTATGGAGTACCGATCCACTCGATATTAGCTAGTCGTTGAAACATGGCGTGAAACATGTGGATCTACTAGTCACATCGCGAAACGGTTGGGACTGACTGATCCACACGTAATAGACACACGGCGTGAAACGTGTGTTGAATCGTGGAAGACAGGGGAGCATTCGTGCGACCTTGTCACAGTTGGCGCGGATGCGCGCCGAGCGCAAACACATGCAGCATTAGAGTGCTGGTGCTCTGCTGCACTCAATCGTTCCGAACTAAGGGGAGTGACAGATGGTGCATTTCCACCGTGCCGTGTGTTCACATGCCGGCAGTTTGTCCGATTGAGGTCCTAGCATTTCTTTTAGCTGTTTTCATCCTGCTGTGCTGATGCAAAGAAAGAGATTCCTTTGGATGCTCCCACACCAAAAGGGAAGCCGGAAACTGTGACATCCTTCTTTGATGCTAACCTCCACCACGACCTTGTCAGTGGGAAGTCAGCAACAGGCATTCTCCACCAACTCAACAAGACCCCTGTCAATTGGCATTCCAAGTCACAATTGACTGTTGAGACGGCAACACTTGGATCGGAGCATGTCACCGCAAGAACATGCACTGAGCAAGCAATTGATTTGCGCCTTGCACTTCGACACCTCAGAGTGCCTGTCAATGGGCCTACAATGGTGCTTGGTGACAACGAGTTGGTGATCAACTCGGCAGCCATCCCTCATTCCAAAATGCATGAACGTTGGGTCGGGCTATCCTGCCATCTAGCGTGACATGCAGTTGCAGCAGGTGTTGTCAATGTCCACCACATCGCTGGAAAGAAAAATCCGGCCGACATTTTAAGCAAGCATTGGAATTTGCCCTCTGTGTGGAATGCGATGAAGCCACTGTTGTTTTGGAACTGGAAGTTGATGGCGCCAAAGGCAGAACCAGGAGAGGAAGGAAGCAACATTGAGCAGAAGGATGTTGCCAAATTGGTGTCAAAGCTCGACGCCAAGCACAATGTGAAGGTCACCGCACAAGGCAAGGATCAAAAGAACAATCACTGTCTCATCGAGGGGAGTGACAATAGCACAATTTCACTCGTGATTCAACCCACAAATCAGAGCCATGTCACAAGTTCTAGACCTGGAACTGCTGTGCTACCCAAAGGAAAAGACACAAGATTGAATCCGGAACACAAATTGGAACAGAAACGCTGAGTTCCCACGCCGTGTTCTATCACGATGTTGCATGATCCTACGGGCTTGTGGCAACAAGTGTGTCTCACCATGACAAAACATGCGCACCATGCAAGCAATCTTGCCAACCAAGATGTCGATCTTGTTGGAGTATTCAAAGAAACATGGAGCTATTTCTATGGTGGAGCAACATTCATAACTTTCAAATTTGCATGTAAAAGCATCTGTTCTTTTGGTGAAACATCAGAGTAGGAAAGTTTCTTTTTAAGGCACTGTTCGCTGTGTTTCGTCCCTTGTTTGCAGTCAATTTGACGGTGAAGAATTGTTGTTTGTCAGATGAACGATGCTTCTGCGTGAAGAATCGGCGTGCCAGTTGCACAGCTTGTTATGACTTGTTTTGCAACGATAGCTTGTGTTAAAACAATCCAGAACAAAATGTGTTCGATGCACATGTATCTTGATATAACGGTCTAAAAGATATAGCTGTTACAGTAGATAGTCCAGCGTCTCTGACGATGGTTTGCTACTCTTCTGAGCAAGCTTCTTCACTACTTGTGAATGGTAGGGCTAGTGGCAACTAGTCCCATGATATGCTGAGAAGCGTATCTTCCGTGAATGAGTCCCGTATGGGTCATGAGTCCCGGGTTCAGGTGATTAGCCCTAGCCTTATTGGGTAAATGGTGTGTTGCATTCGCCCCCATGACAATTGTTGTGTAGGGAGTCAAATGTGCGCACATGTGTGGTAACGGTGTGCGTCTTCTGCAGGTGTGGAACTTAAAAGAACAAATTGCCGCTCTTGAGCTTTTTAATCATAGTAGCTGCAATCTTGCATGGCTACAGATTAGGACACAGGAGTGATCAGGTCCTGCGCGGATTAACATTCCGGATGTTCCAAGTCTCATAGACAGCTCCGCCATTATCATCGGCGACCTTGACGAGCTGGACAGTACCATTGTCATATACTTGAGTTATCCGATATGGCCCCAAGTTTGGGTCGTGACCGGGATTGCGCTGCTTGCCGGTGTCGACTGTCACGATATCTCCGACATTGTATGCATGTGGGATACGTGTAGCGTTTTCACGCTTATTGTTTTGAGTGATAAGCTTCTGCTTTCGCTCCTTAATGTATTGCCAATCGGCTTCAAATGATACATTAAGTAGTGTGTCCCGACCGAATGCCAGTTGGGATGGTGTTGCACGTGATGTGGTATGAACAGTAGAGTTCATAGCTTTGCGACATGCAGCTAGCACGCCGGACCAGCCAAACTCAGGATCAAGGTTGTGCCTGTCCCTTATTTGCCGTGTGCGAATCATGTTGGCAAGTGTCTGATGACACCGCTCAATCATGGAATTCGCTTGCGGGTTTCTACTGGTAATAATCTTGCGATGTATACCATACTCGCTCTTAAGTAAATCTGCTACTTCTAGTGCAAATTCCCTTCCCTTATCCATGACAATCTCTGTTGGCCATGGGTATCGAGTAAGCCAACTTATCTCTAAGTGGTTGGCTATGTAATCAGCGCGCTTGCGCATGATTTTGCAACATTCAAAGAATCCAGTTGCTGGATCTATCATTGTCAAGCAATGCAGTTGCACGAAGGTGTCCTTTTCGGGTTCCTTTTCGTTTTTCACTCCAAAGTCGCATGGACCAATCAGATCTACACACAGAGTGTGCCAGGGAATGATTTCTGGTGTTGGCTTTGGTGGATGAAGTCCATATTTCTTGGAGTTCTTCTTGCACAACTCGCAATTAGGACATGCCTTAATGACGCATTGTGCTGTTGGGCGTAACCCTACTAACACCCAAGTGCAGTGTTGGGCTGTGGTGAACTCTAGTCGTGTTTCACCAGGATGCATTGAGTAGTTGTGGCACCACTTGGTACACTTGTGCTGTAATGCTTTTGGGAGGTAAACCTTTCCACCCTTGTTAATTATTTCGTACATTTTGTCTGAAAACTTGCATGGTGCCTTTTGGTGCAACTCAGGATTGTCCTTGAGTTTCTTTTGCAAGGCCTTGTCTTTGCCTTGTCAACAAGCAATCTCCTCATAGGAGAGAGGGAATTCATCGGGGAATTTGTCATCCTCAGCTGCTAGTTCACTGTTGAAAGCATCTTGTGAAAAGTCTTCTTCACTGATGTCCAATTGACTGAGTGCATCCACTACGATGTTGTTCGCCCACTTGATGTGCGTCAATTGGGGTTCGAACTCTTCCACAAGGAGTCGCCAACGCATAACTCTTTCGGTGTTGAAGTGTTCACACACTGGATTCTTGTGATCAGTGAACACTTTGATCTTCTGACCAAGGAGCATGTTGCGGTACTCCTTCAAGGTTTCCACTACCAGCATGCTGAGAATTTCTCTTTCAGTAGCAGTGTAGCGCGTTTGCACTGGGTTCAACTTACGGCTACAGAAAGCTATCGGCTTTCCTTCCTGTGAGACCACTGCTCCTAATTGGTAGTGGCTGGCATCCGCATGGATTTGGAAA
>ENA-ORBV01014165-ORBV01014165.1-microbial-mat-metagenome-genome-assembly--contig:-NODE-14165-length-11982-cov-4.872995_pt1 | contig 11982 bp, 8 predicted proteins | sample MGYA00237777_ERZ505514 | MGnify/ENA primary metagenome ERZ505514 (study PRJEB26160, sample SAMN06269048) | microbial mat metagenome | isolation source: Oligotrophic lake microbial mat | place... | reverse complement strand
ACACTAGACTATTAGAAGCGCACTACTAGACTGACGGAATGCTCAGATCCCCTTGTGGAAGATGGCAATGGTAGCAGTGGAGAGCTACTAGCCGAGGGCTTGCCTAATAGGTGCTATTCCAGAAGACTCATCGTTTAGGCGGTGGAGAGACTACTCCCTCCGTTCAGTTTTTACCGCCCAGTCCTGTGAGCAATGAGAACCACGGACAGACGCCAATGTGCCAGGGCTTCGCACTGTGCTACTAGCAGGCCCACACAATTTTGGCACTCTCGCAGCTGATTTGACTGCTCAGACGAACATAAGGGTTGAATCTCCAACAGTGCGCCGACAGGCTTTGTTCCCTCCATTCAGTGACACAAATCATTTGGTTTTTAAGAATTGTCCACTTTGAAGTTTTCAAGTGAACATGCTGTCCTCAAACAAGAGATGCACCAAGATGATCAACAACCGCACGTTCAACAACAGACCTGCAATGACAACAGAGCAGAGGTGCAAGTCAAACTGCTTGGCCACACAAGAGAGTCAATTGTTCAGATGATGCCTGGCGATTGGATTCACATCAACAACGCGTGGCAGATGTCCAGCTTTTTTGAGATTCTCCTTGCTCATGTGCGTGATCGGACAATTGTTGCCTCCGGGGTCATCGAGCATGCTGTTGAACACTGTTTGCAGAGCAAGCCACATGCGATTGATCTTGTTCATGGGGCAGTCATTGGGTGTTTGCTCAACCATTTTGATGAATTCACTGGCATCAGATGGAGCAATGCAGTGGCACATGGCTTGTGGAGCAGCAAAGAATCAGACATCGTCAACATTGAGGTCTGGTGAGTTCGCCGGCTGAGTGACACGCTTCATCTTCTCCTCTGGACCCATGTCTGTCAAGAATTGCGCCCATTCGCAGTCCCTTGGGTCGATGCGAGCAGGAGCCCCATCTTGTTGAATGACAATTTGAGCAAGACGTTGACATTGAACGTCTGGAAATTCAGTCAATGTTGCAGGAACGACAAAGTGCTGAAGCATGTGCCTGTGCTCATCCATGTCAATCGATTCTGGTTCAAAGAGCATGGCGCCAGCCGGTCTGTTCTTGGATGTCTTCTTAGCCGGCATGCAAAACCCCACGCCAAGTGCCAACCTTTCCATCCCACCAAGTTCCATTTGGCAGACATCTGCGCCGTGCTTGAGCACCAAGAAACACAACCTTTGTGATGTGTGACTTGTGGCCAACATGACGTTTTGGTGGCTCTTCCTTGTCACTGACAACAATGCAAATCTCTCCATTGTGACATGAGAAGAACCACTTCTCATCGACATGCACCTTGTCATCCATTGATGCGAATTTCATGTTCAAAGTGCGCGAATTGATTGTGTGTTGGTCCATGTGCTCGAGGCAATGCATCATCCGGATGTGTTTGTTGCTGGCAGTTCATGTTGGCTTCACTGCGCATGTTGTCCGCTTGAGCATTTCAAACTCTCTCATCAATGTGTGTGCAGTTGACAGTTGCATGTCAAGAGCAGCTGCCAGGTGTCTCAACTTTCGGCACTTGCTGAAGTGGATGGTCTTGGTTGTTGCTTTTGGCTCTTTGTGGTCATGGACAAATTTCCCTTTCTTCTGGTGGTGGCACCCGACTCAAACATGTCCTCTGACAAACCTTTGCTCTTGTCAATCAAGCGCTGTTAGGCGTCATGATCGTCATCGTGAGGAATTTCATCACTTTCAATCCGCTTCTGAAAATCCTTTGAAAGGCACGCCACCGTCTTTGGGTCAAAGGGAAAAACTCCAGCAACATTGGCCCATGCTCCTCTTTTCCTTTCCCCATCTTGGCAGAAGGATGAGACCATGTGACAGATGGCTTTCGCATCAGCTGCTGGTGCTTTGGTGTCACGGCTGACAGTCTTGCATTTGAACTCTGTCTTGAATGCCAATGTTGATTGAGCAATTGGCTCGCAGACTGGCTGGTGAAATCAACACAGTGTTTCAGCACATCAAAGACAGGCTGAACTCAATTTCAGATCATGCGAAGTGTGCATGGATCGACATGTCTTCATGTTCCTTGTCACAGGGCACGCTGTTCTCAGAGGGTTCGAACCATCTTTGCCCAGATCAGCTGTGTCGCCCGACTTCGGACGGCAAATCGACACATCTAGTCAAAATTTCACATTGTCACACCATGTCACTGTGACGTCAAAAATGTCGTGCCAATGAGCAAGGGCGGTCAAGTGATGTTCGACCGTCAAATTGAGAGTCGATGCCGAAAGTGCACATCCCCAAAACCAAAATGTTCGACCAAAACTGTACAAAAAGTGCACATTTTTGAGCCTGGTCGTGGAAGTGGAAGAAACTAACACATTTACCAAATTGCTTAACACACCGCAAAGTTACTTAATGCCACAAAAACTGTTCTGTGCATTTGAACCAATGATGAGGTGTTGCAATCGTCTCTCAGATTCACGATTCACGCTGGCGCTACAGGTTATCGCCTTAACGAGCGTGTGTGGGTCCTGAAAACTCATTTGTTTGTTTCACCCTATTGTCTTCTCGAAGATGTAAAAAAGTTAGGGTGAAGGCCTAATTCAAAGGCATGGTGCAAATCCCATGTGGTCATAGCCATCCATACTCGATCATCCTTACGTTGGCCATGCCAATAGCCCCGGTCGATGCGCCAGTTGGCAAGCTACTATTCTAGTCTAGCTAGCTAGCTAGCTAGTTACAATAGCAGAAGAAATAAATGATGGAACTGCAGCACATGTAGCTGTGATGAAATCCAGTACTAGAGTAGCACAAGGCACTGGCCAAAAAAAAAATGCTTGTTCTGTATGGTAACTGGTAGTGATTAGCATCTTTTGGTTTTCCGAATGCCCACGCATTACATAGCTAGTAGCATAGCTACACTCGCATGGAAAGTAATTAGGAACATCCCATCATACTTATCCATTCATATACTATATCCTGATTACATTAAACAATCATTTGATCGAATTTGTACATGGTCAATCCTTGTTGTTTCAATTTGGTGGCCACCTCGACTTGTGCGGGATCCGGCACAAAGACGACATTGCCTTGGGCGGGCAATTGGTCCGAGTATCCCCGCAAGGCCGCTTCCATGAGAAAGGTCAAATCCATGGCTTGAATTTTGGGGAGGGGTGGAATGAAATTGTCGTCGGGATCACGGCTCGTGTATTTTTGTTTCCAGGCGTCAATCAACATTTGTTTTTGCAGAAACATGGGGACGCTGCCTTCGGGCGTCGCCAATCCCTTGTCGACGTAAAAGAGAGGCATTTTGCCTTGATCTTGAAAGGCCCGTTTGTCAATTTGCAAGGCATCTTCTCGATTTTCATTGGTCGGAATGATATCCACCAGCGAATCGATGGTGACGGTTTTTTCCGAGGTCGCGCGTCCTCCAATGCGAGATTTCTTTTGGAGGGCCATTTTCATGGCAATATCCCCGGGAATCGTGACAATGGTGGCATCCTTCCACACGTCGCCGTAGCCTCCTTCTTTGGCGGCTCTTTGAGCATCGCCCAAGACAATAATGGCCCCTTCCATACTGGTAAAGGCATATCCACGAGCAATGCCTTCGCTTTTGGAAATGACCATAAAGGGAATGCCCTCGGTATTGACAATGCAAAACATGGGGATTTGTCGGACTCTGGTGAGGAGGGTTACCAGTAGTTCGTTGGCAGCGGCACGAGCTGAAGGAATGGGTTGGAAAAAGGAAACCGCCGACAAACCACCTCCCAGGACTGCAGCTTGTTGAAAAAGTAGTCGTCTGGAACTGAGGCTATTCTCGTTGTCGTTGTGGTTCGATACTAGGGAACATGTGGCACTCGTTCGTATCTCTCTGGGTGTATTGTTGTTTGGATTGCATGTAGTGGCGGTGGAGGAGACGAATATTTTTTGTTGCTGGTGTTGTCTTGTCGTAGGAACCAACGAAAAGGCATCGGCCACCAGCAACGGTACCATTGCAGCAAGGAGTATCGCCACCCGTAGGCGGGGCCGTAGTAGTGGTACATGTAGAATGGACCGAGAAGTAGTCATTGGCTTCGTCCTTTCTCGCTTTAAAATATGAATGAATGTAGATGTGATAGCGACATGCAGATAGCTACTACTAGTAGCTACTACTAGCTAGCTTCGATTAGGAGTAATAATAGGTAATGGTGCCATGCCTTGTTGTGCAGCTGTGATCGAGATGAGAGGTGGATCTATTGAATGCATCCCGGCCCCCATGTTGATGCTTTAGATCGCATGGAACTCGTGATTGACCCATTTGGTTTGCCGGGATCGAAGGATTTGCTTGCCCTCATTGCCTGGTACCCAGTAAGCAACTGAATTTTCACACTGATGAGTCACGGATGTCTTCCTGAATTCGATTGAGTCATCATCGTTTGTAATCGATGACGTGTAAATGACCAACAAAATTACCCGGGTAATTTTTTATTTAACAAATGAGACATCCGTTGTATTAGTTCTAAGACATACAAAATTACCCGGGTAATTTTTTATTTAGGAACTAAGACAACCCGCATTGAAATGACGGCATTTGGACATTTTAAGAGACATAACGTCACTAGCATATTTATCTCGACAACAACGCTAACCCTAACTGAAAATCCACACAAGAGTCCCGAACAACCACCACCGCACACATATCCGACTGTTGTGGCAGCCACTTGACTGCATAATGTTATAAGCTAGCCAGCTTAATAGCTTCTAATAGCTATTGTCCTAGCTATGGTATATGCCCGTATCTACTAGTATAGCTACTTTGATGGATGGATTCATGAAAGTCATGTACAGCTAACGAGAAGTGGTTAGGAGAGACTCCAGCATAGCAATTCAATGATGTCGTCGACGCATCATAAGGACTCGAAGAAACCACCACAAACACAAGGACAACACAAAATACACCCTAGCATCCATAACAATGGTGTTACCCATAATCGGAGATGCATTAGTAGTAGTAGCGATGACCACCACCACCAGGAGATTCCAACGACGACGACGACGGATCATAATAATTCCGTACTTATTATTTTGCAAGCCTTTCAAGAGCAAGTCACGGCTGCCATGGACCAGGCATTGGCCGCGATGGATGCCAGTACCGGTACTTCTTCCAGTACTGCTGCTGCTACTACTACTACTACTGTTACAACTACCCAAGGTGACGCGTCCATGGGCGACGCGGACCACCAATCAGGACAACAACAACACCAGCAGCAGCGTTTATCTCAGTTATGGCAATTGGAGGCCTCCTTTCAAAGCGCATTGCAACAACGACTTGCGCTGGTAAAACAAAACCTTCGGATTCATTTTGTCGACAAATCAATCTTGTTGCGGCAACCCGAAGGCATTTTGGAACTGGTTGGAAGTTTTTTAGATGAAGTTTCCCTTTACCATCTCGAAGAAAGTTGCAGTCAATTGTATCAAATTTCTTTTGCAAGACGGAGTGAAAGAAATAGAAGCACCAAGGCAGCCAGTATCACGGCAAACAACGAATCTGTAGTATTGCCCCGTCCGCCTTGGCACCGCCAATGGCAATATTTGGATCAACTACGAGATCATTCCAAATCTTCTCTACGACTTCGAAGTATTATGCCCCATCATCCACCAACCACAAGTGGTGCTCGAAGTCGCGGACTTCTCTGGACCAAGGCATCTCGGTTGGCCGAATTCTGTGAGAATCAGAAATTACAACAGCAACAAAATCAACGCCACCACAATCATCATCATCATCATCCACGGCATCATTCTTCGTTCTATGAACGAGATGATTTTGTCTATGATTTTGGGCGCTTTTTCCAGCATCAACCCACAGCTCCGATTCCATCCTTGGAATTCTTTATCCGCATCTCCGTTCCTGCTGCTAATTCGGTAATGATGATGGGATCCAAATCATCTACGCACGATCCTCAACAACAACAACAACAACAACGCGTGGTAGTATTGGAAGGCTTTCAATCCAATTTCATGTCCTTGCGATTCATCAATGAATTGCAAGATCAAGGACATCATACCTACATTGCGGTGGGGCAACTCGTCAGCCAAGCCGTCATGGTACGGCACAATCCCATCCAATTGGCAACCGCCATGGGATTGAAACGAACAATGTATGGCAACCATACTACTCTGTCTACTACTAGTGGGGTGGCGTCCTCATCGGTGCTGGATAACTCGAATAGTCAGAGCAATCGCGACAGTGACGATGACGAGGAAGAAGACGAGGAGGACGAATTGGATGAAGACGATGAATGGCCTCAATCTCGACGTCGCGCCTTTCTGAATCAGGCCGCCATTACCATTATTCGATGTGGATTGCTTCCAAATCAGCAACCGCAACAAGAAGAGCCACAACCATCGTCACAACCACAACCAAGAGGAGGAAGGCGACGATCACACCATCATCCTCGTCGCGGAAGCCACCATCCCCAATCTGCTGCTGCTACTACTACTACTACTGACACTACTACGCAGGCACCGGAACCGCCAACATCTTGTGCATCCACTCCAGCAGTAGGTACTGGCAACGATGACTTGGACGACTACGACGATGACGATGAAGAAGACGAGGTCGATCTGAGATTGGTGGGAACGACTACTGGATTTTCGAGTTCCGAACAACACTTTGCCATGTTTCAACCGATTCGTCATCTTCCTACCTCCAATAATAGTACGGCTGCTGCGGCTAGAGCGGGATCCACGGGACGGTTGCAACACAATCTGAATGCCATCATCACTGGGAACAATGACGACGACGACAGCAGCGATAATAGCTATTTTAGTATTAATGGCAATGATGATAATTACGACAACGACGACCATGACAACAACAATGACCAAACCTTGGGGATTCCCTTGGCGGACGATGAAATGGTCATGCTCACCCGAGATGGACGATTGATTCATCAAGATCCGGATCATCCTCATGGACATCACTATCGACTGAAAATTGGTTTGGGATGCAGCGAAGGCGATGGCTTGCACATTGTCTTCAAGTGGGAGTGGGATTGATGGATGGATGGAATGAGTACACGACCACGTCCTATATTAAGAAAATAGGCATGCTAGCTAGGTAGCTAACTCTAGAAGTTAAAATAAAGAAGAAAATAATTCCGCATCCACGATTGCATTCCCGGTTTATTACCATGCCGGTGATAACAGTAGTGTGTGAAATGGATCGTTGAAAGACGACGCTTGCAGAATGGAAGGGTGTTTCATTGAGCACAAACTTGCAAGATACTCAAAGCAAAACTGTCAGATTCCGGCAGATTATGAGGAGGGCGAATACACTCGGTGCAAGAGCGGCAAAACTGCTATGGAAATAAAAATCAGTGCTCCCTTGCTCTCTTTTACTTCCTATGGCGGGCCTTGAGCTCTCCTCCAAAGGAATTCCTGCTTGCCTACATGCATTTCCTATTTAGGCCAAACTTAAAAAGGACAATGAAGACTAGCCAGCTCCTTCTTTCAAAAGAATGTTTTATTTGTTTTTCAAAACAAACTGTCAAACTGCTTTGATGATCCATCAATGGGACACAGAAGAAGGACAAGGTTGTTGTGGTCGATCATCGGATGCTGTTGATCAGAGGAGCATCGAAATGCTGCTGCATGCTGCTCCCTCTGGCCATTGCTTGATCCCCCAACTTCTAATGAAATGCAAGCCCACAGAAACCCCCCCCCTTGACCCAAAAGCTTCTCCTTCAAGCCTCATAACAATTGCTTGCTCAATGTCAACATGCTCAGAGAACATGTTGTTAAATTTTGTCCACAATGAAGATCACCTATGATAGGAATGGCGAGCATGGACTTTAACCTGTTTTCGACTGCACCTGAATAAGAACATCTTTTTGGAGTAACCCATTGCAGTTTTATATGAGAAACCAACAGTGATAACAATTTTGGACTTTCTGTTCATGGGTGCAGTTCTTTTGTCCTTAAGCCTAACAATTGCAGAGACCTTTGATGTTTTTCATCCATTGTGGCCAGTTGTTGACTCATTGAAAAGATCATTTTGGTGACAAAAGAAATTGCTTTCCATTTGTTTCCAAAGCAGCAATCTTAAAAGCAATTCCAACAATTTGTCATGAATCAGTCACTCTTTGCTGTTTGGCATGACTTGCAACCACTGAGGGCAGATTTTGTCTAGCAGCATTGCTTGGGTGGGCGTTGTCATTGTCATGGGCTCCTGATCAGACTGACTTGAAGCATGTTTGTGTGTGACTGTTGAGAGCATTCAAACGAATTAGCTTTTTGTTTGATTTTGGGCAAAGTCAAAGGTTGTCTGACCGCAAGATTGTTGCATTTGGACACAGTTGCATTCATTTTTGTTTGGCCCTTCGAATCCTTTGAAGTTTCTCTTTGTCTTGGCCACCAACTGCAGACAACGCATTCAAATTGTGCTTGAATGCTAACATCAACTCTGTTCACGGATCTTGTTTGAGTGAATTTGTGATTTGTGAAGATTCCCTTTCCGTCCAATGCGAGTTCAATGAACAAAATGAATCAGTTGATCACCACAAAGAACATTGCATGCAATGTGGCAACAAAACATTTGGATGATGCATTTGTGACAAAGCCGTTGCATGCCTTTTTCAACAACATTTTTGTGTTTCGACCTGATTCTTTGGTCATTTGATCTGTCAACAGCTTGCTTGCAGTGACCAATTTTGATTGGGGTGATGATTGAAAAGTGCAGCAGTGATGTTGCCACTTGATTCCCACTTGCTGATGGGACTGTCTGCTCAATCCTGCATTTGTCATGAATGACAAATTTGGAAAGTTTGATGACAATTGAGTGCTTCTTCTTTCACCTTGACAAGAAAATGAAAAGCAGTTCTGAAACAAGAGAAACACAACATTTCAGAATTCCTCAAAACGAAACTGAACACAACACAAAGTTGTTGAACATGAATGGACTGGATTTTTGAAACAGGGATGGTGGTCCCAACAAAACAAACACAAATCAAATGTGGAACATTGTTGACAACAAAAGACACTTCAGTTGTGCTTGACTGGGCAACAACAATGACAACAAGACAAATTCGCTGAAAAATGTTCTTGGAAGCTTCACCTGGTTGGAGTCCATGCTGCAGTTTGCAGCTCATGGTCCAATCTGGTGTGCTAGCTAGTAGCAGTCTTAGCAATCAGTCTGTGGAGGAGGTCTAAGATTTGGGAAAGTGGCCAAGACGCCAAGTGCAAGTCTCAAAGACTGCACTTGCGAGAACGGCTTCTCCTTCTTCAAGTGACAGTTCCTTTGGTTTGAATTTTGGCTCGTGAAACTAGTCAAACTACTAGCTAGCTACTAGCTAGGCAAGAGAGCTATTGTCCAACACCAAGAGGTCCGATAACAGACCTCGTTGTGCGAAAAAGAAGCATGAAGGGGAAAATAGATATAAAGGTCCCTGTCATATTCTTCGCGAAGGTTATTCTTCGAAATGTCCCATCAGACAATGGCATCACTACGTGGTTGGATCTTTCGGTCACAATTCACAAGGCACTTCTAGCTACCACAATCGCGTCAAACCAGAAACACCGCATGGAAGCTTGCTACTTTGAAAGCAGGAACCAAAATTAATAAATGAACCAGTAGCATATCACTCTTCTGAGAATGTCTCATGTGGAGCAGGTGACCACAACAACAATCAACAATAGAAGACTCTCACACAATAATAAATTCCTTCGATCGGAAATAGAAAACGGAAGCTGCCATCTTGTAAGTGGGTCGTGGTGCATGCATGATGTCTCTCACCAATATCTGCATTACATATCATTTGTCATTTGTTTGTGTTCATTACTTCAGCAGATAGCCAGGCTGCATGGATTTGACAGTACCCATTACATATAGCTCTATTGTTCTAACTTTCTGACTTTGCTTCCGCAGAATTATACCCACCGAAATAAGCACACCCTTCAGCATTCATTCCATTTACAACATCCATACAACACAATACAAGAGACTATAAAATGATCCCGACGCCTGCTCAAATTGCCCAGCTGTGTCCCGTGGAAATTCGAGAAAGTCCCGATCGCGGGAATACCCTGGTGGCCACTTGTCGGATCGAACCGGAACCACCCTTTGGCTATCACGTCTATACCGATGAAGCCCTGTTGGTCATGCCGACCTATGGCTCGGAGGATGACCAATCGGGAGCGCCACCCGAAATTTTAAAACCCGGTCCTCAATTGTGGACGGATTGGTGGACCTACCAGCAACAAACGGACGACGTCAAAGACCGCATTTTGGGTTTGTACACCGATATGAGGTGTCCTCATGCCGTGGCGGTTCGTACCTACTTGACGGAAAAGTACGAGGAACGACAAGCCGCCCAACAACAAGAAGAAAAAGGAAGTGGTCCCTACGGAGACGACTTTGATAAAGGCATTTTGGGACAGATGGAAGAATTTGCCCAATTCATGATGGTCATTCGCTTTAACAGTGTCGAATTGACGCCGCCCAGTGACGATGGCGAAGGTCCCGGAACCGATTTTGGACACGGCCTCTTTGAAACGGCCTGTCGGATGAATCATTCCTGCAAGCCGAATTGCATTTGGGTGACCAGTCAAGATGGACGCGCCAAAGAAGTTCGGGCCATTCATCCCATCCAAGAAGGAGAAGAATTGACCATTGATTATGTGGGAGAAACCCTCAAGGCCATTCCCCAACGGCGATTGGAGTTGTTGCAAACCAAGGGATTTACCTGTCAATGTGATCGATGTGCGGCTCAACACGATGATACCCGCCGCTTTTTTTGCATGAGCCACCCCACCACGGGCTGTCCAGGAGCTCATTTTGTCGTACAACCCGATCTATCCACACCGGCCCGTTTGCTCGATTGTGATGTCTGTGGCACTTGTGCGTCTCCCTCTTATAAAGAGGCCATGTTGGCCAAGGAACTGGAATTGGCCGAAGAACTCAATGCCCTCAATCGGCAAGCCGATGCCGACAAGGAATTAAATGCGGAGCGCATTGCGCAATTAAAGCCGCCGCACGATTTGCATTCCTTGGCGGAAATGTGTTTTGAAATGCAAGGTCATCTCTTTGCCACGCGCGGCGAGTTCCAATCGGCGGCCGAAGCCTATACCAAACAACTCGCATGTCGGACCGCCATTTTGGGCAAGGAGTATCACAGTCAGACGACCGCCTTTTGTTGTGAACGATTGGGCGATGCCTTGCGACACGTCAATGTGGAAGAAGCCGAAGAAGCCTACAAACGCACGGTCCGGCATATTCAACTCATGCGGGGCGGCATTGCCGATCCCTATTCCAAGTGTGCCTTGGTCAAACTCTTGGAAGTCCAGTATCGGCTGGCGCATTCGGATCCCGGAGAGTTGCCACAATTACGAGCCGTCGAAGGCATCCTGGCGGCCGTCCCCGAAGCCACCACCCATATCCATTCCAACGCCGAACGTCCTTGTTTTTGCAGCATGTGTGGGAATCCCGCCGTCCTGCACGAACAGTACGGAGGACAAGCCTTTCAGTATTGTTGTGTTCAACATCAAGAACTTCATCGTCCCTTGGTGGACGTGGTCTTTGAAGAATCCAAAATGTAATATCCATAGAGGCATTTGAATCAATGGCGCGCGATCGAGTTTGGTTTGGTCGAACCTCGATTTCGTTAGCTTGTTCTTTTCTATAGTTCTATAATGTATGTGCTTTTATTTTCTATTTTACACGTAGTACTCTGTCTCTATCTAAAAGGTACATGGTTGCTTCAGCACATTGTAGCCCGATAACTATAAATAGTACACGGGGATCCGTCAGGGAGTCCTTTCGCTGTTGCTTGATTTTTGCTTTTTCCCTATTGCCATGGATCGGTTCGCTAGCTAGTACAGTAGTACAGTGTAGAGCTCTTTTAAAAGTCTTTTCTTCGTCTCTTTTGCTTCATCGCGATCCAGCACATTCAATTGCGAGGCGGCACGTATATATTAAGGCTAGTTAAGTAGCAGCAGAGACTATTGTACTGCTGTCTCTTATACACATCTCCGAGCCC
>ENA-ORBV01014164-ORBV01014164.1-microbial-mat-metagenome-genome-assembly--contig:-NODE-14164-length-11982-cov-6.221168_pt1 | contig 11982 bp, 12 predicted proteins | sample MGYA00237777_ERZ505514 | MGnify/ENA primary metagenome ERZ505514 (study PRJEB26160, sample SAMN06269048) | microbial mat metagenome | isolation source: Oligotrophic lake microbial mat | place... | reverse complement strand
TCAAGCAGAAGACGGCATACGAGATTCGCCTTAGTCTCGTGGGCTCGGAGATGTGTATAAGAGACAGGATCGGTGGCGTTCGAGGTCAGGTCGTTGTCCTGCGTCCCCGAATCGCCGAACACGTGGTCGGTGTCGAAGAAATACTGGCCGTCGAGGCAGGCCGTGGAGGAGCCCGCGACCAGCGTCTCGAAGAACAGCTTGTCCGGATGGCTGGCGGCCCGCTGGCCCAGGTCGGGCATCAGCATGCCGTACATCTTCATGCGGTCGTCGGCGATGTCGGTCTTCTTGATCCGCAGCGTCGACTCCCAGTGCTTGTTCGCCACGATGAAGTTCGCGGCCCGCAGCTCGTGCTCGACGCGATCCCCCAGCCACTCCCGCATCTGCGGCAGGCTGCCGAGCATGCCGTACTGCTCGTCGGCCCCGTCGCTGGTGATGACGTTCGAGACCTCGGGATAGAACGGCTTGTACGCGCGGACCTCCCGATCGAACTTGCCGGTGAGGCTGCGGAGCGTGACAGTGGCTTTGGCGGTGTCGAGCGACATGGTTGTGTGCGGGGGTCAGGGTTCAGGGGTCGGGGATCAGCCCGAGGGAAGGCGAGGCGGGTCGGGCTCGCTGGGTTCGAGCGGCTAGCTCAGCATGCCGTTGGCTTTGAGCGCGTCGTGGCAGGCCTTCAGGACCTTCAAGACCGTGTTGCCTTCGTCCTTCGTCACGAAGCCGTAGGCCGAGGAGTTGATCAAGTCCTGGATCGCGTAGTCGGGCGTTCCCGGCGCGGTGTGCGTCAGGGCGGTGAAGCCGGCCTGCTGCACGTACTGCTTGGTCTCGATCGCGACCCAGAGCTGCGTGGCGCTCGCGTAGCCGACCACCTTGCCGATGCGGACGCTGCCGGCCGCGTCGGCCACGACCAGCGCGTAGTTGTCGTTGAGGAACGCATCCTTGCCGATGTCGGCGATCGTGAAGCCCGAGCCGGTCAGCAGGAAGTCCCCTTCCGTGTAGACCTCAACGTTGATATCGGCGTTGGAGCCGCTCGCGTTGTTGGCCTCGCCCACGGCGATGCCTGCAAAGACGTTGGCGCCGGTCGCGGTGTCGTCGTCGGCATAGCCCCCCGAGTTCACGAAGACGCCCGTACCCTGGTAGATGCGGGTCGATGCGGCGACGGCCAGCGAGCGCCGACAGCCATCGCGACGCTGGATCAGTTTGTTTTCGGTGACGGCCATGATGTGCAGGGTGGGCTAGGGAAGGGGATCTAGGATCTAGGGGAGGCCCGCGATCAGCCGCACGTGCGGCCGCGGGCCCAAACACAACTCATCTCAGCTACTCAGCGTGCGAGGCCAGGGTGTCCAGGCCGTCGTCGACGCGACGCATGGCGATGTAGTCGGCCTCGGTCATGCCGAGGCTCGCCTTGTGGGCCGCGAACTCGGCCTTGTACTTGGCGTCGGCGTCCGGCTTGGCGGGGAGCTGCTCTTCGGGCGGCTTCGCGCTGTCGGGGCCCAGCACGCGGCCCTTGCTCAGCATCGACTCCAGCAGCATCGCCTTGGCGGCCGACAACGAGACGTTCTCGTCGATCATCTTCTGAGCCAGGCTGGCTTCGCCGGCCCGGCTGCAGAGCGCCTGGATGTCCGAGATCCGCTTGCGCTCCGTGGCGACGGCTTCGGTGCGGACCGCGGCCAGTTGGACCTCGTCCAGGACGGGCGCCGGGGCGGGAGCGGGAACGGGCACGGGAGCCGGCGGGGTGGCAGTCGTCATCGGAAGGCCTTTGAGGGCGAGAAAGGAATCGAGGTAGGTGTTGAGTCGCGTGCGGAGCTGCTCGGGGGATTGGCCGCTGGCCAGCAGTCGATCGAGGATCGCACTGGCCTGGCTGGCGTTGTCGTCGCTCAGGAACGAGCGGCCCGTGGCCGGGCTGTCGACGACGTCGGCGGCGCCCAGCCGAAACGGACGCATGACCTTGACCGGCTTGCCATCGGCGCCGAGGCGGAAGGTCCCGTCGGCGTGCTTGGCGTCCTCGGTCTTGGCCATCACCACGACCGACACGCCGAACGCTTCGGGGTCGCTCTCCGCCAGGTCCATGACGTAGGTGCCCAGATCCCCCTTGGGGCTCGTGAAGGCGGTCGGATCCAGGTGCAGGTCGGCTCGCGTCGTGTCGCCTTGCTGGCGCCAGTCCTTGAGCCGCCCGAGGTAGGAGCCCATTGCGTCCAGGCAGGCGGTCGGATGCGAGAGTCGGCTCTTGATGCCGCGGGCGTTGCGCCCGCTGAGAGACTCGAGCATCCGCAGACTGGTGGCGTCGAGCTCGAAGCCGTGCCCTTCGGCCACGCCTTCGCCGGCGACGATCACGTCCCGGATGATCCGCGCCTCGCGATCGACCTTCGGCGGGGCCGAGGAGGCATTCGCTTTCGCTGCGGGGCCGGCAGAGAGTCGCACGCGCTGTTGCATGCCTTCACCCTAGCGGGCGGCAAAGCGAGGCATGGTGCGCGCCATACTACGTATGGTAACGCGCGCGGAGGGGCGAGGCGTACCGGGCGAGGGGCGAGGGGCGAGGAAGGATCTAGGATCTGGGATCTAGGTGTGGCGATTTGCTCGATCCGTGTCCCTGATCGGAGCAAACCGGGCTCGGCCCGCGGGGCAGATGCAGAAGCGGTCTCTGTAGAGCCGGCGCCTGCCCCGACGTCCGTCACGAACTGACCCCACGAACAGGGCGTGCGCGGGCTTTCGGGTGGAGCCGTTCGGGCGGATTGCTTACCATCCGTAGTATCACCTCAACCAATCCAGAGCTTGGCCGGGGTCGCTCGCACCTTGCGCCACCGCGCGGGGGAGACCGCCGCGCTGCTGCTCTGGAGCGCTCTGGCTCTGTAGCGGACGACCGCGGCGGTCTTCTCCGCTCGGTGCTTATGCCGCCCACCAACACGAAGAGCCCGGGCTACCGACCTCCGGTGTCCGGCGTTGCCGGCCACTCCCTGCTACACGTCATGTCCGTCCTGGGCCATTTCGGCTTCGCCGACGATGAGCTGGCCCGTCAGCCCAATCTGCCCGACGACGAACGGGCCGAGCTGCTGGAAAGCCTGAAGTGCCACGCGACCGCCCTGGTCGACGCGGCCCGCCGCCTGGAGCGCGAAGTCCACGCCGGGCGGTACCAACCCATCGGCCGCAGCGACCGGATCCCTCCCTAATCGCACTCTTTTTCCCCCTGTCTCTCCCCTCCGTATGTCGCGCACCATGGGCATCATCCAAGAACCCGAAGCCATCGCCGTGACCTGGGCCGCGCTGCAGAACGTGGCCTCCAAAGAGGTCGTGCGCGAGGCCATTCCCGCCGGCCACGAGCGGGGCGTCCGGATCCGGATTGACTCCAACGTCGAGGGCTTTGAGTGGCGCCGCGAGCTGCTGGGCGTGCTGCGCGTCGGCCAGCCCAGCGTGAAGGCCTCGAGCTCCCTCCCCGAGACGGCCCATCTGATCGGCCTGTTGTTGGCGAAGCTGACCAAGAAAGCCCGCCAGCAGTTGCTGAGCGAGCTCCCCGAGGCCTTCGCCGCGGCCGGCAACACGCTCCCCGAGATCACGCCCGAGCTGCTCGGCGGCGCCAAGGCGCTGCTGGAGCGGCTGCGGGCCAAGAAGTCTTCCGAGTCGGCGGCTCCCATCACCCTTCCCGGCTATCAGCTCCTCCTTCCCACTTCGTAGGCGATCGCGGGGCCGGGGAAGGTAACCATCCTAGCGCACCTCGGCCTCGCGCGCCCGCCTGCCGGAACGCGTGGCTCGACGACACGTCTCGCCCCTCACTTCCGGGCATCGCGTCGAGCCGTTCCGGTCCCTTTTCCCTCACCCCAGCCCTCACCTCCATGAAACACGCCCTCCTCGCATTGCTGCTGGCCGTCTCATGTGCCTCGAGCGCCTTCGGCCAGGCCCTGCAGCCCGCCCTCGATCTGCCCGACGACATCCGAGCCTGGTTCCGCAATCCCGATGGGAGCTGCGTGCAGTGTTCGATCGGCATGTGCGGCGTCGACCAGAACGTGCCGGCCGCGGCCCTGCTGCTGTGGGACAGCGAGTACGGCAAGAAGGTCCGAGGGGGCTCGGGCCCCAGCCGCGTGTCGGCCTACTGCGATGCGCGGGCGATCCGGGCCTTCAACGTCACGGGATCGAACACCTGGGATTGGATGCGCTGGGCGTGCGCGACGGGCCGCGGAGCCGCGATCGGCGCCGGCCGGATGCACTTCCAGACGCTCGTCGCGCACGATCCGTCGACGAACACCTGGTACGTCTGCAACAACAACTCCCCCACCCGGATCGACCGCTACGACGAGAAGAGCTTTCGTCAGCTCCATCTCGCCAGCGGCCAATGGGTGGTGATTCTCGACTATCCGCCTCACCCCGCGCGGCCTGAGTACGTCCGCTGGTGGTAAGGGCCTCCTTCTTCACGTCTCCTTTCATCCGAGGGTTCCATGCATTACCGAAACGGCCGCGACAGCCTACATGTCGACGATCTCGCTGAGCTGGTCAAAGAGAAGGGGCTTGATAAGCGCCCGGCGCCGAAGCCCACCGGGGTCGCGGCGGTGTTAGCGCAAGCCATCGGCGCCCTGCTGCTCGTGTTGGCGTTCGGGAGCTTGAGCTTCGCCCAGGCCCTGCCCGACCAGGTCGACGAGGGCGAAGTCCGACGCCTCGGCAATGTCGTGCAGCACGTGGGCGCAGGTCCTCGCAGCGACGGCTCCGACGAGTTCATGGAGGCCGTGGCGCCGCCGGCGAGCGATGCGGACAAATGGTTCGTCTCGATCGTCACTTCGAAGAGCTGCCCTGCCTGCAATCGCCTGAAGGCCGACTGGCAGGCATCGCCCGACCTGAAGGCCTGGGCCGTCCCGGGCGACGCGAAGACGAGCTGGGCTCACTACAACGAATACAACGGCGGCGATCGCAGCCAGGCGTTCCGCTTCACTGGCATCAAGATCGAGGGCTATCCGACGATCCTGGTCCAGCCGCCCCGCACGGGCAAGTTTGGCGACCCGAAGACGGTCGTCTGCCAGATCACCGGCTACGGCAATGCGGCCGGCCTGGCCAACCGCATGAGCGCCAACGTGCGCGCCTACACCGCGAAGATCCGACCGATCGCTTCGCGGCCTTTGCCTGGGGCGAGGGCGCCGGCGCTTGGTCCGGGCGGCATGGTGAGCGGCTGGCGGCAGCCGGCGCCGTTCAACCCGAACGACCTGATCCCGACGCCCCTGATGCCTTCGCCCCTTGGCCCGCCTCCTCAGGTGAATCCTCAGCCCGTCGCTCCGGATGCCCCGGAGCCTGCTCAGACGGATGCCATCCCAGCAACACAAGAGCTCGTGGTGGTGATGGACGATGCGGGGCTCGATCCCTCGGTGCACACGCGGATCCGCGAGCTGGCCGACCGATGGAAGAAGGGCACGCGCGTGCGTTACCTGGACTTCGCCACGGCCAAGCTGCGCTACCCGGTGAAGCGGGACGAGACGCCTGTCGTGCTGGCCACCAGCGACGGACGTATCGAGGACAAGGTTTCAGCGAGGCTGCTGCCCCTGCTGATGCCCCAGCTATCGATCTCGGATCTGCCCTGGACGTCGCTGCTCACGTTGTTGGGTGGAGGCGCTTCGTTGCCTGTCTTCGTTGGCATAGGCATTTGGGCCATCGGACGCGTTCGCGCTGCCAGGCAAGCAGCTGGCCAGACGGTATTGCCCCAACAAATGTACGACGAGCTCACGAAGCTTCTGCAAAACCTCTCAGGCGCCAAGGCGAGCGCTGAGGCGCTTAAGCCTATGACGCTCGAAGTAAGCGAAGATCCACGCCTCGATCGCATCGAGAAGGCCCTGGAGGGCCTGGCGAGCCGCTTGGGTCCTTCCCCACAAGACCCCCCAGCGCGGTCTTAGACATTGCGCTATTCCGGCGCTCGTCGAATTTTTTTGAAGCTTCATCATCATCATGGTCGGCCGGTTCGCCGGCCGGCCTTTGAGAGGCCCGGATGGCGAAGAAGGCCGCGAAGGCCCCGGCGAAGCCGGAGCCCAAGCTCACGACGTGGGCGGCGATCGCCAACTACGCCCACGTCGCCGAGCGGACTGCCGCGGCCTGGGGCGCGGCCGGCCTCACGAAGCCGGTCGCGCCAGCCGAGCTTGAACTCTGGCTGAACGCCAACCGGCGCGGCGACCGCACGGATCGCCGGCCGACGTCGAAGAAGAAGGCGAAGGTCCAGCTCCGCAAGCTGCTCGCCGAGACCTCACTGGTCGAGCTCAAAGAGCAGGCCGCGCGGGGCGAAGTGATCCACGTCAGCGAGATCATCACTTGCGTCGTCCCCTACCTGCACGCGGCCAAAGCAATCCTCGAGGGCGTGCCCCAAAGACTTCTCCCATTCCTGAAGGACCGCGCGACGTTCATGCGAAAGGCCGAGAACGAAATCGCGGAAGTGTGCAACCAGCTCGCGGACGCGACGAAGGAGCTGGCCCAGCGAGTCCCGCCCGCCAGCGACTAGCCGACGAGTTCGAAGCCGGCTGGCGGCCCCGGCCGCGGCCGACGCTGCATCAGTGGTGCCAGGACAACATCCGCCTCCCGCCGGAGATCACGCCCCGGCCTGGCCCGCCCGACCTGTCCAACGACTACGCCTTTTCCCGGGGCATCCTCGAAGCGTGCGAGGACGTCGACATCGAGCAGATCAGCATCATGGCCAGCTCGCAGATCACCAAGACCACGATGCTCCTGTGCGCCGCGCTGGGGCTGTCCATGGTGCGGCCCTCGCCGGCGATGCTCGTCAGTCCCGACACCAAGGCCAACACCGATCTGCGGACGCGGGCCTATCAGATCGCCGAGGCCTCGCACGAGCTGAAGGAGTGCATCCCTCCCAAGCACGCGCAGAACGACCTGTGGCTGGACCTGACCAAGAGCAAGGTCTATCTCGGCATTGCGGAGAACAAGCAGACCCTGTCATCGAAGGCCTGCCGCCGCGTCTTCTGCACCGAAGTCGATCGCTACGACCGCAAGAAGACCGGCCAGGGGGACACGCTCAAACTCGCCTTCCAGCGCGTGATGGCCTTCCCCGCGGCCGGCCGCCTCGTCTTCTGCGAGTCGACGCCGCAGCTCGTCGGCGCCTCGCGGATCGCGGACCTGTACTACGCGTCCGACATGCGGACATTCCGCGTCCCCTGCCCGCACTGCCGCCACTACCAGGAGCTCCGCTTCTTCCCGCACAAGGAAGGGCCGTTCGTCGGCAAGGGCGGAATCCACGGCCTGCGCGACGCGAAGGGGAACTGGCTCACACCGGAGCAGGCCCGCGAGAAGGCCTGGTACCAATGCGAGAGCTGCGAGAAGAAGATCGACGACATCGCCAAGGCGCTGATGATCCCCAAGGGGGTCTGGTGTCCGAAGGGCCAAACCGTCAGCGCCAAGGGGGAGCTCGAAGGGGAACCGCTGCGGGGCAAGCGGCACGCCGGCTTCCACCTCTCGCGTCTCTACGCGCCCATCGAGGTCTGCACGTTCGGGGCGATCGCGGCCGAGTACCTGGCCGCGCGCGACAACCAGGGGCTGCTGCAGATCTTCTTCAACGACTGGCTGGGCCTCCCTTTCGAGGCCTCGACGAAGACGCCCGCCTGGAGCGAGCTCCGCCGACTGTGCGTCGACGTGCCCCGCGGCTCGATCCATCCGGAGGCCGCGTTCCTGACGATGGGCTGCGACGTGCAGCACGATCGCGTGTACTGGGTCGTGCGCGCCTGGGGCGCCCGCGAAGGGCTCCCCACTAGCTGGGTCGTCGACTGGGGCGAGAGCTACTGCGATCGCGAGGCTTCGGGCGAGCCGGTCCGCGGCTCGGACCTCACCAAGCTCGTGCCGATCCTCGATCGCGTCTGGCCGGTGCATCTGGCCGAGCGCACCTATCCGGTCTCGCTGGCCCTGATCGACTCTGGCTACGCGGTTCGCAACAGCGAGGTCTACGACTTCTGCCGCGGCCGCGGGCACAAGCTCCGGGCGATCAAAGGGGAGACGAAGATCCAAGGCGGCTTCGGCCGCTGGCAGAAGACCGAAGTCGAGCGCTCGGGCGCCGACGGATCGAAGATCTCCAACTTCGAGCTCTGGCTGGTCAACGTCTCGCTCTACAAGGGAGATATCCGAGGCCGCTGGAACGTCCCCACCGACAAGCCCGGGGCCTGGGCCCTGTGCCGCGCGGGGGACGCCGAGGAGCAGTTCCTCCGGCAGCTCGTCAACGAGCAGGAGGTGCACACGGTCGACAAGCGCGGCCGGCCGGTCGTGCTATGGATCAACCAGAAGAACGGCATGGGCTGCGACTGGTGGGACTGCGAGGTCTACGCCCGGGCCGCGGCCGACATGTGGATCGGCGCCGCGGGCTGGCCCACGATGCGGACGATCCTGGCCAAGGCCGCGAGCCGCTCGACCCCCACGCCGGCCCGCCCCAAGACCGGCCCCAAACCGTTCGTCCGCCCGCCGTCGCCGGGCTTCCTCCGGCGCTAGGGCCCGATATGGCGCGCGACAACAAGCCGGGCGACCCCTGCCCCCATCCCCGCCAGGACGGCACGATCTGCCCGGGCCTGGTGCGCGTCTACGCCAGCAAGGTCGCCGGCGCGTCGCGCGTCCGCTACCTGCATTGCCCGGTCTGCCTGCAGGCGGCCGGCAAACAGATCGTCCCCCTGCAGTATGCGCCCCGCACGCGCCGCCACGGCGGGCCCAGCCATTCGCCCTGACAGCGCCATCGCCCTGATTACCATCCGTAGTATCCTCCCGCCCGGCCGCTGGGCGCGACTCGCCTATCCTGAGCCTATGGCCTTTCAATTCATTGCCACCGGCACCGGCACCGATCAAGAGCTGCTCGACCTGACGCGGGCCGCGATCGCCAAGATCCTGGCGACCGGTCAGACGTACTCGGTCGACGGCCGCTCGCTCACGATGGCCAGCCTCCCCGAGCTGCGATCGTACGCCCAGGAACTCGAGTCCAAGATCGCGGCGGCTGCCGCGGCCGCGTCGGGCTCCGGCCCCACGCGCAACCTCGCCCGCTTCTACCGCCGGTAGACCATGATCCGCACACCGTCCCCCGCCCGCCTCTCCTGGGGCGAGCGTCTCGACTCCGCGATCTTCAGCGTGTTCCCCGGCTGGGGCGCCAACCGCATGGCGGCGCGGATGCAGGCCGGGCACCAGCGCAACGTCCAGCGGCTGCTGCAGACGCAGGTCGACCGCCTCCATTCGAAGCAACTCAGCCGCCAGAACGAAGCGGCCGACAACGACCGCATCCGCGGAGGCCGCTGGATCGGCAGCCGCCTCTCCCCCGACTCCGGCGCCGAGCAAGATCTCGAGACGCTCCAGAAGCGGGTCGAGGACCTGTACCGCAACGAGGGCTACGCCAAGAGCTACGTCGAGGGGCGCGTCGACAACGAGGTCGGCTGCGGCATCACCCCCCAGGCCCGCATCCTGGCGCCGCCCGCCGGCGGACCGCTGACCCGCGAGCGCGCCGACGAACACAACCGCGAGATCGAAAGCCTTTACGAGCGCTGGCAGCCGACGGCCGGCCGGCGGGGCGAAGCCTTCTGGACGATCCAGCGGATGACCGATCGCGACCTGGCCCGCTTCGGCGAGGCCTTCGTCCTGCTCACCGACCAGGCCCCGGCCGAACACTCGCCGATCCCGCTCGTGCTGGAAGTCATCTACCCCGGCCGCATCGTCACGCCTCCCCAGAAGTTCAACGACCCGCTCTGCCGCCTGGGCGTGCAGCGCGACAAGGACGAGCGGATCCTGGGCTACTGGGTCCGCACGTGGGATCCGGGGGACACGCTCGGCGACGGCGGCACGACGTATAAGTTCGTCCCCGCCCACAAGCCGGGGCAATCGGGCTGGTCGATGATCCACGTCTTCGAGCCGCAGTTCGCCGGCCAGACCCGCGGCCTGCCCGATCTCGCGCCCGTGATGAACCTGATCAAAGACCTGAAAGACGTGCAGGAAGCCACGATCATCGCCATGCAGATCGAGGCCTGCTGCGTGGCCTTCATCGCCACGACGGGCAACACGCCGGCGGGCGCCGCGGCTGCCAATTCCAGCGGCATCGACGCCTCGGGCAACCGCATGGAGGACATGCGTCCCGGCCAGGTGCATTACGGCAACCCGGGGGAAAAACCGGAGTTCCTCAGCCCGCAGCGGCCCGGCTCGAGCTTCGGGGCCTTCGTCGAGTGGACGCTGCGGGCGATCGGGGCCGGCGTCGGCTACTGCTACAACCTGCTCGCGCGGGACTGGTCGAAGGTCAACTACTCCAGCGGCCGGCTGGCCCTCATCGATGCCCGCAAGAGTTTCGCCTGCCGGCGGAAGCTGCTGGTCGAGCGGCTCTGCCAGCCGGTCTGGACGCGGCTCTGCGACGAGGGGCTGCTGGCGGGCGTGCTGACGTTCGACCCAACCGACTACGTCCGCGAGCCCTGGCGGTACCAGCGCTGCCAGTGGGTGGGCGATCGCCAGGAATGGGTCGATCCCTCCAGCGAGGTCGGCGCCGCGACGGACGCGATCGCGGCCGGGCTCGACAGCCGGACCAACAACGTCATGTCGCGCGGCATGGATCCGGAGGACCTGCAGCGTCAGCTCGAGCGCGAGGACGAGCAGGACATCGCCCGCCGCAAGCGGAAGCAGGAGCTGGAGAAGGAGGCAGGCCTGACCCCCAGCGAGGGCGCCCCCGAAGCGCCGGCAGCCGGTCCGCCGGCGGCATCTTGAACGGCCGCGCGCGGATGGCGCCGTAGGACGAGAGCAGCTAGTAGACGATGCCGGACTCGTCGCGCGGCTCGGACCATGCCGCGGGGAGATTCTCGAGCCACTGCGAAGGCGTGAACTCTCGATCGACGATGCCGCGGACCTGCGTGTGCGGGTATCCGAACGCAGGGCCAGACTGAAACAGGCGGTTGACGACGCTGGTCACCAAGCGAGCCTTCATCTCCGCGGCGTCTTTGCCCCACTTCTCGATGGTCTCGGGCGAGGCGATCCAAGGGTCTCCGATGCCGGCCCACTCGAGCCAGTAGCCGTCGACGTTGCACTTGTAGATCCAGGCCATCGATCGCTCCTCGGGCTGCAGAAAGGCCTGCTCCCAGCGATCGGCCAGCTCTTCGATCTCGTCCTGGCGGGTCGCGGCCCTGGTGGGAGGGTAGGACGATGCGAGATCTGGAAGCCACCTTCCGCGAGCTGCTGGCGGAGCTGAGAGACGAGCTGCGAACGTCGCCGCCCGATGCCGCTTCGGTGGCGCTCCTCGCCGCGCGGCTGACGTCGATCCTCGCCGAGCGCGAGCGCTCCTTCGAGACGATCGAGGCCCTGACGTACGTGCGAGATCACCAGGAAGCCTTGGCCTGGGACGACGCCGAGCCACGCCTGCGGTCCGAGCGTGCGCTGATCCCCGAGCTCGAGGGCGCGGAGCGGGACGCGCGGGCCCGAAGGGAGGCGGCGTCGACCGCGGTGAGCACGGCCGAGGCCGAGTGGAGCGACCGTGTCCGCGATCTGCAGGACGCACGGGCGGAGCTCCTCGACGCGACGATGCGTCGCGATGGCGCCCGCCGCGACCTGATCGAGATCGGTGCGGGCGAGCCCACGGCACGCGACGTCGACCAGGCGGCTTCGCGCGCCCTTCAGGCCGACGGGGCTCACGCGGTCGTCCAGCAAGAGCGCGACGTGGCTTCGGCGCTCGCCGCGCGTCGCGAGTCCGAGGCCGGTATGGCGGCCGAACGCGAGGCCGAGAAGCGCACGGAGCTCGAGACGAGCCAGCGCGAAGCGGTTCCGCACGAGGATCGTTGGGAGCGGATCCAGGCGGCAGCACAGAGCCATCGCGTGCTCGCAGCGACGCAGACGCGCGAGCGGATCGAGGCCTTCACTGGCAAGGGCAGCCCTAATCTATCGACGTATGCGCTGCAGGAGGCTTCGCGGCTCCTCGAGCGGCTGCGCAGAGCTCAACGCGCCAGTGAGGTGACCACGCGTCTCGAGCGCTGGGTGAACGACGACCGAGAGCGCGCGGTCGAAGGCTATCTGGACCTATGGCTGATG
>ENA-ORBV01014163-ORBV01014163.1-microbial-mat-metagenome-genome-assembly--contig:-NODE-14163-length-11983-cov-4.201411_pt1 | contig 11983 bp, 8 predicted proteins | sample MGYA00237777_ERZ505514 | MGnify/ENA primary metagenome ERZ505514 (study PRJEB26160, sample SAMN06269048) | microbial mat metagenome | isolation source: Oligotrophic lake microbial mat | place... | reverse complement strand
TTTTCAAGCAGAAGACGGCATACGAGATTCGCCTTAGTCTCGTGGGCTCGGAGATGTGTATAAGAGACAGGAAGTCGCGCCACAGTTCATCGCGTATGATGTTTCGACGCGCGACGGCAATGCCTACACCGGCATGATCGCGCGCGACGATGCGACGAGCCTCACGTTGAGAATCATGGGAGGCGCCGAAGTTACGCTGCCTCGCGCGAACATCAAAGGCAGCAGTTCCTCGGGGAAAAGCCTGATGCCAGACGGACTTGAAGCCGGGATGAGCGTGCAGGACATGGCGGACCTTCTGACCTTCGTCGAGGAACTGAAGTAACGCGGAAAATAGGAAAGCGGGAAAGCGGGAAATCAGGAAACGGTCGCTTGGGAAGTTTGAACCCATGCCTCCGGCGAACGCGGACATCGTAACCCGCGGATCACTCGGATGGCACGGATACCTGAGTTGGTCCTTGCTGTGTGATGGTCGTAATCTGAGGCGTCGAGGCGGCCAGCGTTCGGACGTTGGCTGACGCTGCGCTGCTACTGCCCGGACGACTTTTTCAGTAAATCCTCGCGAGCGGCGTCGAGCTTGGCGCGTTCTTTCGCGGTGAGGCTCGCCATGCCGGAGTGCGCGATCTTGTCGAGCAGCGCGTCGATTTCCGCCATTGAAGAGGGCTTGGCGGAATCGCTTCGCACGGACTTGGGTGTTTTCTCGATTTTCGGATCAGGAAGGACGCGTAGTTTGGGTTCGCGGCGGCGGAAGCGAATCTTCGGCAGGTTGTAAGCTCCCTGCTGGTAGCGAACGAATACGAACGCCAAGCCTGAGGTGCCCCACAGCGTCATGAGGCCGATCCAATCCTGCGCGGCGAACGCGATCAGCGAAAAAATTCCGACCAGGATCAGCGCCATCCACTTGGCGAGGATGTTGAAGAGCAGCGAAACGTTCGGATAGAGCGTCGCGAAAGCGACGAAGAGAGCGAAGCCTCCCGTCTGGCCCGACAGGAAGGTGGGGCGAATCACGCCGATCGCGGTAAGGAGGAGCGGAGAAACAAAATAGATGCAGCCGTAAAGGGTCAGGAATGTGCGCCGCCCGAAGAATTTCTCCAGTTCGCGGCCGAACCAGACAATCATGAACATATCGATCACGAACCAAATGCTCGGCGGGTTGATGAGCCCGTAGGTCGCGATCCGCCACACCTCGCCGCGGAAAGCGCCGGAGCTACTGAACGCGAACCAATCGAGAAACGCGCGCCCTCCGGACGCGTAGATCAGCGTGGTCGCGAGCATCGAGGCCACGTACACCAAAACGATCAAATGTGCTGCGTAGACAGGATAGCCGCGCAGCCAAGTGACAGGTTGGTTTTCTTCTGATGAGCCGTAGCCGTATCCGGTCATAATTTCAGGGATCAAGGCACGTTGGCGCGAGTGCAGCGCGCCCGCAAGTGGCGAGCACGATCCGTCGTGTGTTTTTGCTCCGACCGGCGTTCGAGGGTCGGGTGCCATCCGCACCCGCTAAACGGGGCGCGTGCCGTAGAATGCCGGCCCACGAGCCGGCTCGCGTCACCCTGCTGCGCTTCCGTGGCGTGCACGGACCGCTTGGGTTGCGCATTCTCGCGGATGGGCTTTCGTCCGCTGGTCGCATTCAGTCCGGTGAATCGGTGGATGCGTCCGCAGTTGGCCCAATCAGGGCAACTCGTAGATTTCGACAATCGCGATGCCGGTCGTATTGGCCTTGCCCGTCACGCGGACCGTGTAACTGCCCGGCGCCAGGGAAACGGCGATCGCCGCATCGGTTGACGTGGGCGGCAACTCAAACGCCCCCGCGTCATTAAACGCCTTTGTCAGCACGGCACCGCCGCCCCAATTATCATTGCTGCCGATTGGTGTGCTGCCGCCGGACGGCAATAAACGAACGACCTCGATCTCGGGATCCTCGACGACACTGGTCACGCCAAACACCGTAAGCGTTGGGCCGACAGCGCGGATCAAAATGTTCTTGGACGTCGTTCCGCCCAGCGTAAACCCGGCGGTCAGGCCGGATCCGATGTGCTTCAACACCGACACATTCAGAAGCCGCGGAGTCGCGCTGGTGAAGCTGTCGTTGGGCGTCGCATCGTAAATCTCCGCGATCACCACCCCCGTGGCGTTGCCCACTCCGGAGACTTTCACCGATTTGTCGCCGGACGCAAACGACGTCGAGACCGCGGCATCGCGCGAATCAGAAGAGATAAAACGAAATGCACCCACGCGGTCCATGGCGTCGCTCAGCCCCAAGGAGCCTCCCCAGTCGTCGTTGCCCCCGGTCGAGACCGGTCCCGAGAAAAGATCGAGCTGAGGATCGGCGAGCACCCCCGTGACGCCCAATTGGGTGAGGGCGGGTCCGGCGGCCCGAATCACCAGAGGTTTCGCCCCCGCGGTGCCGCTGCCGCCCACCACGAACCCCATGGTGAAACTGCCGCCGGGCGAATCGATCGCGGACAAAATCGATAGATTGATGATGCGACCGAGCGTGGACGCGGCCATTACGGTGAGCGTCGCGTTCTGACTCTGAAGCGTGCCGAAGGCATTCGAAATCGTTACCGAGTAATTTCCCGCCATGGCAGAGGTTGCTCCGGAAACGGTATAGGTCGCACTGGTCGCGCCCGGAATCGGATCGCCATTGAAGCGCCACTGGTAGGAGAGCGAGGCTCCGCCGGCGCTGACGCTAAAGGTCGCGGTCCCTCCGGCCCCGGCGGTGGTCGTGATCGCCTGGGGTTGCGTCGCGATTACGGGAGAGATGAGTGGCTCGCCTTTGGCGACGAGGTTGCTCCCGGATTGGGACACATAGAGCGTGCCGGTGGTATCCACCACGATGGCCGATGGATTGAAAAAGAGCGCGGAGCTGCCGGTTCCCCCGGCAAACGTCTGCAGTCCAACCGAACCGCCCAGGGTGGACACTGTACCATTTTTTAGGATACGGATCGTGGCGTTGAGCATGTCGGCAATAAAGATCTGACCCGCTGAGTCCACCGCGATACCCACGGGCAGTTGAAAGCGCGCCGCGGATGCCACGCCGTCGGCCGAGCCGAAGCTTCCGGCCGCTCCCGCGACGGTGCTGACGAGGCCGTCGCGCGTGATCTTGCGGATGGTGTGATTTGACGAGTCCGCCACGTAGAGATTGCCCTGCGGGTCGAAGGCGAGTCCCCGGGGGAAACGGAAGCGGGCCGCGGCGCCCGAGCCATCCGCCGATCCTGGAACCAGCGCCGCGCCGGCGAAGGTCGTCACCGTCTGCGTGCCCGCCGCGATCCGCCGGATGGTGTGATTAAACGTATCCGAAATGTAGATATTCCCGTCCTGGTCCCGGGCAATCGCGCTGGGGAAATTGAAGCGGGCCGCCGCGCCCGTTCCATCGGCGCTGCCGGGAACGTCCGCCGTGCCGGCAATGGTCGTAACGGAGCCGTCGGGGAGAACGCGCCGGATGGTGTGCAGTTGGTTTTCGCAGAAATAAATCGTCCGATCCGGTGCCACGGTGAGACCGAAGGGATAGTTGAGACTGGCCACGCCGGCGGGGCCGTCCACGTAGGCATCTCCCGAGGCCAGGCCCGCGACGCGGGTTACGACTCCGGCTGGGGAAATCCGGCGGATGGAGCTTCCGCGAGTATCGGCGAGGTATACGTCACCCGAGCTGTGCACGGCCACGCCATTCGGAAAATTGAAGCGAGCGCCGGCTCCGACACCATCCACGCGTCCGAAGTTTCCGCCTCCGCCTGCCAGCAGCGAGGTTTCGTAGGTGACGAGATCGAGTTTGCGGATCGAGTGGTTAAGCGAATCGGCGACCATGATGCCGGTGGAGGTGAAAGTCAGACCACTGGGTTCGAAGAAACGTGCTGCGCTCGCCGCACCATTGATGTAACCCTCCACATTCAACCGACCCGCGAGCACGCTCACCACGCCGGCGGGCGTTACGAGGCGCAGGGAATTGTTGCCGGTGTCGGACACAATCAGCGTGCCGTCGCCATAGGCGAGCACGCCGCTCGGTGAGTTGAATCGCGCCGTCCCTCCCGGGCCGTTCACGGCTCCGGAGCTCCCGGTTGCCCCGGCCAGCGTGGAGACGAGGCCAACGGGGGAGATTTTGCGAATCGTGTGATTTCCTCGATCAGCGACGTAAAAAGATCCGGCCGTATCGATGCTGATCGACTCCGGGAACCGAAACTGGGCGGATGGTCCCATGCCATCGTTGGATCCAGCGACCCCCGATGTCCCGGCAAACGTACTCACCACGCCGTCCAAGGTGATCTTTCGAATGATGTGATTGGAGCTGTCCACCACATAGAGGTTTTGCGCGGCATCGGCGGTAATACTCGCCGGCTGGTCGAAACGGGCGCTCAGAAGCGAGCCATTGGCAAACCCCCGGTTGCCCGGGATCCCGGCGAACAGGGTGACTTCTCCCGTGCCCGTGACACGCCGAATTGCGTGGTTGCCACGATCGCTGACAAAGAGCGCGCCGCGAGTGAGCGCGAGACCGGTGGGAAAAAAGAATCGGGCGTTGAGCCCGGTCCCGTTGGTCACTCCGGAAACCCCGGGCAGGCCCGCAAAGGTACTGACGGCGCCGCCGGTCGGGATTATCCGAAGCGTGTGATTGAAGGAGTCGGCGACATAGATGTTCCCCGAGCCGTCCGCGATGAGGTTAAGCGGCGTATTGAATCGGGCATTGGAAGCGGCGCCGTCGGTGGTTCCCGATTGCGGCGGCAGTCCCGCGAAAGCGGTCCACTGATACGTTTGGGCGTGGGCGGAAAGGCCTCCGGAGAGGAACAGCGCGATGACGAGAGACCTGAGTGGGAGCATGAAATGCGGGTGCGTTAAAAAGAAGAGAGCGCGACAGCCTAACGATGGTTCGTCCCGAACAGCTGGCGAATTTAGTCAATTCGCGCGGAGGAGTCGCCCCATCCCGATCATCGAAGGCTTGTCGGCCATCCGAATAACCGGTGTAGTTTCCCTAACACGATTGAATTCACGTATCCGTCGGCTTTTTTACCCCATCATGAAAAGACTTGTCCGCCTTGTTTCTCTCGCTCTGGCCTTGGCCGGGGCGCTTCGCGCTGAACTCAAGCTGCCTGCCATCATCGGCGACCACATGGTGCTGCAGCAAAAGCACTCCAACCCCATTTGGGGCTGGGATACGCCGGGTACCTCCGTGACGGTGACCTTTGCGAGTCAGACCCACACCGCGAAAGCGGGGGCGGACGGCAAGTGGATGGTGAAGCTGCGGCCCGTTCCGGCCAATGCGACAGCGCAAACGCTGAGCATTGCCGGCACGACCAAACGGGACCTCCGCGACGTGCTGGTCGGCGAGGTCTGGATGTGTTCCGGCCAGTCCAATATGCAGTGGTCGCTGGCGCAGACTTATACGGGAGATCTTGAGGCGGCGGCGTCGAACCATCCGAATATCCGCCTGATTTCCGTGCCCCAGGTCGGCACGCAGGAATTGAAAACGGATTTCGTGGGCAAGTGGGAAGCGGCCACGCCGGAAACGGTCAAAGCGTTCAGTGCCATCGGCCTGCTTTACGGTCGTTACATCCACGAAATCGTGGGCGTGCCCGTCGGCTTGATCGATAATGCGTGGGGCGGCTCTGCGGCCGAAGCATGGATCCGCCGCGAGACCATTGAAAAGGATCCGCGTTTCGCCGCCTTGATGGCGTCGACGAGCAAGCGGGAAACCGAACTGCAATCGGCCTCCGGCAAAAAGACCGCGGAGGATGCGCAGGCGAAGTGGAAGGTGGATAGCGCGAAGGCAAAAGCGGCAAAGAAGTCGGCGCCGCGCGCTCCCGTGCAGTGGCTCACCGGCAATGCCCGGCCGGGAAATATTTTCGCCGGCGTGGTGAATCCGACTTTAGGATACGGCATCAAGGGCGTGATCTGGTATCAGGGTGAATCAAATGCCGGGCGCGCGCACGAGCACGCCGAGTTGTTTCCTTTTCTCATTGAGCAGTGGCGCAAAGAATGGGCTCAGCCCGACTTGTCGTTCTACTGGGTGCAGCTGGCGGATTTTAAAGCCGAGAAAGCGGAGCCCGGTGACAGTGACTGGGCGGAACTGCGGGAAACTCAGACCAAGACGCTTCGTCTTCCGCATACCGGTCAAGCCGTAATCATCGATGTGGGCGAAGGCCGCGACATCCATCCGCGCAACAAGTACGACGTCGCGGCCCGGTTGGTTCGTTGGGCCCTCGTGCAGGATTACGGGATGAAGCTCCCGTACCGGAGTCCCGAATACAAAAGCGTTTCCATCAGTGGGAACCGCGCCACGGTGACGCTCGATTGCTTCGGCAGCACCCTGCGCGCCTTCGACGTGGTGGAAGCCCGGGGCTTCGCGGTCTGCGGCGCCGATCGGGTCTGGCACTGGGCGACCGCCAAGGTTATCGCGCCCGACAAGATCGAGGTGACGAGCGATCGCGTGGCCGCTCCGGTCGCGGTGCGCTACGCCTGGGCCGATAACCCGGTGGCAAATCTTTACTCCGCCGACGGTTTGCCGGTGACGCCGTTCCGGACAGACACCTTCGATATGATCACCAAGCCCGTGGCGGCGAAGTAAGGTGAAACAGACATTCCTGTCTGTCTCTGCGATCCCGTAGTGAAACAGACATTCCTGTCTGTTAACTCTCTGCCGAATTTCAGGACCGTACCAACGCAACAGGCAGGAATGCCTGTGTCCCCTCTCCGCCGCGCCCGCTCTCAGTTCGCGGGAAGGGCACACACCGGGGAGAGTAACTCGCGAAAGGTCCCCGGCTCGGGAAACTTCTCAAGAAAGTCGTCCGCCCCGAGCTTGGCCGCGATCTGGGCGTCCCAAAGCTCGTTCGCGCCCGAGAGCATATAGATTTTTATGCGATCGAGCTGCGACTGCTTCCGCGCCCACACCAGCACGTCGAACCCACTGAGCCCGTGCATGTTGATGTCGAGAAACATCACCACCGGCAGGTGGGCGTTACTGCCATCCGGACCGCAAAACTGCTTCAAAAACATAAAGGCGTCGCCGCCGTTCCGAAATTGAAGGAGGGGGTTTTGTACTCCGGCGGACTTCAGATGACGCACCAACAACATCGAATCATCCTCGTTGTCGTCGACGATCATCACTGGCGGGAGCAGGGTGTCGGCCTTCATTCTCCCGCGGATTGACCCGTAGAACCGCCTGGGGTTGCGCCCCAGACAGCAATCTCCGGTTACTCACTCGATTCGGGCCGATGAGATCCATGACAACCGGCAACGAGTTTCCGTTTGCCCCGCGTTCGGGCGGACCCCACGGTCCACGGTTCTGTTTCCATGAGCGACATTTCTCCAGACATCTCCCACGATCAGCATGCAGTCCGTCGGCAGAAGCTCGCCGATATGCGTGCGGCTGGCGTCGATCCTTTCCGCGCACATTTCGCGACGACGCATTTTTCGGGGGAAGCGCTGAAAGCCTATATTGAGGACGTGGAAAACACGCTTCCGATCGCCGTCGCCGGACGCCTCGTCGTCATCCGCGACATGGGCAAGAGCCAGTTCGTGAAGATCCTGGACCAAGAGGGCCAGATTCAGCTCTACGTGAAGAAGGATGTCGTTGGCGACGAAGCCTACGCCGCTTTCAAGAAACTCGATCTGGGCGATATCATCGGTGCCCAAGGTACGCTCTTTAAAACCAAGACCGGGGAGGTCACGGTTCGCATCACCCACTATGTCCTCGTCGCGAAGGCGCTCCGTCCGTTGCCCGAAAAGTGGCATGGCCTCAGTGATCCGGAGCAGGTGTATCGCCAGCGCTACCTGGACCTGATCGTGAACCAGGAGTCGCGTTACCGGCTGATGTTGCGCTCGCGCATCGTGTCGCACATCCGGCGCTTTCTCGAGGAACGGAAGTTTATCGAAGTCGAAACTCCGGTACTGGAGAACACCGCCGGTGGCGCGGCCGCCCGCCCATTCGTGACGCATCATAACGCGCTCGATGTGGATTTCTTCCTGCGCATCGCCACCGAACTTCGGCTCAAGCGGATGCTCGTCGGCGGCTTTGACCGCGTCTTCGAGATCGGTCGCATTTTCCGCAATGAAGGCGTCTCGCGCCGTCATAACCCCGAGTTCACCATGCTCGAGGTGTATCAGGCCTACAGTGACTACCGCGGGATGATGACGCTGATTCGTGATCTTTTCACGACGCTCTGTCGCGATGTGCTCGGCACCACGCGGATCAAGCACGCAGCCAGCGGCCAGGAAATCGAGTTTGCCGGTGAGTGGCGCGAAGTTCGTTACAAGGATCTCATCAAAGAGGCGACCGGTGACGCAGACTGGTTTGCGCGCTCGAAGGACGAGAAGATCGCGAAGGCGGAAGCGATGGGACTCGGCGTGAATCCGTCGTGGGAAGAGTTTGAGATCACGAACGAGATCTTCTCCAAGAAAATCGAGCCGACGCTGATACAGCCGACCTTTGTCACGCATCTGCCGCGTGAGCTGTGCCCGCTGGCCAAGATCACGCCCGACGATCCGACTACGATTGATGTGTTCGAGCTCACCATTGGCGGGATGGAAGTCGCGCCCGCGTATTCCGAGCAAAACGATCCGGACGCGCAGCGGCAGATGTTTGAACAGCAGGCCGGCGAAGAGAAACAGAACATCGATCAGGACTTCCTCCTCGCCCTTGAGCACGGCATGCCGCCAGCCGGTGGCATGGGCGTGGGCATCGACCGGCTCTGTATTCTTCTCACCGGCGCCGAAAGCATCCGCGACGTCATTCTCTTCCCTCAGCTCCGCCCCGGCAGCGCGGGGTGAAAATTGGAAAAGCGGAAAAGCGGAAAAATCAAAACCGGGGGAAATCGGAAAATTGGAAAAGCGTAAAGTCGGGAAACGAAAAACATTGGCCACCAAAGGTGATCGTTCTGGTCTGAGCGAAACCATCCGAGAGTTCAAAAACACCTGAAACCCACCAGCTTCCCGCCGTTTCACGCCGCTTCCGGGTTATCCCAATTTTCCAATTTCCCGCTTTCTCGATTTTCCGATTTTCCCGATTTTCCCGATTTTCCACTTTTCCGATTTTTCACCCCATGCCTTGGTTTCTCTACCTCGCTCTCAAGCAGCTTTTCCCGACGGGACGGTGGTTTCCTTTTTTCACCTTCATGTCGGGCTTGGGCGTGGCGGTCGGCGTGGCGCTGCTGGTGGTGACCACCTCCATCATGGGCGGGTTTGGCCAGGGGATTCGTGCCATGATTGTGGATACGCAGGGCGAGATCCAGATCATGAGCCAGGCCGTGATCGAGGACGCTCCAGCGCTGCTCCAACAGGTCGAATCGTTTCCGGGCGTCGCCGCCGCCTCGCCGTTTGCGCGGGGCGTGGTCATGCTTTCCTATAATAACAAACCCGCGTTTCCCATCGTCATCGGCGTTGATCTCGCCCGTGTCGACAAGGTGATGCCTTTGCAGGGCTACCTCGTACAGGGCACGGTGGACGACCTCGATGACGACTCCGTTCTCCTTAGCGTGATGCTTGCGCAAACCTTGGGCGCGCGCACCGGTTCGCTGGTCGACGTGGTCTCGCCACTCGCGTTGGAGAAGATCACGCAGGACGAAATCATCCTGCCGCGCTCGCTGCGGGTGGCCGGTATTTTTCAGATCGGCCATCAGCATCTTGATCGCAGCACGGTGATCGCGCCGATTCGGTTGATGCAGGAACTGTATGGCTTGGGGAACACGGTCCACGGCATCAACGTCCGCTTGAAACCCGGCGTTGACGAATTCGAGGCCGCAGCGGCGATGAATGCCGTGCTGCCGTTTCATCAGCGCGCTCTCACTTGGTTCGAGTCCGAGGCCGATTTTCAGAGTATCATCCGGTTCGAGAAGTATATGGTTTTCTTTCTCCTCACCTTCATCGTCGCCGTGGCGGCGCTTTCCATCATGAGCTCGCTGCTGATCGCGGTGGTGCGGAAGACGCGCGAGATCGGGCTGCTCGGCGCCTTGGGCGGGAGTTCACGCGCGGTGGCGGCGTGTTTCTGCGCGCAGGGTTTCATCCTAGGCGTGGTGGGCACGGTCGCCGGGCTCGGCCTCGCCTGGGTCGTCATCACGTTCCGCAATGAGATCGTGCAAATCCTCGCGCGCCTCACGGTGGGCCCGGAGGTGTTTCAACAGTTCTACGGCTTTGTCGATCTGCCGTCGCACACCACTGGCTCGGATCTGACCATCATCATTATTGGATCAATTGTCGCATCCACCCTGGCCGGACTCGTACCGGCATGGCGCGCCGCCAAACTCAAACCGGTGGAGGCGCTGCGCAGTGAGTAACGTGGTCCTCAGTGCGCATGACGTGCGGAAAACCTACCTCAGTGGTGACCGCCGCATCGAGGTGCTTCGTGGTGTGAATCTCGAAGTGCATCGCGGCGAGAGCATCTCGATTCGCGGCGAATCCGGCTCGGGCAAGTCGACGTTGCTGCATCTTCTCGCCGGCTTGGACGCCCCCGATGCGGGCACGGTCAGCTGGGCGGGCGCGGGTGCAGGCGGCGAGCGCCGCGCGGATTTCCTCGGGATGGTTTTCCAGTCCTTCTACCTCATCCCGGAACTCGATGCCCTGCAAAACGTCCTCATGGCCGCGCGCATTCGACGCGCCCCGGGAGCCGCCGAGCGCCAGCGCGCGCACGATCTGCTCGCCCGCGTGGGCTTGGCGGAACGCGCCGCGCATCTGCCGATGCAGCTGTCCGGTGGCGAACGCCAGCGCGTGGCCGTGGCCCGCGCCTTGATGAATTCCCCCAAGCTCGTCCTCGCCGACGAACCCACCGGTAACCTCGATGAACACACCGGCGATAGCATGATTGAAATGCTGCTCACGCTCTGCCGCGAAACCGGTACCGCCCTCGTCCTCGTGACCCATAATGTGGCGCACGCGGCCAAAACGCAGCGGCAGGCCTTCCTGCACGACGGCGTCCTGACCTGACTTTTCGGCGGAAGCGGGCTCCCGCTGGTTGGAGGTGCACGGGTCGTTCGCGTGCGCCCTTCCTCGCCCGAGGTCGTTCGGCCGGTGTCGTAGGTCAAGCCCCATAGGTCACGCTCCGTTGTTGCCGAGACCGGTGCGACTCCCACACTCGCCGTCCATGGCATCCAAGAAGATTCGCTGCGGTGTGGCGGGCGTCGGCTCGCTGGGGCAGCATCATGCGCGTATCTACGCCAGCCTTCCGGGCGCGGAACTCGTCGGAATTTACGAGACGAGCGACGCCCGTGCGGCGGAAATTTGCGCCCGCCACGGCTGCCGTCGTTTCGCCACGATCGCTGAACTCGGGGCCGCCTGCGAGGCCGTCTCGGTCGTCGTACCCACCGATCTCCACGCCGAGGTTGCGTTGCCGCTCCTCGCCGCCGGCGCCCATGTTTTAATTGAGAAGCCGCTCTGCGCTTCGCTCGACGAAGCCGAGCAGGTGCTCGCGGCGGCGCGCGCCAACAACCGTCTCGTGCAGGTTGGCCACATCGAGCACTTCAATCCGGTGATGAGTTTTCTCGAGAAGGAAATCGACGACCCCCGCTACATCACCGCGGAACGTCTCGCGCCTTATCAGCCGCGGGGAACCGAGGTCGGCGTGGTGCTCGATCTCATGATCCACGACATCGGCATCGTGCTCGCGCTGGTCAAATCGCCCATTACCCGCATCGACAGCGTGGGCGTGACGGTCCTGTCGAAGAGCGAAGACATCGCGAACGCGCGCATTCAGTTTCAGAATGGCTGCGTCGCCAATCTCAGCGCGAGTCGCATGAGCATGAAGAAGGCGCGCGAGATCCGGATTTTCCAAGGCGATGCGTACCTCTCGCTCGATTTCATGAATCAAGCCGGCCATCTGGTGAAGAAGACTGACATCATTGCGTATGGGCTCAAGATGAAGATCGGCCTCGTCAAAGCCGGTGACTTGAGCTCGCTGCCGGTCCGCGAGATTCCGATCGAAAAAGGCGAGCCGCTCGCCTTGGAGCTCGCGCACTTTGTCGAGAGCGTCGCCGCCGTCAGTCAGCCCAAAGTGGGCGCGGCCTTGGGC
>ENA-ORBV01014162-ORBV01014162.1-microbial-mat-metagenome-genome-assembly--contig:-NODE-14162-length-11983-cov-5.230472_pt1 | contig 11983 bp, 12 predicted proteins | sample MGYA00237777_ERZ505514 | MGnify/ENA primary metagenome ERZ505514 (study PRJEB26160, sample SAMN06269048) | microbial mat metagenome | isolation source: Oligotrophic lake microbial mat | place... | reverse complement strand
ATGATACGGCGACCACCGAGATCTACACCTCTCTATTCGTCGGCAGCGTCAGATGTGTATAAGAGACAGGGATAAGACCAACACTGCTAGTCAACCTACTACTCATCTTAGTGACCTAGCGGCTCTTCCTTCCGTAACTGGTGCGCATATCTATGTAGACAGAGTGCGTCCTTTACCGTCTGACCGTCGACGGTGGAACAACCCTCACGACAGGTTTGTATTATGAGTAGGTCTACTTTTGCTGACTGTACAGTATGGGACAAACTATTGTACCAGTTCAGGACACTGCAGTGCTGGACATAGCCTGGGCTTAATTGGCAGCAGTTGTTTATTGACAACAACACAGCAGAGACAATAACCAACTTTTGTTGTCATTGATTATGGCAAGAATGACAAGGAAATTGTAAGGATTCAATGCAATAAGTGAGGGATCTCATGGGTAAAGCAAGAAGAGAGAGCAAAACAGCAACCATGAAACATACAATTGTTAAGGTGCACAAAATATGTGGCAAATAACAATCATGTTGTTTTAACTCTTTCAGCCAACAACGACACAATGTTGCATCTAAAATGCTGCCAAAGTTTGTTCTTTGTATGTCAAAGGCTACTAAAACAGGAAAATAGCTTGCACTGGTCTATTAATTTTTAGTCTGCTATTCTCCCTAAATCTGGACACCCTCTAATCCAAAATCCTTCAAACGCACTACAGTATCGAGATACTAGCTTTTGCTGGTGCTTGCAGTACGCTTCGCGACAGCAGCAGCGGCCGAAGCAAATGTCTCAGGCAGAAGTGAAAAGATCCTCGCCGCTTCAGGAAGTACTTCGCCATCAGGAGGATTGTAGGCATAACAATTATCAAAAACAAGCAAGAAGTCCTCGTAGAGTCCCTTGAAAGCTTCCGCGCCGCACCCGTACTCTTTCTTTTCCACTTTCTCTCTCATCTTGCCAAAATCCATAGGTTCCGAGATAACGTCGCTGTATCCGGGAGCCTCACTATCCGAAACCGCTTCTGCGAAAACTGAATAGCTGTCATGCCTGCAAAGTACAAAAGAAACAAAGATGATTAACACACAAACTTGATGCAGCAGCCTACACCCAACGGCGATAAAGATCGTACCTATCCATTTTGTGAAGCGTCGACTTGGCTACGAGCCTGAATTTTCGTTCGGTGGCCACGTCGGGCAAGTTCCAGGGTCCACACTTTGTGAAATGTACCCGTGCAGCCATGAAACTTCCGTCGAGCTTCTCTCGTCCATCTTTCCAGTACTGAGCGTCGAGGAAAACAGCCGGATCTTGGTCGGGTTCGGGTTCCGGGTCATCTTGCGCTTGTCGTCCTTTTTTCTTGGCAGATGGCTTCGATGCCTTGGCAGCTGCCGCTTTGGCCTTCATGGCTTTAATAGGTTGGTTTTCATCGTTGGAGTCATCGTCTTCATCCGCGGTATCGCTCGCTCCTTTAGCACTTGATGCTTCGTCTTCTTCAGCGTCACCTTCCTCTTCGGCTTCAGGCTCACGTTTTCTACGCTTACGCTTCGGCTTCGGCGCGTCTTCATCCTCCTCGCCATCGTCCCCAGCCGATGATTTCTTGCGACGTCGCTTCTTTCCCTTTTTCTTCTCCGGTTCGTCCTCCGCAACTTTCTCACTAGCGGAACCCAACGATATGTGAATTCGAGGCTTCTTTTCCTTTTTCTCGTCGTCACTGTCTTTCTTATCGTCAGTATTCTTGTTCTCCCCGCCGCCAATTGCAGGAAACTCTCCTTCATTTGGGAATCTCATCATTTGCGACCTCATTCCCGTCTGAAACTTTCCTAAAGGACGTGCATTTTCAGGATCTACGAGCTCAATCGTCCACACTTTCTCACATTCCATTTTCCGAATGACAGCAGGCACTCTCCCCTTTTTGATAATTACGTGGGTGCCCACGGCAAAGGATATAAACCATTTCTTTTTGTTGTCAACCTTTGCCGCCCTCCGCGGCGCTGTATAACTATCACTGTCATCATCATACTCGCGACTCTTTCTGCCTTTTCGCTGCGACGATTTTCATAGATAAAGAGACAAGTGTGAGCGGAGAAATGAGGTATCTTAGGGTCGGACTGACGCCAAAACCAATCTTACCTTCTTCGGGGAATCACCGTGACTTCGTCGTCGCTTCTTCCCAATTTTATCGTCGTCTACAACTTCCAAGACAGAGCCATCCTCGGACAAAAACAAGTCGTGCTTTTCGGCAGCCTTCCTCAGAATGTCGGGTCTCATCAAGGCTTGCTGCCGTGCATCTTTCACAATGTCAGACTTAGGAGAATTGAATGTAAGACAGTTCTGCATCACAAGAATGAAATCCTTTTGCATTGCCTGTGCGGAGCGGTACTCCCCGTTCTCGAGCTTTTCTTTCATTGTGCCATAGTCCATTGGTTTTTTGATCTGCTCGTAATACTCAGGAAAGTCGTCACGAGGAACTGGCACGGAGAAAACGCCACCCTTTGAGTCATCGTATTTCATGACTTCCTCCAGAACAGTTGTTAGCACCTTGGAAACGCTGTGACGCGGGAAAACCGGCCATGGGCGACCCGCCGCAGTGGCGGCATCGTCATCCGCTGCCCATGCACGTCGGCGTCGGGCTTCCTTGCGACTGATCAAATTTTTATTTCTGCCAAGGAACTCTTCTCCAACATCAGACCAGTCTCCTTCAGAATCGGAGTGGTGCAGATACCCGTCTTCACCAATATAACCACCAGCCTCGTCCCTCTGTCTCTGACGATCAGCTTCCATTTCTGCCTTGGTACGGCGCTTTCGTTTTACCTTCTTGGTGCCCACAATTCGTAGTTCCTCTGGAATGACATTCTCGTATGCATCTTCACGATGATCCTGACCTGGATTGAATCGCGGTTGGTCAGACGTACGGCATCGCCGGCGCCTGTCTCCCTCCAGCTTCTTCAGCATAGACCTAGCATAGTGTCTCTGCTGCTCGTTGAATAGCTTTTCGTTGATGGAGACCGTCAGTAGTAGCTTTTGGCATGTTGCCTTTTCAATTGACGGCAGTGATTCTTCTTCGGCTTCTTCTAACACATTTTCCATCATACTCTTGAGGTCCGAAATGAACTTTGCAACCTTCCTCTGATTCGTCCTGGTCAGTTGCTTCTTTTTCTCCTTCTCTTCTTCGTCTTCTTTCTCATCGTCGTCGTCGTCATCATCTCCGTCCGCCTCTTTGTCCTCTCCCCCCTCGTCATCATCATCTCCATCCGCCTCCTTGTCCTCTTCCTCCTCATCGTCATCATCTCCATCCGCCTCTTTGTCCTCTTCCTCCTCATCGTCATCATCTTCCCCTTCCTCTTCTTTACTATCAGCCGCATCCTCCTCATCGTCATTTTCTTCCTTTGCGCCTTCATCGTCCGATTTTGGTTCAGCAGCTTCTTCCATTTTTACGTCTCCGTTGGGCTCTGTAACTGCGTCGCTGCTTTCGGCCATATTGTTGGCTTCAGGGTTTCCTGCTGTCGCGGGTTCATCACCCAGAGCCTTGCTTTCTTCTGCCTCCTTTGCAGCAACTGCTGCTGCCGCCGCAGCTGCCGCCTCTTGCTCTCGTTTCTCTCGCCACCGGCCTCGACCAGGACCTTTCTTCACGGGAGAGCTTCCAAGAATCAGCGTTGTTAGTTCGTCTAGTTTTTGAACCATAATGGATGGAGTGACAAAATCAGGCATAACCTTTTGCCAGAACAGAGGGTCGTCCATGTCAAGCTTGTCGCCAGTTTCGCTGGTAAACTTGGATTTGCTCACAACCATTCCTTGTTTGTTAAGCCTTCGCAGAAAAGAAAGGAAAACAACAATCAGGCATTGTTAAAAACGCCTGTCTCTCCCAATGGCATTTTCACGACTGCAACTTTCAATCCATCACTTACCATGAAGCAGTTTTCGCGCCCTCGATGACTCTGGTTCGAGTTCGCTTGGCAAGAATGTTTTCGATGTCATCAGCACAGAAGGCCTTGCCTTCTTCATCATTTTCGTCCTCTAGTAGTGCATACGCGCCCTTTTTGAGCAGCTGCTCCATCTCCTTGTTGGTTGGTTTGTCCTCCTCATTCGTTTGCTCAAAAGTACCCAAGACAGCCTGTTCCAGACCAAGCTTCTTGCTGGCGCGGTCAAACATCTCTTGTTCAAATGTTCGACTGGTGATCAAACGGAAAATCTTAACGTCCTTGGTCTGTCCAATCCTGTGGCACCTAGCTTGAGCCTGTACGTCGTTCTGAGGATTCCAGTCACTGTCAAAAATGATGCAAATGTCTACGGAATCGAACGTGTTTGAAATCGATAAGATCAGGCGGGGAAGTTTTCAGTTACAAGCACACAAGAAACGTACCGGCAGCTGTCAGGTTGATGCCAACTCCGCCAGCCCTAGTTGACAAAAGAAACAGAAAACTGTCCTTCTCACGTTCAAATCGATCGATCGCCTTCTGACGTTCCGTGCCACGAACTCGGCCATCGAGTCGTTCAAAGGGGAATGATCTGAATTCGCAGTACTCCGCAATAAAATCTAGCATCTTCACCATTTGGCTGAAGATCAAGATTTTGTGACCTTCCTGTCGCAGCTTTGGGAGCAATTTGTCAAGAAGCACCATTTTGCCGCTCGACATGATCATGCCTTGTACTGTTATCATGTGATGTTGCTCCTCAGGGGTCTTGCCTTCCAATTCTCCGTTCTCCAAATACTCTTTGTACAGCCGGTCTGTCTCTCGGTGTTCGATACCATCAAGTAAGAAGGGATGGTTGCATACCTATAATAAATGCAAAAGACCGAGAGCAGAGCATACCATTAGACAAACAAGTGTCAAGGCAGTTGTAAGTCAAAAGCCAACATTGGCCAGTTACAGTTTTCATAAACTTGCCTTGCGCAACTCCATTTGGATATTCATGAGTTTTGGAGCGTTCGTTCGCGTTGCGCCCATACTCAAAAATGCGTGGTTATGTTCAAAAATTGCACGATAGTACTGCTTCTGGATACTGGTGAGTTCCACATCAATTACTGTTTCCTCCTTCGACGGGATATCGGTTGCTACATCTTCCTTGATTCTCCGCAGCATAAAGGGACTAATAAGCTTTTGAAGACTTTCTACTTGCTCCCTGCTTGCCATGTTCCCGTAGTTCCGCTGGAAGTCATCCAAGTCGGGAAACTTAAAGGGCTCAATGAAATTGAGCAGAGTCCATAATTCCTGCAAGAGCAAAGAGCGGACAGTGATTAAGCAACTGCGTCGATTTGGTTCCAACCTTATGCTTTTTGAGCACAGCTAGCAAACACATTCTTACAGTCAAGTCGTTTTGGAGCGGGGTACCAGACATGAGCACTCGACTCTGGAACCCGTATTGAAGGGTGCCTTTGGCACTAATCTCTCGCATGCACTCGAGAAGTTTACCCTTTTGGTTTCTCAGACGGTGAGCTTCGTCAACAACTGCAACTCTAAATGGAATCTGGCTGATAACATCGAAATCGCCGATCAAAGTATCATAGGTTGTCACGATGACGTCGAACTTAAGAAAGTCCGCCGTGTGGGGGCGATCTTTGTAGTACCACTCATATTCTCGGAGGACGTCTCGCCAAACACGCTGACGGTCATGGTAAATACAGCACACCATGTCTGTCCAACCCTCAAATTCCCTCCGCCAGTGTTCAACAGTTGAAAGAGGCACGACCACCAAATAAGGTTTTTTAATCTTCTCTACCCGGTACAAATGCTCAATGTAACAGACAATCTGGACTGTCTTTCCGAGACCCATTTCTGGTTTCGCAGGTCAATCGATAGAAAAAAATTTTGAGTTATTTTTTTTGCCTGAAAGCACAGCATCTCAAGCCCACTCGACCACATGTGAGACCAAAAAACTTACCATCTGCTAGAATACAACCGTGACGCTTGTAGTAGGTGCTGGCAAGCCAGTTAACTCCATCAACTTGGTAGTCACGTAGACGATTGCTGTTTTTATATAGGTGTGGCTCCGTGGGGTCATAAAGCTTGTCGCGGAATTCTAGCCAGGCTTCTCTGCCCTTCTTGCCTCTACCCGTCACCTCCAAGCCTGCCGTCACTTTGGCACCAGCCAAAGCGTAGCGCCAACGGAAACCGCCTATCTCATCACCAAGATCTTCGTCGTATTCCCCTTCGAGCATGCGCTTCAATTCAGTCAGAGGAAGCGACAATGTCGCTGCTATGGCCTGGGCACTTGCCCAAACATGTATTGTCTCGTTTGTCGACACGTCTATCTGCTCAATTTTCACAGTTGACCGTTTCGTTGATTTCGCCTCTGGGCTTCCAGAAGCTTCGGCCTCGGTTGCTTCATTCTGGCTAGCTTCAATGGCCAGATCTTTGGTTGAACGGTACGGGAAGTTGTCGAAGTCTTCTTCCAGCGGAGGCTTCTTGGCGAGCAGCACCGAAGCCGTGAGTTTGGCACGTTCGCCGAGCTCCGAAAATTCGTTGCGCTTCACTGGAACAGTGGATTCTTCCTCCACTTCTGTGTCTTTCTCCTTGTCCTTCTTTGACTTCACTTTAACAAGCTCTTCGTCAATTATTGACTTGACGCATTTGTGGGCAGTTTCCATGCTCGTGAATGTATCATCCACTCCATCAAGGTAGTAAGCGCAGTCATCATCCCCTCCCTCGTCACTGCTATTCCCGATGTCAATGTCTAAAAGCCGGTACGCTAAAGAACGTGTTGTCTCGTGGCGAAGTACGATAGGCTCGGCCGCGCCCTTTTCGGTCTTCTCTACAGCCATTGGTTGTGGGCTTACTTTCGTGGCTGAAGACGGTGTACCTTCCACAGCCCCCTTTTCCTGTCTGCCAGGCGAAACAGGATTCGGAGATGCATGCTGACCCGATTTTAGTCTTCTCTTTTTCATTAAATCGTCATCTTCCGCGTCGCTGTCGGGTCGAAAGCCCCCATCGCTATCTTCATCGGACTCGTCACTAGAATCGGCAACAGCGCTTCCGTCGCTCTCTTCAGCTTCGTCTGGAGGAACTTCAGCATTAGCGAGCTGCTGCTTTCGCCGGACTAGCAAACGCTCTCGATCAGTAGAAAATTTCTTCTGTAGTTCTTCAATGGCATACCGTCCAATAGATCCAACGCTTGTTAATTTGCTTTGACAAGCAGAAAACTTGGTCTCCAGAAAGCGCATAAAGGCGTATTTCTGCTTCCCACTTTCCTTGAGTAACAAGATAACTTCTTGAAAAGATTTGTCCACCGTGCTAACGCCATCGACCGCAATGATTTTGTCCCCGACATTTCGAACAAGCTTCGTGATCTCAGAAGGTCCCTTGGTCCCATCCGGAAACTGGCGATATCCTAGGAAAGCAACAGTGCCGTGGATCTCTCCAACGTTCATCATCAATCCTTTGGAAGTGATTGGAATAACTGCATCGTACTCTCCTGTCAACAGAGGTGGTAGCGATGCGTTAATCTTGACTTGCAACTTTATCGCATCTTCTTTTGCAACCATGTCGACCAATGAGGAGATGCATTCAACAACGTCTCGTGGATGCTGTAGCTTCGATATTGGTTCAACATCCGATCTCTCCTCATTGCAATCGTCGGATACTTCAGCGGCCCCATTGAGTTGACAAGTCGCAGCAGCTCGAGTCTTGGGTCCGCAAGAGGAGCAAACTAGCTGCGGAAGATCGATTCCGAATTTTGAAAACTGAAGCGCACGGGTTTGTGCGTACAGCTGAGTTCGCAAGTCAGGTACGCACGAAATTCCGCCGACATTTTCGGGATTCAGGTGTTTGGTAGTAGCGAGTAGCTTATCCACCTGAGATTCCGGCATATCTGGTTCGTCAGGGAAAGTGTTGTTGCGTTTCTGGAACTCAGCAATCAAAGCAGGATTGCTAATGTCTTCTTTGGTTTCCCAAGTGCAGTACTCGTAGCCAAGACCTAACGAGTTCGAGATTTATCAAGCACTGGTCAGTCATCGACAGCCAAAACCCCCACGAGCGTTCTGATTTTACATTCAATTAATCTCTTACCTTCCCATTTCACCAAATACATGGTTTGATTGATCGTCTTCTTGGGGGTGTCTCCTAGCTCGGCACGCTTTCGGGCGGCATGCTCCGCAACAGCTGAAAGCATGCGAATACCCTTAGTAGTATTTAATCTCGGTTTGCAGTCTACGCAATGCCAGACACCTTTTGGCAGTTTTTTGAGGGGGGTAGGGAGACATTTGAACCCGTATGGCGCATCACAGTGGTCACAAATGACCAGCTGGTCATCAGGGGTATTACATTTGCCATCACACTGTCGACATGATTGCTCCCAAGGCCTGGCTTTGGGATTTGCCCAACGAAGATACCGCTCACGAAAATCGAGTACCCAAGCATGGTACAACCGCTCAAACTGCTTCGACATATAATCCGCAACATGCCAAATAGCTGATCCGTGCAGGTTGAAAATCTTACAATTATTCCAAACCTATATTGAAGCAAATCGCAGGTCAGCCAAGACGCGTTGATCGGTACAGCAAAACGCCAACGCGGTTCGATACTTACCCGGCGCATATCACGAGCAAACTGCTCGGGTGCAAGATACTTTTTATTCTTGATCTTCTTTTCAACTGTACCCAAATCCATAGGCTGATCGATGATATCATCATAATCTGGAAATTCTTCGGTGTCAACAGGCTCGAGAAAAATAGTAGAGAAAGAATCATTCTTCATTCTATTCAACACCATGAGACATCTTCGAAGAGGCTGCCACACCTCGTTAGGTTTTTGGGCTTTCTCCATCAATGCCCTTTCCTTGTCGAACTGAGCTGATTCTTCTTTTGCCAACTTGATAAAAGGAGCCTGTTCTTCGTCGCTCATTTGTCCCCAGCGTTCACCCAAAATTGTCATCAGTTCAGCTTGAGTTGCATTCGGGTTTCGTTTCTTGAAAAAGGAGCGCATGCTGCACTGAAAGAAAAGATAAGACGCACGAGGCTTTTTCGGTGGTTCGGTGATGTATCCGTCACGGTACGCATTTGTGGAACCCTCAAACTTCGGATAGTATGGGCCGTCCGCACTTAAAACTTTCCTTAAGCGGTCAAGGGATAGGGTCCTAAAATCTATATCATCTTCCTGCCACTCGGTCAGATCTTTTTTCGGCGGAAGCATAAATGATCAGTTGACATTGGAAGCAAGACAGTGCAGACAGGACAAACCCACGCGCATACGTACCTTCTTTGTCTTCATCGGGTTGTTCCTCTTTTTGCTCTGGCTCCCCCTCCTTAGTAGCTTCCTTAAGATCTGATGTTGTAGGTGTAGGAGCATCGCCTTCTTTTTTCTTGTCGGCATCTGCTTCCTCATCAGAATCATCACCGTCTTCGGCAGCCAGCTCTTTCGCTCTCTGTTTTTCCCACTTGAGAAGCTCTTTGTCGGACAAATCGACTGTAATTTCCTGCTTGGCTTCATCACAAATTCTTTGTGGAACAGCGAACGATGTGTCAAAGTCGGGGTCTTCCAATTCCTCGTCACCGGTTCCGAGTTTCTTTAGGTAGCGTCGATACATGGTCTTTGCATTTTTGTTCATGCTTTCCAAGTCGGCTCCCGTTTTCCATTCCAGGTGCAAGTACGATCGTCCCTTGTATTTGATCAAGTATTCGTATTCTACGATTTCAGATGAGTCCTTTTTGTCGGGGGATCCTTTCTTGGCGCTCCTTTTACTGCCATTGCTGGTTCGCTTTCGTCTACGTCGAGTTCCCCCATCCTCGTCGTCGTCGTCGTCATCATCATCATCCTCGTCGGAAAATCCACCGTCCTCTTTCTTTTCGTCTTGATTGTCGTCTTCATCGTTTTTTTTGCTATCTTCTTTTTCGTCGATTGGTCGGCGTCCGACAATGACATCTATTCTAGGCGAGCCATCGGGTTCAAATTCGGGAAGGAATGGAAAGCGCTCTCGAATTGGTGGCAGCGCTGGATCGTAGCCTCGTTCGCTGTAGATGGGAGCTGCCTTTTTAAAGAGATCATCATCTTGAAAACCTCCCCCATCGTTTGCGTCACTCCTGCGTGGCCTACCACGCTTCTTTGAAGACGTCTTGGGTGCACTGTCGTCGCTATCTTCAAATATGTCCGAAGCGTCGCTAAACTCTTGCTCCTTCGCGTAGTTCACCAGATTGGTGGTCCTTCTCCGACCTCTTGCTCCGGAGGAATCCTTTTTGCCATTTTTGCTAGCCGATTCAATATTGTTGCCGTTCATCTCATCGTTGTCGTCGACATCCATGGTTCAGAGCAATGGTGCGCAGTGCGCAAAACAATCACTTCAGCCAATACTACGGTACCCTACAGGTGATTGGATCAGATCTAGTGTGTAATAACAGCCAAAACACTGTAAGTGTGAGCAAATCAGGTAGAATGGTGAAGTTTGTGTACAACAAGTGGTACAAGGGAGTGTCAAATTGTTGTTGGGGTGCCCCAAAGGCCTAGGATCACTCCCACAGGGGCAGTGTTGGCACCAAAAAGTGGAATCTGGGCAATTTTGTGATCCAGACACACTCAAATTTTTCCATGCAAAAGAACCCTCGGAAACACGAAAATTACCATCACTCTCACTGTATAATTGTTGAGACGCGAATTTCCCTCCAATGACGGAACCCATCTTGCAATATACCCACGACAACAAAACACAAACTAACTCTTAACATACCTTTCAACTTAATACAACAACAACTAAACCAAAACTGCAGTCGTATTGAAGCTAGTTGGAAATCACTGGATGTTAGCTTGTTGTCAACAACACCAGACACAGCCGTTGCTGCTAAAAGAGCGGTAAACGCGGGCGAGCAAATCGATGGCCGGGTCGATCCAGTCGGGCCAACGCTTATTGTTACATCGTTAGATTGTTCGAAGAGGGTTAAGGATACTGAATTGTGTTTAAAAGGAAAAAGTGCATCAACAGGTGTCAACCCTAGTGCTGTTGCCTGGTACCATCTACTAGTAGTAGCTAGTATCCTCTGCTAGCTAGCTGGAATAAGGCAACTACTATACATCTATTAGCTTACATTGTCAACCCATTTTAATTAAGTTTTCATTGAACTCAAATTCGTTTTGGTCGTGATCGTTTTCGGCCTTGGAAACAATGTGCTTCATTTTCTTTATTCCTTCAATGACTTGTCCTCTTGCTGAAAAAATAGATATTTTGACTTTCTTTTTATTCTTCACCAATCCAACTCAACAGATCTATTTATGTAGCTGCATTGTCTAAATGAAAAGCTTTTGTTGTGGGGTTGAATTGTTTGCCCAGATCTGTTCAGCACCTGTGTTGAAGCAAACTGAATAGATCAGCATTTGACATGACTTCAGACACATTACAGTCACAACTACAAATGCTTGGAAAAATATGATTCCACTTAACCTAACATGGTTGCCTCTGCCAATGGAACTGTGCAAATTTGTGTTGTGTGGTTTGCGAGATTTGGCATGCACACATCCAATTCTCTCCCTTTCTTGCCATGCAATTCAAAAAATAAAGGAGCACATGGCATGCTAAATAAATTTATAAATCACATCTCCATTTTAAATTAATCAGGAAGAATTTCATGGAAATCAAATCACATGTTCATTGGTCCGCAATGGCAACAAAAAGTGATGATTTGTTCCAAATCACATTCATCCATGTTGGAAATGTCAGAACCAATTCTTTGTGCTATTGTACATGGTGCAATTGTGCATGGCAGTTTGTCTAGTTCAAGACAAGAGGAATGCACAATAGCTTGAACAATTGATTAGATAGCTCTGTTGGTTGTGTGTGGATGGTTGATTCCGCTGTTGATTCCTCTGTTACCCTGACTTACTGTAGCAACGATTGGCACACTAACACTATCTATCAGTACTAGCTAGCTAGCTAGTAGCTACTATCGCTATAGCTAGCTACTAGCTAGAGTACCGGTAGTAGTATGGTATGGTACTGATACATACACATTGGATTGGTCGATTTTAACGTAGTTTTGTGTACAACCTCGTAGGAATATTTATTTAGCTGTCAAATACCT
>ENA-ORBV01014159-ORBV01014159.1-microbial-mat-metagenome-genome-assembly--contig:-NODE-14159-length-11986-cov-5.417667_pt1 | contig 11986 bp, 10 predicted proteins | sample MGYA00237777_ERZ505514 | MGnify/ENA primary metagenome ERZ505514 (study PRJEB26160, sample SAMN06269048) | microbial mat metagenome | isolation source: Oligotrophic lake microbial mat | place... | reverse complement strand
ATAGACTCTATTTTCTCTTGTTGTTGTTGATTTTTCAATTTTGTGTGTTGAGGGCTTCCACCTTCGGTGGTGTTCTTCCAGTCCCACAGACCCAGTCACTAACTGATCCATGGAAACACATTGAACCATACACAGATAACAAGAGACAACAGTTCTCACTTTAATGATGCAACTGAACTTGAAACACCAACATCTCGATCTCTCATTCCAACAATGCCCCCTAAATTAGAGGAGAGTTGAGAGCAGAGTTTAAAACTCTCCCCTAAAGTTTCAGTTCAAATTGACGGAAAATTTTACCTGTGATTCAATTGGAGTCACAACGGCAATTCACGTCATTCAAACACGAATTGGCCAGACAGATTGTTTCTGTCACTGCTGAGGGCAAAGTCAATCCCACACTTTTCTGTGAAGTTGTGCACTAGGGGCCCTAGGGCATGTGCTGCTGCGTGGCGTGCTACTTAGTTTCTCCGGTGCTAACATTGCATTACGTTGGCGATTTCAATGGCCCCATCAAAGAAAGCCGTCATTTTGCATCTTCCGAGAAGACATGTCATAAGTATAAAACTCTGCCCTCCAGTGTTCCCCCCATGGAACGTGCAATCAGTGAGTGCTCTTGCTTGACTGAGAGCCCATCAATGGGTAGAGACACATCATCCCAAAGGGTGGTGCATGGAGCTTGGCAACTGGCCAATTAAGGTCCAATTGGAGTCAACCAACAGCAAGGGTTTACCTGTGCTGTTCCAAGGCTCCCACCAGGGTTTATTCCTAAATAACAATCATTGTCTACTCTCTGTGCCAAGTCCGGCAGGCTCCATCCGTCCCGTCATGACTGTTGTTGCTGTTGCTTGAAGCCTTGGCCAATGTCACCACGATGGCGCCACGAGCACTCAATCCGTCACAGCCACCGGCCAATCAATCCGTCCGTAGCCTTGTTCAAGCCTGCGCCCTCCACATCATCCCTTACAACGACATCCCCATTCTTGCTCCACAAGCAACTCGAGGCAAGCCTCAAAAGCATCTGTCGGTGCTGCCCTCTTGTCAACGACCCTCGTCACTAGGAGTCCACAGTCCTGTGTACAAGGTCCGCACCCCACATTGTGGAGTGTGGATGCCCATGGCGATGGCCGCAATGGAGAGGATCGATCAAAGAGGGGGGGCTCCCAAAAACAGATGGATGGACAGACCGTAACAGTAGGAAACCCACGAAGCAGCGCCAAACACAAACCCCATCATCATCATCATCAACATCAACACTAACACCAACAAGAGCTCGTCGCGGCTCCCTCCTAGCCTCCGATCAGTCAATAGCACTCCAACCCATCAACACATTGTAGATTGTGGATGCTGACTGTAGTCAACAAGAATCATTAGCTGTAGTGTGTTAACCACCGTGCTTGGTTAGCTAGACCAAGGGGTGCAAAGACATGTCATGTACATCTCTACGAACGGTGGCAGTGAATTGTCAGAAGTGTGCAGTTGATTTTCCTGAGGGACCGGTCAATTTGACCAAAATGCACCTCATTATGATTCTTATAAGTTTCTTTTTTTGTGATTCACACAGACAATTACTTTGATGAAACATTGTAGTTGGAGACTTTACCCCAAAACTGAATCAATTACTGACAATTGTGGTCTTGTTGACGAGTTGTTGGTGATGCAAATGACACATTTGAAAATCTTTCAGACATCCTGAGCAATGTCACAGGATTTCTCGGTTGCTGTTTCTGCAACAATTAGAATTATTTTATTCTTATTTGGCAAGATTCAGAAGCAATCAAGGCAACAGAACCACCATCCTCGCCAGCAACTGACATGACAGCAATGGAATTGGGTGTGCCCTCTGTTTCTGCTGTTTCTACCACAGGGAAAAGTTTGGGTCCCTCACATGCTCCAAAATCAGACCATGTGAGATGAGTACATGCATGCATCAATCAATGAATATTGCAGCGGGCCATCATGCGGTTGAGCGGCAACAATTATCGTGATCAGCGTAAGACTACTACAGTGACTGGCTTTTAGCCGTTTTAATAGGATACTAATACTTTCTTGTACAGTAGTATACATGTACACTATTATCCTCAAGTATAACATTTCGGAAACCACAACTATCAGCATTTGCGCCTTTTGAGAAAAGGTTTGGCGACAACGTGTCACTGTGCTTATACAGGATTTGCCAAAGTTACTCTCGCTACCAAAGACGCAACCCGCATACTAGTACCCATTCGCAAACCACAGAAGTTCGAGACGTTGCAGTACTATATTACTGGTTACTATCAACTTAATTCTACCGCTTGCAAATTCGCCGAGAAAATGATATTGATCTAGTCAGGTTTTTTGGATTTTTGGAATCTGATGTTGAGCGTTTGAGATCAACAAGAAATAAAAAGCAAATGTTTCGGTCTGCCTCTTCTTTGGCTCGCCGAGGCCGACTGCCTCTTTCTTCTCGTGACCTGCGACTTTGTCCCAAACAGGAATGGCCTAATCTCCAAACCAGTTATTCTTTAATTCAGATCTGCCTTGAATTCAATCGGGGTAATGGCTCTTTGGAGAAACCGAGAAGACTTTCTTTCGCGTCTTCAGCTTTGAGGCGTGCGCGGGAACACAGGAGTGATGTGGTAGGCGATCGAGAGGCGAATATCTACGGGTGGACCCCTACAAAATCCAGTCGATCTTCTCTTCCACAACTGAATGGCTTCGGAAACGTGCCTGTGGGGATGACACTAGCAGCCATGCAATTTTCTACACTTGCACGCCCAACAATATCACCACTGCTGCGACGTGAGCAGCCCAGCTTCCTATCGCCACTGCTACGAATGGGACATGCAAGACGTTTGCGTAGCTCGGATGGAAAAATAAAAGACGAATATAATTCAGTCGGAGTTGAAGATGCCCCAAAGGACACCAACAAGGCTGGGGAGAGTGGCAAATCGGAGTCGCTTGATCCGCGAACATTTTTGCTGGGTACCACCGAAAGCTTACGAAAGGTAACGGAGCGACAAGTTGGCGATATGGCAGCAACTTACGCTATTGTTCTATTACTTGCAACAATACTTCTTTCTCCTGTTGTGGGCCGGTGAGTTCTTTAATTTTGCTTCTTTTGAATTTCCCATGTTGGATCCTTCAGCTTCTTGGTTAGTCGTATGTTCCGAATTTTCCTTATGTTTGGTGTCCACTTTTCCCCCCAGTTACATGCGTGGATCTGAAAGCACTTATGATGAATTGGATACGGACGACCAAGTTGTTGATATGTCAAGGATCATCAAGCGCGACTTTTTTGACAAACTTTCTACCGACGGTGTCCTCGAAGACAAGGGTGTTGTAGACTCAGTGCTTGCGGAAGTTCTTTCAAGCAAAGCGCTCCAGGAGCAGGCCGTGAAATTCGTGGGCACCATTGTGCAATCGCCCGAAGTTAAAGCAGCATGTCAAAAGCTGCTGAAGGATCTGTGGAATGACCTTGTTAGCGACCCAGAGACAACAGCTCAAGTCATATTGCTATTGAATGCGGCCATCCAAAACGACGATATCCGATCAGCAGCAAAGAAACTTGTGATGGAAATTGTCGAGGACGAAGAGGTCCTGGAAGAGCTAGTGCGTGTGCTGCAAAAGCTCGGCCAAGATCAATTGGTACGTCATAGGCATGAAAGCCAAGTCTTAAGGGGTTGCGTTTACTTGCCTCTAGAGAAGTTGCTAAAACCACGCTGCCGAACTACTACTAGGTGCTGGACGCAACTAAGACGCTCCTGACAGAGAGTACCCACAATGCGCTCAACGACCCAGAGATTTTGGACCATTCGATGGAATTTGCTACTGATGTGGTTGGCGACGATGTTGTTCAACGCACAGCTGGCGAAGCTTTACGAAACACGCTCTCTTATGCAGTGCAGCCAGGAATATCTATCTGTGAGTCTGTGGTCGACACTCGACAATTATTCGCACAACGATGCTGCTACTCTTCTCACCTTGAAATTGTCCAGTGCTTGCTGCAACTGGAGTTGGCCTCTTTTTTTTCTCCGTAATGTCGCTAGGATATGCAAGGTCGTCAGCGCATGACGCAAAAGTATTAGATGAGGCTGTTTCAGGTCTTGCACGCTCATTGCAGCCAAGTCCAAGGATAATGGATCGGGTTTGGAATCTCCTGGCGCTTCAAGTCCGGGGGGCAGCAAATGCTGTTAATGCCTTTTTCACAACTGTTTTACTCCCCTTTCACTCCGTGCAATACGCTGTTGCCCGCATCGAATACACAAGCTCCGCTGCTAGGAAAGCAGCCCAAGCCACCGTTGGTTGGATAGCAGGCCATTCTCGTGCTTCTCTTAAATCGATCGTGGGGACATGTGCGGCGGTATCATCCTCTTTTTCCAGAAGCTTCTCTTGGTTGCAGACAACAAGAATTCAGGTGTTGTCATTGCTCTCAAATACATGCACAATTTTGGCATCGTGGGCAACTTGTACTTTTGAATTTGTGGCATCAGTTGTTGGAGTAGCCGGGGTCTCGTCGCGGTCATTTGTGGAAAACACGAATGCTCGGTCCACGGAGATTTTAATCAGCGTTAGCCGACAACTATATCCTAGGGTTGGGGTTGCCGTGGAATCTCTCTTGAAGCTCTTGACCAGCTTCACGAATGCCATTGCTTCGTTTGCGCTGGTTGTGACGGGCAATTCTGGGGAAAGCAAGGGGAAAGCAAAATGAATTTGTAGTCCCTTCGCTAGGTGTGCTTGCCGCTGGGAACCTACCGTGTACATGAACGGAGTGAGAATATAGGAAACTCTTTGGAAAGGTTATTGCTATCAACTTTCAAAAAACTGGTAGCATCTGTCTTAAGTAGTCGATACGTAGTTTGTTTGCTTCATCCTATCTTCATAGTGCGTTTGCGCAAAAGGAAAGCCAAGACGGCGTGGTTGTCCAGCACAAGCGCTATGTCCATGGCTCCCGATTGTTCTGGCCTCCAAGTTTCATTGATAACCTCCCCGGCCGGCTTACGCTCACCCTTTCTATGGTCCTCCTCATGGTGCCTGTAACCTCAGCATACTGGAAAACGGTAGCAGCCTCTTCCCGCTGCGAGGATAATGATAGTCGAGGACTCTGAGTGGTTTATTGGTGACCGTCATTGTTGACCAACGAAGTTCATTTTTTTGTTTATAGGGCTATAGGAGTAGATGTTTCGACCTCTCCAAAGCAATGGCCTGGGAGAAGCACCGGGTTGATTGCCTTCGTTTCCGCTCACTGCTACAACTTGATAGCTCTAAGTGTGATTGTACTTCAGTTGAGGCGCTTCGATGGTTGTGAGCTAGAAGACAATCATTGTGCCGGTTGAATCACAAGAAACATAGGAGGAAGAACATACTGTACACGATACACCGAATGTAACCTTCCAGAAAATGGTAAAAAATGAGACAGTATACGATTACTTCTTCAGCTCATAGTTTACCCTTCTTATCAAGCTCTTGAATATTTTCCATCATTTCCATCACAGCTTTGTTTATCCTCGCATGAGGTGCCTGTCGATTCCCATGCCAAGCCGGCATTAGATTATCTTGAAGCATGTATCGACCTACCAGCTTTCCCTTCTTAACAGTCAACCAGTGCTTCTTTTCCTGTTGATCAAAGCTCGTCCAAATGCGAGTGCCTTCTCCACTAGGACAGTCCGGCCGACATCTGAGATCAAAAGTACCATCACTATTGTGGTGAAGCCTACTTCCGATTAACGACTCACTGTTGAGATCGTTGAGGCATTCGAGAACAATTTGCGAAAGTGGGTGCACGTACTGGTAGACGTATTTGGCGGAGCCAGGTCCTGTTTTCTTGGACGACATAACTCGGCATCTTACTACGAAAGCGGCTTTGGGTGCTCGTACTGCCATCAGCGATGACATTACGGTAGCAAACATCATTATTTACACCAGTGAGTGCAGTTCTGAAGGATCGGTATAGGCCGAGAGGTTGTTACACACAGACCAAATTTTACAAATAGAGTGATGACCATTATGCTACAAGCAGTAGTAGATACCATACAGTGCCGCTATTCGATCAGTGAGTCATTGCTTGAGACTCCTTCCTTGTTGCTCGTTGTTGTCTGTCCTTCCATCAGGAAGATCCAGTCATGTTTAGGTTGAATCCCCAACAACTTGAAACCACCACGGGTGTGTGCACTCAACAGCAGAGCTGGTGCCCTACATGTACAAGCAAGCACAATGATTTGCACTGTTTGAACAACACATGGATGCACACTTTCTCATTTTGCCCCGTAAATTTTACAGATGAAACACCGCCGGCAGTGACATCAGAGCTCTGATTTTCTATCCTGTGAGTTGTCACTGTGACATTCCTCTCATGGGATCAGCAACCACTGTGACACGACCCTTATGTGACATGCCCCTTATGTGACATACAGACATACAGACACACAGACATACAGATGAACTTGAAGCCACCAAGGGTGTGTGCACTCAACAGCAAAGCTGGTGCCCTAAGCACGCACATACAACAAATTGCACCATTTGAACAACACATGGATGCACACTTTCTCGTTTTGCCCCATAAACTTTTACAGATGAAACACTGCTGGCAGTGACATCAGAGCTCTGATTTCCTACCCTCTGAGTTGCCATTGTGACATTCCTCTTATTGGATTTGTAACCACTGTGACATGACCCTTGTGTGACATGCCCCTTATGTGACAGACAGACAGATAGACAGACAGACAGACAGCCAGCCAGCCAGACAGACAGATGAATAAAACTTTGACGAACACCAAACTAAAGTTGAGTGCAATAAAACTTTGACAAACACCAAACTAAAGTTGAGTGCAATGAATCATTGAGGGGTAGCTTTGTAAAAATGGCAACTCTACTATCCCAGTGATTTGGAAGGAGTCAACTGCCTCCTATGCCCCCAAACTGCACAAAGTAGGACAGCATGGCTGAGAGAAGCTTTCATGTCTTTTGCCCAGGTTTGCCTCGAATTATTACAAGACACTAGAAATAAATGCACAAGAGGAACCCGGAAATGACTGTTTCTATTAGATAGTATCAATAAATTAGACGGTTCTATTGTGCATGCAGGACTCAGTGTTTCCTGGTTTTCTTACTCTTCTTATCTTTCTTTCTGCTTTTTTTGCTTCTACTTTTACGCCCACGGTGCCGTTTTCGATCTTTGCTGTTGTAACTGCTGTTGCTATCGCGAGAAAGATCCGTGCTTTCACTGGACAACGACCTCGCACGCTTCCTTGGACGGCGACGAGCCTCCTGCTCATTTTCACTCGCACTCTTTGGATCGAGCTTAGATCTCTTGCGGTCTCGTCTGCGCTTCTTGGACTTCGATTTCTGCTTCTGATCGTCAATTTCCGGCCCATTGTAGTGTACCAAGGCATTTGCCGAGCTCCCGCTCTCCATCGAGACGCTCCCGTACTTATTAGCCTCACTATTGCGGCTGTGACTTTCTGTCTCCTTTTCAGTCTTCCTGGCATCGCCCCGAGGGTTGTCCCTATCGACGATGCTCGCACTATTGTTCGCCACAACTTCCTCTTCACTTCCCAAATCTTCGTCATCATCTTCTGAGGGTGGTTCAAAAATCGATTTATACATTTCTACGGGCGGCCGCTCTCCACCTACATGTAGTCCTAGCAACTCTTTACCATCCGCTACAGCGTCATCCCTCAATGTTCCGTCTTCGTTGAATACTGTGGATTGCTTCTGACTTTTCGGTACTGAGTTGTTTTTGTTCTTCTCCTTCTTGTGGGTGGCGACCGCCGAAGCTGCAGCAGGGTTCAAGATTTCTTGACGAAAATAAGATGCTTCGGTGACACGACTTGTTTCTTTGACACCAGTCATCGTGCCCGTGCTCGACACCGGAGGTGGTATTTGGAACCTCTTACAAATGAGACGATGAGGAGCAAAGGCGTGGGAGGTCCTCGTGATCTTAATCTGCTTTTCTGCTGTTTTTGCTGCCTTTGTGTGAATATCATCATTGGAGGTAGAGCCGTCTTCGTTACCATTTATCCTCTTCGTTGGTACTCGCAATCCTCCCTCAATTTTTGACTCTTCCGGCCTCTCAATGACAGACGTAAAACGGTCCTTCATCGCTTCTGCAAGTCCCAGGAAAGCCGCGCCGGCCATTGGTGCCTGAGGTCGATCTTGACGAGGACCGGGAAAAGTGTTATTGGTGGTGTCGTTAGACAGTCGCAATCGTCTGGAGGGCGCATTTGAAAATGCGTTTGTACGAAGGGATTCAGCGACAGCCCGACGCCGGTTTTCGTCAACGGCTTCCAATTGCGCCGCTCGGGACAACGCTTTCAGCAGCATTGGATTTTCATCTCGCCCAAACGCATGCCGGGTCATCTGGTATGACAAAGGCACATCAGGACCAGGGTATCGTTTCGGTGTTGAGGCAGAAGCAAACGCCCCTCCCAGCACAAAGCTAGCCAAGGGAGGGCGGCCATCGGCAGCAACACGTCCAACTTTAGTTGGATTTGTTGGCGCCAACAGTGAGGACGATCCTGTGTCAGCAAAGCTCGATAAAGCCCCTGAAATATCATCCCCTCCATTCTTACGCGCTTCCCTCTTTTCCGCAGTATTATTTCTAGGAATGCCTTCTCGCCTCAAGGTGCCCCGTGAAATCGCATTGTAACCGTTTTCATCGTCACTGCTGGAACTGTGTTCGAACACTACGCTGTTGTACTTTTCGGTGTCAAGTGCCACTTTCTCCGATGCCTTTGTGAGAGTCGTTCCTTCGTCGTCATAAGCATCGTCCGCATCATCGTGCAGCGCAAAGCCACCCACTGATTTTTTCCCCACAAAGTCTTCCACCGTTTCGATGTTTACATATACATCGTCACTTTCGTTCACATTCGCGCTGCGATTTCCGTTACCAGAAGTACTATCGTTGTTTCGACTACTTGAAAGAACATCGTTGATTCGGTAAACATTGCTTCCAGCACCTCCCAATTTGGCTCGTTGCTGAGCCAATTTCCGTCGCTCCTCCTTGAATTTTCGGAACTCAGGGGCATTCAGAAAAGGCTCATATCCCAAGCCACAGATATCAAGCTTCGGAGGTGGAATCTTTACTCTCTTTTGTTGCAAAAGTATCTTCCTCATCTTTTTCTTTTTCAGGACCATCGTTTCTTCTGGGATCATTTTTTCACCGCCGAGATATTTGTCATTCTTGTCAGTAGACTCGACAAAAGCCGAAGAACTGCCTTCTCTCCACCCCAGCCTTCTCAGTAAACGATTTCCGACATTTGTAGGTGCTTCCACAATAATTTTCATCCATTCTTCCACCATGGCACCTCCCTCTCCATCTCCACGATCACCACTGCCGTTGGCAGAAGCTGCAGCTGTACTAGAATTGGTAGGAGCTTGCTTCAAGGAGTATTCTTTTCGAAGCGACTGGGGCCCGCCCCACTCCTCGTGATCCATTTCATCCATAAAGTCTTCAAACTTTTGCTGCTGCTGCAGTGTTCGCTTTTTTCCAACCCTACCACTATCAGTAGAATTGTCTGCTATTGCGGATGTTGTAGTAGCACGAAACGGACGAGCCGCAAGAATGTCGTCATTGTCATCTGCACTTTGATCATCGTCCAAGTCATCGCTGCCACGCGGCTTCCATCCTTCTTTTGATCCTACAGTGTTGAAATATCCTGCACTAAAACCTCCGCTAAAGGCACCATGAAATCTTTCATTCTGTTGTCGTTTTCTTCGGCTGGGAACATATTGGGGACGGGACGACGAAGACATGATTGTTGTCGTGCGGCAAGGTTAGTTTTATATCTCTTGCCGTTTTATAATTCGGACTCAGCTTTTTAGCTAAAAAATATTTAAATCACCATGATATTGATTATTCTTATCTTCGTTCTCTTGTTTGCAATCACATACACATTCAATTGATTGAACATGTTCGGTTTGCTAATATAGCTGCAGCAGAATAGTACATGTACCAATAGCTACTACTAGCTAGTAGTAGTAGTCTATTGTAGCTATGAGCGTATTTGTAGCTACAATTGTACTACTAGTTTATGGTGGGTTTTGGTATTTACACGTAACGTAGACTTGTACCAGGAATCTACGTGCCGCAAAAACCCAAAACCCGCCGTTGGAATTGACGTGTGAAACCCTAATGATTTAGCCTACTGAGTTACTTTTTGACTGCTTTAATTGAGTCTTGGTTGCTAATGATTCAATTTTGTTCGACCGACCATGGCGCTATTAGCGGCGCTTTTCACCACATTGGTAGACTGTAACAAGTATCAAATTAGATAACATTGTCCCCAGAAGTGTCCTCGTGGTCGCGGATGGCATTTTTTAGAGCATCTAATGATTCCGCATCAAGCTGAGCCAAATTATTTCCAACTGCACGAGCCATCTGATTACTGGCGACACCAAGAGCTGTGTCTTTCAAGGGCATATCAAGGCATTTGAGTTCCTGCAATGCGTTCTCTTCGCTTCGTGTCCACACCTTCTGAATCTTGGGTTTTGGAGCCGCTATGTGTGCATCCACCATGTCACGCTTTCTGTTGGAAACAACTTTGACTGTTTTCCATTTAAGCAAAGTCTTTATTTCTGGAAGAGTAAAATTCTTTTCTGTTTCCGCTGTCAACTCTCCCTTCTTTCGAATCAAAACAATCGATCCCTTCTGTTCCGCACAGCACTTGCTTTGTTCTTTCTTGGCATCCTCCGTCTTCTTCATGTCTGCCTGTCGCGATTGGATTTCCTTTGCTTTAAAAAAGTCATTTGAATTCAAATGACGACCGCCTGTGGCATAAAACATTTGACCGGCCGTCTTTGCGTCTTTGATTGTCATGACTCTCTCCTGCGTTTGTGGCTTGGCAACCGCAACGAATCTTGATCTTGTTGGTGCATTCTTCCTTAAGTGTGAACCATCATATCCTTTTGTTGACAGAAGGTCACAACAATAACCATTCATTGATTCCAGTTGGCGGAGCCTCTCTACTTCTGGATCCGCTTCTTCGTTTTCGGAGAGACGTGCCAGAGCAGAAGCTGCGCCAACAGGCAATTCACGGCGAACGTCCTTAGATAAAAGAGGACTCCGTGTAAGTGGAACAGCCCCACATTTCTTCCAACAACCAAGGTTTGCTTCAACTGAAAATGCCTGGCTGAATGCATCTTCCAACATCACGTTTGTGCTCAAACACTTTCCTCCGAACACAAGCAGGACCATGCGGTAGTACAGTTTCACTATAGAATATTTTGAAACGGCAGAAAAAATCATCGGAATCTAAATAAGTCTTCCGTTAAGAAACGTCGGAGTGGTACTCCGACGATTAAGAAACAAAGGTCGGACTTATACGATCTTATCCGATCGTCGGATCGTCACTCCGACCATTATTTGTAAAACGTCGGAATTTTCCGATCATTAATAAATGTTGGAACCCTTCCAATTATTTCCCACATCCGATCGTCGGAATCACTGTACGACTATTTGTAGTAAATCGTCGGAAAAATCCGATGATCATAAATCATCGTATTTAACATACGATGATTTGTACTCAATAGTCGGAAAATTCCGATCGTCGGATTTAACAAACTCATTTCAAACTCGTCGTCGTTTCGTCAATTGATTCAGTTTTAAAATTTCCATAGTAAAAGTGCACAGCTGCCGCATGGTCCAGTGAAATCAATGTCTGCCAAAGACAAAAATGCATCAACCAAAAATAAACCACATTGTGTCTTGCTCTCATGAAGTCAAAACCACGACAAAGTCCATCAGCGTGCCCGCAACAAGAATGGAGGAGACGATTGTGCCCCAACTGTTGCAGAAATGTGGAGAACATGGCTTTGATTTAAAAAAAAAAAATGGTTTTTTCTCAGCTTGTGCCAAAAGAAATTTCTTTCCTCTCAGACTGACAAAACTTGTCTGCCTTGTGGTGGCAAGACCTCTTCAAAGGGAGAGAGCCCAAGCAGTGAAATGATCACTGGAACAGTTGCATTGATGACAATCATGCCAAGAAGGGCGATGAACGGGTTAGGCATCAGA
>ENA-ORBV01014157-ORBV01014157.1-microbial-mat-metagenome-genome-assembly--contig:-NODE-14157-length-11987-cov-7.332662_pt1 | contig 11987 bp, 8 predicted proteins | sample MGYA00237777_ERZ505514 | MGnify/ENA primary metagenome ERZ505514 (study PRJEB26160, sample SAMN06269048) | microbial mat metagenome | isolation source: Oligotrophic lake microbial mat | place... | reverse complement strand
TCGTAATAGAACACGGCGTGGGAACTCATCGTTTCCGTTCCACTTTGTGTTCCGCATTCGACATTGTATCTTTTCCAATAGGGCGCACATCAGTTCTTGGTCTAAAACTCGGGACACGACTTCCATTCGTGCTTTGAATCACGGGTGAAATCGCACCATTGTCACGCCCGGCGTGAGTTGATTTAGCACTGTGTTGACAGTCGTTGGAATCACATGAAAACTCCAACTGGCTCAACGGCTACTAGCACGTCGTATTTAGCTGGCTCACTACTGGGCTCACTACTGGTTGAGCCCAGAGTGAGCCCAGAGTGAGCCCAGAAGTGAGCCCAGAAGTGAGCCCAGCAGTGCTTGTGAGCCTGTGTGCGACCAGAGCGAGCTCACGTGCGACCTCCAGGTAAGGGCAGAAAAAGACAGATTTTGGGATTTTGGATCTTTTCTTTCTGTGCACCATTTATGGGCACCATATGGGCACCATACAACCAAAGTACACAGCCAAGCCAACATCATTTTAAAAAATAGCACATTTGATCCAGAAACTACTAGCAACATCTAGTGACAACACTGCACTGCACGGTGGAGAAGAAAGTCAGATTCTGATGGACCCTCGCACGCTCGCCGATCACTTCAACACGCTCGCATCGATCACCCGGCGGCGACACATGGTTCAACCTGAACGATCTGTACAAAAATGGAAGCAATTCTAGTGCCGGCAAGATGTCACAACACTGTCTTGCATGAGTGAGGCAGCACCTATGTCTGTAGTGGCATCTTTGGTGTTGACACCTATGGGACACCGATGCGACATTCAGATTCGGTGCAAGTTGCGTGCGTCGTGTCCTCAGCGCTCACAAATTCAATTGTTTGAACATGCGACACACCTGTCTGCTGGGCCTTCTAACGAAACTGAAAGCCCGGCGTTCCACTGGTTTTTTGCTCCGTGTTGACATCAAGGCAAATGGAAAAAGACCAGTTTTCGCTTGAAAACCTGAAGGGCACAGTGTGCATGTGCATCCACAACGCGCTGCATTGCATGCAGCACCTCTTCTGCGAGTCCGACTCATGACTGCCTCATTTTTCTTCTTTTGCGCGGTGCTAGAATTTGCTCGTCTTGCACTGCAGCAATCTAGCTAGTCTGTGATGAAGCCATCTGTCAAGACGTTCATGCAGACTAATCAAGACGTCTGTCCCTGCAGTGACGTCCCCTATGCTAGAAGTGGCTGTTGTCCCAAGTGGCTGCTAGCTAGCAGCAGGTGCAAACAAGGTCAAATGTGGAGACAGGATGGTCATTGTGTCATTAAGTCTAGCTGTTTGAGTCATGAGAATGCCCAAAATCTAATCATGGCTGGTGATGCCTTGCCCCTGCCGGCTGCGTTTGGTGAAGTCGTGGACTCTTTGGAGACATGGGGAGCTACACACTGGTCATGCTGGCTGCAGAAGTCACTCAGGTTGATGCACGAGCACTTGAAAGAAGACAACATGCATGGTGGAGTTGCTCCTTGCAAGATGAGAGTGTTCCATGACTGCATTGTCCTTTGTGCAGAGAGGAAGGCAGAGCACAATTTCATTAGAAACAGTGCCAATTGCAACCTTGTTTTGAGCACATGGAACACTTGTTTCTGGGTTAGGTGCTGGGAGGCATCCACATTTTTTGACCTTGCATGTGACAGCATGAAATTTGTCGCCAATCAGGTTGAGTCCATTCAAACTCCAACACATTCTGCCACGCCGGCTGTGCACGTGGTCCCCGAATCCCTAATGTCGTGGACTTTTGCTGGTGAAAGCACTCAAGAGTGAGACTTGCATTGTGCCTGTGGCAGGTCCTTCTTTGCACCAATCAGAGACATTGTTTAGAGTCGCTTCAGCCGTGGGGTGAGGGCAGCGTGGGCCGACAAACTCTTTTGCATGATGGTCTACAACTCTTTGGTTGCACTTTGAACATTGCTCGCACAGACAGTTGTCGCGGCATTTGTCACCGAAGGGGGCACCCGACCGCACATGTGGTCGTTTTTGAAACCCACAACGCCAACAGTGTTTGTTTTGTTTAAACAGCTTGCCCAGTGAACTTCGCGTCGCTGCTTTGGTCGGCAACTGTGCCAGTCGCATGACAACAGCTGGGCCCAGGGCTGTGTTGTTGTGCTGAAATGCAGCAGCCGCAAATTGGGTGTTGAGTGTCATGGGAACACCAAATTGTGGCCTCCCCAATTGTGAATTGTGGGCAATGTCCGGCAGGACAGAAGCGGCGGATTGATGGGGCGGCAGATCCTTTCGCGTTCTTTTGAAAACACATTCTGTTCTTTGCAGTTGTGGGTCGTGTCGACTGGACAAATCGATCAATTCTTTGTGCCGCTTCAAGGTGTCAAAGCGTTCTTGCAGTTGGACACAAGACTTTCGGTTTGTTCGTTGGACACCATCACCCCATCCCCCCTCCACCGCCGACCTGTGCAGATTGGCGACGTGCAGATCCCACGCTTTTGCAAATGTTTTGTAACCCTTCGCGCTGTCAAGCCTCTTGCAATCCCGCTGGCAGGAAGGTGACAACTCGTCGAACAGCCGACATTCCGCTTTTTCAAGTGCTGCAAAAGACAGGTGATCCTTTGGATGGGCGAAGGGTGTCCATTGGGTGTTCTGCGTTTTGCGAACAAACGCATCATGTGTTCGTTCATTCTCCACGATTGTTGGAACATGGATGCTTGCGTCGATTTCTGATTGGGTAGCAAAAATGTCAATGGGCTCTAGGTTGTCGTCATTTTCAAGAAGCGCTTCTTCTTCAGGGTTCTCGATTGAGAGATGGATGTCGTCAAGCAGCTCTGCCATCTCCTCCTCGTCTGAGTCGCTGCCAATTTCGTCTTCGCCGGTTGGTGGCTTGTCGAAAACGTTGGGCAGATGGTGTTCGAAACCAATCCTTTTGTCTAAATCATCAATGTTGTTCGGATGCTGTGGTTTGGCTGTAGGAAAATTTGGAAACCCACACTCTGTAGCCACACTGTGAAGGAGTGACATCTGCTCGGTGCGGCTTGTTTCCGACGGCTCGTGGCCCAGTCGATTCACAAGCTTCCTGTCATTAGACTTCTCATAGCAGTTGTGCATGAGGCGGTCAGCTCGTGTCAAACCCACCGACGGTGTGTCCAACAACCTGTTTAAGCAACGGTTGTCAACTTCATTGGTCCCAGTCGATCGTGCAGCATGCGTCTTGCCGGTTCTCGGGTTGAATCGAAATGGAGGGATTGTCGTGTCTGGTGGGTCTGACAAACATCCCTTCTTTGCATGTTCAAGCTGGTTGACAACAGCATTAAGGGTGTCCACCCCACGTTTGAAGAATCGACCCGGGTGGGGGGGCGCCGCAGTTGCACGAGTCATGTCTGCTTCTAAATCTTTTTCCATCAATGCATGAAGCACTGCCATGACACGTTTTTCTAGTTCTGCAGCCGGTGGCATTGTCGCCTTTGCCAATTTCATGATCTCGTGCGGTTCTGGTGTTTTTGGCTTCTTCTTTTGCTTGCACTTGTTGCACAAGAAGGCTTTTGCCCTGGCGCATTCAGAATCTTCCACACAGAACAAGGCTCTTCGCATCAACTTTCGGAAGATGGCAGTCTTCTCACTTTTCTTGTCGAACACAACGCCATCCCATCGGTGCTGCCAATGGAAACAATCGAGCTTTGCCAGAGTCTCAGGGCCGGCAATGGCCTGCAGTTTTGGACGGACAATGCAGCAATTGTCGACATAGCACATGTCGACAGTCCCATCGCGTTCACTGTCAGAACTGTGGAGAAGTTCATTTCGCTTCTTTAGCAGACGGAGATCTTTTGCGGCTGTCTCAATTGATTCGCTTCCGGCACAAAACTTCCAAAATGTTGCAAGGGCGTCTTCTTGTTGAACTGACAGCGCAGATTTGCATGGGGCAAAGCATTTGCCCTTTCCAGCATGCACCTTGATTTTGCTCGCTGTTTCACAATGCCAATCCAATTTCCAAATGCGAGCCTTTGTGCATCTCATTTTGGCTTCTTGCAGTGGTTTGCGACGTTGGAAGTCAGTCACATTAATTCTGTCAATCGCTTGTCTTGACACCACTCGGCAATTAAATCCCTTCCAATCAGTTAATGATGAGAACTCAGGTGGACTGTCTGCTTCAGCCTCGCCGTCGGACTCGTCGATCGACGGTGCAAGGTCCTCGTTCCTTCTCACCGCGGCGCTGTTGACATCCCCACAAATGGACTTGTCTAGTTGAAGTTCTGCAAGTGCTTGGTCACGCTTGGTTGTCAAATGCGCAAGTTGCGATTCAAGGTTGTCACAGTGATTCTGAACGATTTCCTTCCAACGCCATTTGATTGAAGGATTGTCCCCTTCGCATGCCAACAACTGCTTCGCTGCAAATGTGCCATTGGAAATTAGTGTCTGGCATTTTGCCTTTCCAATGCCAGGGAAGATCTCCCCGACAGAGTTTCGGTTCTCTTTCCGACGGAACATGTTGTCGAAACGAATGTCTGCATCAAAAGAACCCCCCACCTCAACAACTTGTCGTTCCATTTTGGTGAACTCCCATCGCAAGGCCTTTCGACGTTTTTGATCAGCAGTTTCGGGGGCACCTTGAAACGCTGCATCAATTGGACCTTTGCGAACCAACGGTTTAATTCGCTTCGCAAGTGTGGCTCGGTGATGCAACATTGCCGAATTCACCCAATTGTCGGCATGGAGGTCTTTCAACCTTTGATGAGTGAGAGCTGTTGTGTCAGTTGCATGCGCCACAATGAAGCCATGCAACTCCTCATCAACAGCATGCCCCAAAGACAACCTGAAGTTTAAAATGCCAGTTAATTCCTTGGCGTCCAGTTCCAGCACTTCGTCGTGCAATGCTTGAAACACACAGTCGCATGGAAGACATGAGCAATGAACAGAATCAAGACATCGGTGGCTTTTCATCCCATAGAGCATTTTAGGAAACTCTGCCCATTCGCATCTGTTTGCATCGACACCACTCTTTAATCCACATTTGTAGCATGCAGGAATGCGGTGAGGAATGACAACATGGGGAAGCCAAACAGCAACGTCTTTGACACAAAAACTGTCGACACTGATTTTCTTGGCAGAACTGAGTGACAAATTGCTCGTGGAGAATGGAATCCGCCGCCAATCAATCCCTCGTAGAAAAGTCGGATCATCGTCAACAGCCTTTCGCATTCTGGCTATGAACTTTGCCTGTGCTGTCCCACAGCGGCCGGTGCTGGGCTTTGGATTTGCCACCACCGCTTGGTGTTCCTTTCTACAAGGATCATCCGTCATGGTGTTTGTTGATTGCTGCAGGCGCACGCGACCCCGTGACAACATCCAGTGATGTGGCCACTAACCTCCTGCGGGCCGCGACTCAACACACCAACAACGATCCTGTTGTTCTCTTCATTGGCCAAAAGGCTGGGGATGGCAGCAACGGCTGCAACTGCAATGTGCTAAACATGCACAACAGACAAGCAATGTGGTTCTAAACAAATAGCTTTGCAGTGTGATTGTCTACATTGAAGACAATGTTAGCCTGACACGCAGCGCAACGATCCAATGAACAGGATCTCTCTACATGGAGACATGCTTGGCACACGGAATCAGGAATGTTCTTTTTTTCTTTTTTCTTTTTTTTTCTTCGTTGCCAAGGGAAGACGTCACACTTGCCGATCACCCAGTCCACCCACCAAATGGCTCTTGACCTTCAACACAAGTTAAACGACATGCGCCGCCAAGTCTGCTGTGACCGGGCAATGAACAACGACTTCATGATCGCAAAAATGCACAGCATGTCCAGCTCCATTCGAAGAATCGAGACCCATCTCATGGGAGAACCCGCTTCGCTGCAGGTTGTGCTTGTCCCGAGAGCAATCAATTTCTCCATCAGCAGCAAAGGTCTAACCAACCGAAAAACTCTAACCGATGCAACTGTCGCCTTCTTCACAGAAAAACATGTCGCCGGTTTTACCCAGGACAAGGAAAGCACCTCCTGGAAGAATTTAGAGCTAACTGAAAGGAAGCGCCTGCGCAATCTCTTTGGAAACATCAAGCGCGCCGTGAGGATGGTGCTGATGCATGCAGATTCCTTTCCTTCTCCGGTTCCGGACTCCCCTGACTCGTCATGGAAAGAATCACTCCGGAGGACCGCAACGGAAGCAGAGGACCGCATCCGAAACAAGCTTGAGCTTGGCAACAAAAACCTCAGCATCTACAAGCTGACAACCCATCCGCTCATGAAAACCCTCGAGGAAACAATGAAGCTGCCAGAGAACACTCCGGAGGACCTGCGCAAGTTCTTCAAAAGCGACTAAACACAAGTTTAATTCTAATTAAGTTAACAGAATTGCCAATCACCATGCAATTGTAGAGGCACCATGGGTCGAGCCTACGGAGACAACGGGCCAATCTACCGATCGTCTCACATTTTCTTAGTTCTTAGTTTAACAATGACGACATCGCGTTTAATTCCTAGCTACGCAACCCTCAGAGATGGAACAATGGTGAAGGTTGTCGTTCCAAATCCAGAGCACGCGGACCCAGAACCGGACCCTCTCCCAGCAGCAGATGAACACAACCGCCGACACAATCATAGACGTTGTGATGGACATGCATTCTGTTAAAGGCCCCTTCTCTCTAAACAGGTGGGATCACCTCCTCTGGAAGGCAAGCAGCAACATTTCTTGTTGGACGAGCACCGGGTCGCATTGCATCATCCAACACCATGATGATTTCGTCACGTCTTTTCAGAGCTTCCTCTTTAGTCTTGAATCGCCCTGCCTTAAAACGCTTTCCATCCCCACCGAACTGAACTAACCAACCCGCACGATCATTCTCGTGTGCCAGCCCACAGTCATTTCTTCTTTTCCTGTTAAGGCAGTTCTCTTGCTGACTGACAATTCTAAGGTTTTCAAAATGGTCATTTTTCGTGTTGCCGTCGATGTGATCGACAACATCACCTTTAAGTTCGTTGTCGCAAAAATGGAACGCGACTAGCCGATGAACCCTCTTAGTCACCGGTTCGCCACCGCAACATGTGCCTACCCAATTGTGTCTCCCGTGGCATGTTGGTTTCAAAATTCTCTCTCTTCTCTTTCCATTTGCAAATGTTCGAGCGCTTCTGATGCGCCCATGGTTGGACACCTCGCAAGAGACATTGCCCGAAAGCAAGAACTCCTTCCATCTCTCATTCATCTTAAATTTAATGACACATCCTTTGTTAAACAGAATTGTCATCGAACTGCTTCTAGGCGACAGCTTTAACATGCGCCACCCACTCACCGGTGGCGGCATGACGGTCGCGCTTTCCGACACCAAGCTCCTTGCTGACATGCTGCAGCCACTTCCGGACTTCACAGACTCGCTGCAGACCGCAAAGTGCACGTCAGACTTCTACATAAAGCGCAAGCCGCTGTCGAGCACGATCAACACGCTGGCGGAGGCGCTTTACGAAGTGTTTCGGCAGAAGGAGGCGGAAGCGCATGAGGAGATGCGGCAGGCCGTCTTTGACTACCTTGCGAGCACCGTTCTCGGCAGGGTTCTTCATTGCTGACACCAAAGATCTTTTATGTCCAATGACAAGATTATGTCTTGCTGTGCCGGCAAGGTTTATTTGTGATCTTTGTGCCATTTCAGACGACAAGAGACCTGTTAAGTGTTAACATAATAAGCGAAGCAAGAACACCACCACCCTACTTAATTACCGAACAGAATCCATCCATCGTCCATTCAATCAACACATACTGTAGTCATATCATCCATTCCATCATGAGCGAAGAAGATCCTGCTTTTACTAACGCGAAGAAAATCATGCATTCTATTGATGCGGCCAAACCGTATGAAGATGTTGCTGATATGGTTGTCGAAAACGCACCCTTCCTTTGTCAATCGGATGCATTAAAGGATGTTACGACAGTCAAGGGCTGGTGTGAATGGATGGGTAATTTCGCAACGAACATTGCACCCGATTGCAAGCCAACGGTACACAACATTGCATGGGATTCTACCAAGAAAACGGCACTACTTTATGCAACGTACCACGCCAAGCATACTGGTACTGGCGGGCCTATGGAAGCGACCAATAAAGAAACGAACACCCACTACTGCTACATCGTCATGATGGACGCTACAACCAACAAGTGTACTTCATTTACGAAAGTTTGGAATGATGGGTATTGTTTGAAAGAGTTGGGTTGGGCATAAGCTGATCCGACCTGGATGGAGTGGAACCGTATCATATTTCAAACGTGGCTCTTAGCTTCCGCGTGACTACTACTAGTATTATCAATAGCCACGTCTTGTTTGTACTACTTCTCCAATTTTCTAGTAGTAGTAGGTAGGAACACACTGCTAGACTACTTGTAGCAGCAGCAGACGACTGCCCACGCAAGGTTCAGGAACAGCGATGATTTTGTAGCTAATAGCTAGACTCGTAATCACACTCTTACTGTACTTACACATCTACAGATGCCAAATGTCAATGCTCTAAATACGACTACCGCTGCTGATGCTACTACTACTAGCTAGTAGTAGCAAAGGAGATACAACAGTGGTTGCTAAATACCAGACCGCACAGAAAGACCGCGAAAAAAGACCACAAAAACAAGAACCCTTGCGTCACGATCTTGCTCAGAGGAACGCATTGGTTATTCACAACCCCCTTTGTTCCAAAGACCGCAAGAAAAGACCAAGCAGACCCAAGCAGGGAGCTAAAGTAATATATACTAGTATAGCCCAAACTGGTTAGTTAGTAGTTGAGAGAAATGCTGCACAAGAATGAGTTGAAGCCTGAGACCAAGGATCCCTGTACTGTAGGGCTAGCTCGTGACTGCGAGGGCTAACACAGTCCACGATCTTTGCTTTCAAGGAGCGATGCGAAAGGCCTTGTGAGGTTGATCCAACATGGGAGATAATGAAATCGCCGGCAGATAGTATCTATGAGGAGCTCATCGGCAGAGTCCGTCGGGGTGACCTATCCACTCGTAACGCGAGAGGTGGTACCTTGCACAAAGTTTCACGTAAAACTAAATATCTTAGACACAAATTAGCTCTTCACTTGCGGCAAGAAAGCGTCTCAACCTCAACAGCCCACCATGTCACTGCAACACACCGCACACGACAATATTTGTTACACATTGACCATCGTATAACAAGCATGATGATCCCTAACCCAAAAATCTGACGAAAACAAAAACAACCAGAGCAGCCGCAAATCGCAATCCTTGCTTCATTGGTGCCACCGATGCCTCTTCCTGTGTCCAGATGCGGCCGCATCCGAGAGCAAGAGCATTTCCCGCTCACCATAATCCAAGAAACAAAGCCATTGTCAGAAGCGTCCAGTGCCCGGCAGAGAGAGAGAAGGCGGCAGAGACACCTAAACCAGGAGTTCCCTGATCATTGGTACACCCGAATCGAGGGAAATTACAATCCGGATATTCTTCAGCGGGCTCTTCTCCAAAGTTCAAGCATCCAGCTAGCACTCCATTGCAGAAATCATAGCAATCACAAGTAATGTTGGAGGGGAGCCGGTCAATATATTTCATGCAAAACTCATCCTCATTCTCTTCTGTAACAGCACAAGTTGCTCCAGTGGGCTCAGGCTCATCATCTTCTTCGAGCGTTTCATCCGAGGTAAGCCCAGTCTCATTGCCACTGCCTCCTTCTCCATCAACACCTTCTCCCGGGGCGAGTGAAATGCGCTCTCCGTAGGACTGAGTGAAAAGAACGTAGTCGTCGTCATACTTTTCAGCGATGCAGCCGTAGAAAATGTAGCATTCTTTGTCTACCGCATCGTAGGCCCAATGCGTGCAGAAAGCTTCAGATCCAATGTCCTCGAAAATCTTCTCTGCGCAATGAAGTTCGCACTCTTCCAAGCTGCACTGAGTCTCAGGGCTATCATCAACGCAGATCTTTTCATGGGGCGTTACATCCTTATCGCATCTTCGCTGATCGCACCCACCCTCATCATGATTTTTGTCGCAAGTCTGATCCACCAAGACATAGGTAGAATAATCTTCATCGAATTGTTCGTCTTCACATGTCTCAAAGATATAGCATTCCTTCTCAGCTGCATCGTAACTGTAAGTAGTACAAGTGAAATTGGTATGGGTCTCGCACTTTGCCTTGCATTCGTCCAGAGAACAGTCCGTGGTACCAGGTACGTCATCGGTACAAATTTTGTTGTGGTTAGACACATCTTTATTGCAGCGTCGCTGCTCGCAGCCAAGAGGATAATCCTCCACAGTGCGTTCACAGGTAGGATCCTGTATGGCATAAAGGGTGTAGTCGAGATCGAACTTTTCGTTGTTACATCCCGCAAAAATGTAGCACTCCTTTTCGGCGACATCGTAGGCCCAATGAGTACACGTTTTGCCTGCCATTAGCGGGTCTTCTCCAAAGTTACTGGTATTGCAATGCTGAAAGCACTCTGCTTCAGAGCAATCCGTCACGCCTGGCTCATCGTCAACACAGATCTTGGTGTGATCCGTGATATCCTTATCGCATCGCAGCCACCCACAACCACCGTCTTCCAATGTCTTTTCACAGGCCGCAATGGTTTGGGCTGGCTCCTCGCACCTGGACATTTCGATATTGTCGTTGATATCCCCCAATGCATCTGTGCAGTTCATATCGGCTTGGTAGATTCGTGCTTCGTAGGTCTCACCGACGACCAGCATGACAATGGTGTTGCTAGTCTCGTTTTTCCAAAAGGTCAGGCCTTCGGGTTGTCCCATGTTGCAGACTTCTCCTCCAAAGCGTTCTACGACCTCCCCGCTAGTCAGATCGAACCGAAAAATACCCTTTTGAATGTACTCTTCTGTCCCATTGCGGCCTGGGCCCATGTACGACTTCACAACCAAAAAGACTTCATCGACAGCGTCTCCTCCTCGAGTTAATCCTCCCACTGACCAAATGGATAAGGGCGAGGACTCTTTCAAATCGCCTGTTATGTTTTGAATGGTCCATGCAGAAGAAGTATTGGACCTACCGGTGGCACTCGCAGCCTCCAATTTCCATAATTTGACAGGCGACTGTTCTTGGACCATCACGTACTCCACAACGCCGTCGCCATTGCTCAAATAGGTAACCCCTTCAAAGCCCAAATTGCTTCCTGCGGCTGTGTATCCAGCTGCTTCTAGTCCAGCAAAGAGCGTCTCGCTCTGAGAAACACTTCCATCTTCTTCGAGGACAACCTGGATGACACTTTCCGGATTTTCATCCGTAATCACAAAGGTGCGACCCTCCATGGCCGAAATGGATTCCAAATCCAACGTGAGGTCCGACACGTTCCAATTGTTAATCTCTTCAAACGAGGTGGGATCGATTTCATAAATCATGCGATCGCCATTGTTGACCGTGAAGATCGTGCCAGTGGAAGGATTGTAGGTAACCCCAGAAAGATCCGAGACGGCCGCTGTCAAGTCAAACTTGGCCGTCAAGGTGGTAAAGCAGCTGAGAGGCGGCACGCGAAAGCCTTCGTCCAAATTGGAGGCTTGCGCAAAGAGGGATGGTGTTGATGCCATCATCAGCGCAAGCGCTGACGAAATCGATCGAAACATCATGGTGGAGCAAAAGGTGGTTGATTGTAAATCGGAAATTTAAATTGTGGACTTTTCGATCTGCTTTTGTGATCCAAACAAAGTTCCAGTATGGTATGGTTTGGATCCGATGGTAGCCAACGATACAAAATTAATAAAAGAAAGGGCTGCACTCATCATCATTGGTTCCTCTTTGGATCTTTGGTTATCTATCGATCAACTGTTTGGGCAAGATTCTCGTGAGATTCAATCATTACTCTGCAACCATGTACAGTACGTGAAGCATTCACGAGCGGTATTTGCGGAGAAAGTAGATTCATGCCCAAGAATGAGTGAATCTTCCTCACAAATTGGGGAACCCAACACCATCATCTGGATCTGTTACGACCAAAGTGATGACTGAATCAGTCACAAGACTGACCAAAACAATAACTCCAGTCTTAAGACTGCTCCACAGTCAAT
>ENA-ORBV01014155-ORBV01014155.1-microbial-mat-metagenome-genome-assembly--contig:-NODE-14155-length-11989-cov-19.324547_pt1 | contig 11989 bp, 10 predicted proteins | sample MGYA00237777_ERZ505514 | MGnify/ENA primary metagenome ERZ505514 (study PRJEB26160, sample SAMN06269048) | microbial mat metagenome | isolation source: Oligotrophic lake microbial mat | place... | reverse complement strand
TGATTGCACTCCGCGGCGAAACACCCGGGTGGCGCGACTGGGCAAAACTCCAACGAACCCGACTCTCGCAATAGCACGAGACTCGCGCGAGAGCCCGCCGCATCGAAGCTCGCCTCACAACCCACTCGGCGGCCAGCTCTGCCAGTCGCCATGCTCCCCGCCGACACGGACCAAGCCCAGAATCACAACGCCCCCAAAGTCCGAATGGACTTGTGGGGGTTCGCGTTCCGTCTGATCGTGTCGAATCGTCCGAATGGGCAGAGCCGGACTTGAACACTCGCGGTTTCCATCGGGAAACCCGCGCGTTTCAGATTCGGGCGGCAGCAAATCCGGCAACATTGGGGCCGGTTCTGGTTCCCCGACGCCCGAGCCCGAGCCCACCGATCCCGAGTTGGCGGCGGTGGTCGCGGCGTGGCCCGACCTGCCCCCGGCGATCCGGGCGGGCGTGGTGGCGATGGTCGCGGTAACGCACCTGAACAAGAGCGGCGGCGGGCCGGCGATCTACAGGGCGATGGGTTCGCTTGCGTTCGCGGCGGCGGCGAGTGCGGCGTGGGCGGTGAGCAAGGACAAAGACGACCCGCGACGGCGGCTGCTGTTGCCGATCAAGAACAACATTGCACCGGACACGGGCGGGCTGGCGTACCGGATCGAACCGTTGGGCGTGGACGGTTGCCCGGTGGTGGCATGGGAACCCGATCCCGTGAACGTGAGCGCCGATGACGCCCTTGCGGGTGGTCGTGAGCAAGGCGAAGGGCGCACCGAGTGCGACGACGCGGCGGGCTGGTTGCGCGACTACCTGAGCGACGGCGCGAAGTTGGCGCGGGACGTGCTGACCGAATCGAAGGCGGCGGGCTTCGCCAAGCGGACCATCGACCGAGCAAAGCAAGCGGCGGGTGTCCGCACCCGCAAGGAAGCGTTCGGCGGCGGCTGGGTGTGGGAACTGGGCGCACCTGCCCAAGAGCGCCAACCCGACGCCGAAGGTTGCCACTCTCCCGCAGTTGGCAACCTTGGGACGAAACCCGACGAATCCCGCGAGTTTCCCCCGAAGGTTGCCAAATCCGAAGGGGTGGCAACCTTGGGCGGGACCGTTGGCAACCTTCGCGGCGCTGACACCGGCGACGGTTGGGGTGAACTGTGAACACGCACCCCCCCGAACTTGGCGGGCTGCTACTGGCACTTGGCCGCGCCCGGGTGGAACTGGCCCGGCATCCATCGAAGCCGGATCGGCTGCGGCATCGCCCGGCGGACCTGCCCCCCGACCTGTCGGCGCGGCTGCGGCTACACCGGGCGGCGATCCTGGGGCTGCTGTCCCCCCGTGGCGCGCACGCCCCTGGCGACGGCCCCCACTGTGACGCGGGGTACGTCCTGGGCGAACGGCTGGGCATCGCGGACGGGCTGGGGATGCCCACCCACCCCGGATCGGCGGCGTGGCTGGTGGCGGTCGGGGAGTCCCTTGACGACGCGCCTATTGTGACGTATACTTGATCGCAAGCGATGGACAAGACCGCCCGCCAAGCCGTATCGACCATCCGCCGGTGTATCCGAGGCGAGCGTGTCCTGCTGACGCGACACTTCCGCGTACGGCTGACCGAGCGAGGGGTATTGTGGGCCGACGTGCTGGCCCTGTTTGATGAGCCGTTCGACGCCAACGCGGACGGCCTGGACGATGAAGGCCGCGCCCGGTGGATCGTGCGCGGCGGGGCGGCGGACGGTACGGCGATGGGCGTTGTGTGCGCCATCGGGCGTAACGAGTCGGGTGAACTGACCGTGTTTGTGACGGCGTTTTGGGAGGACTGACCATGACCACGAATCGAAGCAAGGCGGGACGAACGATCCGGGATGACGTGCCATTCACGGCCAAACTCCCGGACGGGCGCACGCTGTTCGTGCTGGTTCCGGCCAAGTGGTGCGAACGTGACGCGAGCGGCGAAGTGCTGTTCAAGCCCGAGGCCGCGCGATTCATCGACCGGGTGCAGGCCTTGGCGATGCGAACACCCAAGGCTCCGACTCCCGCGTACATCCGCACGCTGCGCGAAGCACTGGGGCTGACCCAAGCGCAACTCGCGGAGCGGATCGGGGTGGACAAGATGACTGTGGCCCGCTGGGAATGGGGCAAGTTGCGCCCGCGCCCCGGATCGGCGGCGGTTCTGAACGGACTCCGGCGTGACGCGGGACGGCGTGGCACGGTGATCGCGGCTTGAACTCTGAAAGGCGGTGACGTATGGCAAGCATCGGACGCGAAGGCGAGCGGGGCGAGTTGAAGCGCATCATGTTCCGTGACGCCAAGGGCAAGCAACGGACCCTGCGGCTGGGCAAGTGTTCCGAGAGGAACGCGCTGCTGGCCCTGTCGGCGGTGGATCATCTGATCGAATCCCGCGAACACGAAACGGCCCCGCACCATGACGCGGTGCGGTGGCTGGACAAGATCGGCGATCGCACCCACGCCCGAGTGGTGGCGATGGGCTTGTGCCGACCACGCGACACGGCGGTGGTGACGCTGGGGATGCTGCTGGACCGATTCGCCGCGGCGGCGGCGGTGAAACCATCAACCCACGCGGCACACAAGCAAGCGACGGACAGTCTGCGCGCGCACCTTGGCGCGGATACCGCGCTGGGGTCGTTGACACCGGCGGACGCGGACGGCTGGCGGAAGTCGATCGCCGAGCCGGTGACGGTGAAGGGCGACGGCGGGAAGGAAACCACAAAGCAACTGGCCCCGGCGACGGTGGCGAAGCGGACGATCGTCGCCAAAGGCATCTTCCGCAAGGCGGTACGCTGGGGCTTGATCCCGGCTAGCCCGTTCGCCGACCTGCGGGCTGGTTCACAATCGAACCCCGATCGGGCGTTCTACGTCGCGCCCGAATCCATCCGGGCGATCATGGCGGCGTGCCCCGATGATGAGTGGAGGGCGATCGTGGCGCTGTCGCGGTTCGCCGGGCTGCGGTGCCCTTCCGAAATCGTGGCCCTGCGGTGGGGCGACGTGAACTGGGAACGTGGGCGGTTGATGGTGCGGTCTCCCAAGACCGCCCGGCACGAAGGCCACGCGGTACGGGTGGTTCCGATCGCCCCCGAGTTGCGCCCGATCCTGCAAGACCTGTTCGACCGCGCCGAAGTGGGTGTGGAGGCGGTCGTGCCCCGGCTGCGCGACGCGAGGATGAATCTGCGGACCACGTTCCACAAGATCATCGCCAAGGCGAGCGTGAAGCCCTGGCCCCGGCTGTTCCACAACATGCGGGCATCGTGCGCGACGGACTGGGTGGAGCGGTTCCCCGCCCACGTCGTGGCGGCATGGCTGGGGCATTCCCCGTTGATCGCGGCCCAGCACTACCTGCAAACCCGCGATGCGCACTTCGACCTTGCGGCGGGCGTCCATGAGGCGGCAACAAATCCGGCAACAAATCCGGCAACACAAGCGCGCCCGAGCGATCCCACGGGCGAACACGCCCAAACACAAAACCCCCAAAACCATGCGGTTTTGGTGGGGTGTGGTGTCGGGTGTGATCCGGTGGAAAGTGAGAAAGTGGGCGCTACAGGGCTCGAACCTGTGACCTCAGCTATGTGACAGCTGCGCTCTAGCCAACTGAGCTAAGCGCCCCATGGCCGGAGCATAGGTCGGGGTGTTTCGCGTGTCACGGTGATCTCTGCCGCCAACGGAAAACGCCCGGACCAGGGCGGTCCGGGCGCTGTCCCGTCAAGTTCCCTCGCCAGAGGGTTTGGGTCGCTTATGGGCAGCCCGCGAACCAGGCCGAGAGGAAGGTGAAGATGTCGGCGACCGTCGCATCCCCCGAACCATCGGCATCACCGATGCAGGATTCCGGAGAGGAGAACGGTCCGCCCACATTTTGCGAGAGCACGGGCTGATGCACCGCGACACGGAACGCGAAGTCGCGCCCCTGTGGGGTCCATTCGGCATCGGCGATCGGCGCGATGATCCGGCCGAGTCCCTGCGAGCCACGCGGCGCGGAGCAGTCCTCGCAGTCGGTCGTCGAGTGTGCAAAGTACGCCGATGTCGAGAAGTTACCGCCCGAGTAGGCGCCGAACTGAATCCAGTAGTTGCGTCCCGCCGGGAGGCGCAGGTTGATGCCGCAGAGTTGAACTCGATAGAGATGGTAGGTGTAGGCGCCGGGAGTCCATGTGTCGTCGAGCCGCTCAACCTTCGTGGGCGTCGCGGTGTAGACCAGGTGCCCGGGCAGGTTGCAATCGTTCTCGAAGATCTGGATAAAACCATCCAGGGGATTGCAGTTGGACCAGATGTAGCCCTCGATGAAGCAGATCGGATCGTCCTTGCACGGCGGGAGGGTGAAAGAGTCAACGGCCTCGGTCGTTTGCTCGCGGTGGACGCCCGAGGGGGTGCCGCCGCGACCCATGCCGAGATCGGGGCCGCCGTTGTCCACAAGGACCTTGCAGGACTGTCCCTCGAGTTTGAAGGCAAAACCGACGCAGCCGACGCAGCACTCGGCGATGGAGTCCCACGCGTCGAACTCGAACTCGTCCCAGTTGCCACCGGGGAGGCCGCGGGCCTTGCAGGGTACGTTCGCCGCGATGGGGTTGTGCTGCTGCGGGTCGCCCGACACGGCCCAGAACGAGAGGTCATCGGTCACACGGTCGGCCAGGCCGATGAGCGAGAGCCAGTAGGTCTTGCCGCCATCGAGCCAGAGCTCTTCTTCGCAGAGGTCGAAGCGGTAGGTGATGAGCACGAAGCCGCCCGGAGCGGGGGTCTGGCCGACGATCGTGAACTCGTCAAAGGTCTTGAAGGGGATCGCCTCGGGCTTGCCGTTGCAGTCGTTATAGAGTTCGAGTTTGGCTCGGCGGAGGCCGGGCCAGGAGTTGGTGAGCATCTGCCCGGAGAAGGCGGTCAGGCGATGCACCATGCCCTCGAGCAGGAAGAAGTCGTCGGCCGACTTGCCGCCCTCGGGTGCTCCGCCGCCGAGGTGCGAGAGTTGTCCATCGGGGTTCACGTTGATGTTGATCGCGTCACCGTTGTCCCAGATGCAGTTGCACTCGTCGGGGATGCCGTCGTTGTTGCAGTCGGGCGCGGAGCCGTCCTGGATCTCGCAGGAGTCGGGGATGCCGTTGGCGTTGCAGTCCTCGGCCAGCACGGTCACGGTCGCGATGCAACTGTCGGTCAGTCCGAACGAGTCGGTCGCGGTGAGTGTGACATCGGTCTCGCCGATGGGGAACGGCCCGAGCGAACTGATGGAGAGCGTGATCGAGTCGCCGCTGGCGATATCCGGGTCCGTCGAGCCGTTGTTGACATCGTCGATGGTGATGTTGAAGGAGGGCGGGCAGGTGGTGCGGGCATCGATGAGCACATCGCGGCAGCGTGCATCAGGCGGTCGGTTCGTCGGCGTGACGTTGATCGTCACGGTCGCGGTGTTGGATCCGCCGCCGGCGCCATCGCGGGCGCGATAGGTGAACACCACGGGTCCGACGAAGGCCGCGGGCGGGGTGTAGGTCAAGGAGCCGTTGGCGTTGAATGAGAGCGTTCCCACGGCAACGCCCGTGACCTGCTCGGCGGTGAGCGGGAGAGGCCCGTCAACATCGGTGTCGTTGGCGAGAACGCCTGGCGAGGCGACCGTGAGCACATCGACGTTGCGCACGGTGTAGGTGTCGTTGACGGCGACGGGCAGGTCATTGACCGGCGTCACCGTGATGGAGACGGTGGCGATGCCGGACTCAAGACCCGAGCCGTCGCGGGCGCGATAGGTGAAACTGTCCGGGCCAAAGTAGTTGGGCGCTGGGGTGTAAACGAACGAGCCATTGGCGCCCAGCGCAAGCGTGCCGTTGGTGGGGGTGGATACGAGGATCGAGGTCAGCGGGAGCGGACCATCGACATCGGAGTCGTTGGCGAGGATGCCCGGCGCGGCGATGACGAGTTGGGTGTCCTCGGGCGTTGAGAACGCGTCGTTGACAGCGACCGGTGCATCGTTGGCGGGGACGACCGTGATCGAAACGGTTGCCGTGTTCGACTCGGCACCTGCCCCATCGCGAGCGCGGTAGGTGAAGGCGTCTGGGCCGAAGTAGTTGGCGTTGGGCGTGTAGGTGAACGAGCCATCGGGGTTGAGCGACAGCGTGCCGCTGGTGGTGCTCGACATGATGACGGTGGTGAGCGGGAGCGGCCCATCGACATCGGAGTCGTTGGCGAGGATGCCGGGCGCGGCGATGACCAGTTGGGTGTCCTCGGGCGTCGAGAACGCGTCGTTGACGGCGACGGGCAGGTCGTTGACCGGTGTTACGGTGATCGAGACGGTCGCGGTGTTGGACTCGCCGCCCGAACCGTCTCGGGCGCGGTAGGTGAAGGCGTCGGGCCCGAAGTAGTTGGAGTTGGGTGTGTAGGTGAACGAGCCGTTGGCGTTCAGGACAAGCGAACCGTTGGTGGTCGTCGAGACCAGGATCGATGTCAGCGGGAGCGGGCCGTCTGGATCGGTGTCGTTGGCCAGGATGCCGGGTGGAGTGATGACCAACTGCGTGTCCTCGGGCGTCGAGAACGCATCGTTGACGGCCACGGGCAGGTCATTCACCGGTCCCACGTTGATGGACACGGTCGCGATGTTGGACACGGCGCTCGCACCGTCTCGGGCGCGGTAGGTGAAGGCGTCGGGCCCGAAGTAGTTGGAGTTGGGTGTGTAGGTAAACGAGCCGTTGGCGTTCAGGACGAGCGAACCGTTGGTGGTCGTCGAGACCAAGATCGATGTCAGCGGGAGCGGGCCATCGATATCCGAGTCGTTGCCGAGAATGCCCGGCGCGGCGATGACCAGTTGGGTGTCCTCGGGCGTCGAGAACGCGTCGTTGAGCGCCACCGGCGCGTCATTGACCGGGGTGACCGTGATCGTGACCAGCGCGGTGTTGACCGACTGCAGGTTGGTGGCATCGCGGGCGCGGTAGCGGAACGAGTCCACGCCCGAGAAGTTGGCGTTGGGGGTGTAGGTAAACGATCCGTCCAGGTTGAGCGACAGCGTTCCGCTCGCAGGACTGACCGTCAGGAGCGCCGCAACGGGCATCGGCCCATCGGGGTCGGTGTCGTTGGCGAGCACGCCCGGCGCGGCGATCACCAGTTGCGTGTCCTCGGGGGTAGCGAAGGCGTCATCGACCGCGACGGGCGGGTCGTTGATGGAGAGCACGGTGATCGTCACCGTTGCGGGCTGGGATGCGAGCCCGGCGCCGTCGCGGGCGCGGTATGTGAACGAATCGCCGCCGACAAAGTTCGCTCCCGGCGTATAGGAGAAAGAGCCGTTTGCGTTGAGGGCCGTGAGAATGCCATTACTCGGGCCGGAGATGAGTTCGGCGGTGAGCGGGAAGGGGCCATCAGGGTCGGTGTCGTTCGCGAGCACGCCGCTTGCCGCGTTCACACTCAGGCCGGTGTCCTCGTTCACGCTGTAGGCGTCGTTCACGGCCAGGGGCGGGTCGTTGACCGGGCCGACGGTGATCGTCACGGTCGCGATGTTGGATTGGGCGTTCGCGTTGTCGCGAGCGCGGTAGGTGAACGTCGCGATTCCGTTGAAGCCGGGGGCGGGGACGTAGACGAACGATCCGTTCGCGCCAAGCGTGGCGGCGCCGCTCGTCGCGGGGGACACCTGCAGCGCGTTGAGCGGGAGCGGCCCGTCGATATCGGTGTCGTTGGCCAGCACACCCAGCGCGGCTGAGACATTGAGCGTCACGTTCTCATCGGTGGCGTAGGCATCGTTCGCCGCGATGGGCGGGTCGTTGACGGGGGTCACGTTGATCGAAACGGTCGCGATGTTCGACTCGGCGTTGGCCCCATCCCTTGCGCGGTATGTGAAACTGTCCGGCCCGTTGTAGTTGGCCGCGGGGGTATAGGTGAAGGAGCCGTTGGCGTTCAGGGACAGGACGCCGTTCGTCGGGCTGGAGGCCAGGATCGCGCTCAGTGGGAGCGGCCCGTCCACATCCGTGTCGTTCCCCAGAACGCCCGGGGCGGCGATAACCAGTTGCGTGTCCTCGGGCGTGGAGAATGCGTCATTCACCGCGACCGGGTTGTCGTTCACGGGGGAGACCGTGATCGACACCGTGGCGATGTTGGACTGAAGGTTGGAGCCGTCGCGGGCGCGGTAGGTGAAACTGTCCGGGCCGTTGTAGTTCAGATTCGGGGTGTAGGTGAAGGAGCCGTTGGTGTTCAGGGCCAGCACGCCGTTGCTCGGCCCGGTGATCTGAAGCGCTGTCAGCGGGAACGGCCCGTCGATGTCCGTGTCGTTGCCGAGGATGCCCGGCACGTTGACCACGAGTTGGATGTCCTCGGGCGTTGTGAAGGAGTCGTTGTTCGCGATCGGTGCATCGTTGACCGGCGTCACCGTGATGGTCGCGGTCGTGATGCCCGAGAGCAGCCCGCCCGGGTCGCTGGCGCGATAGGTGAACGAATCGACTCCGAAGAAGTTCAAGTTGGGGATATAGGTGAAGGAGCCATTGGCGTTGAGTGCCAGACTGCCACTCGTCGTCGTGGCTACCAGAATCGCGCTGAGCGTGTCGCCGGGGTTCGGGTCGCTGTCGTTCGCCAGGACGCCCGCGACCGCGTTCACGTTCAGTGTCGTGTCTTCGGGTGTTGCGTAGGCATCGGCCAGCGCCACCGGGGGCATCGGCTCGCAGGCATCGCCGATGCCGTTGAAGTTGATGTCCTCCTGGCCCGGATTGGCGATGTTGACGCAGTTGTCGCAGATGTCGCCGATGCCGTCATTGTCCACATCTTCCTGGCCCGGGTTCGGGTTGAAGGGGCAGTTGTCGCAGGCATCGCCGATGCCGTCCTCATCGATGTCGGGCTGGAGGGGCGTGCCCTCGCCGCGGACTACCGGAGGGTTGCTGATGGTGGGGCAGTTGTCGCAGACGTTGCCGACACCGTCGCCGTCCACATCGGCCTGGTCGGGGTTCGGAGTGCCGAGGCAGTTGTCGATGAAGTCCTCAACGGTGTCGTTGTCGATATCGCCTGTGCGCTCGACAGAGCCGATGTCGGAGTTATTGCCGCCGGAAGCCGGGGGGATCGAGGGCTGATCGAAGGGGCGGAACGCTCCACGCTGGTCGGCGATGATGCCTGGTTCGGCCGCGGCCTTGTCGACCGCCGGGCTGCTCAGGGGGAGAGCGTGCGTGCGACCGAAGCCGCGATAGTTCGCCAGCGGCATGAGGAGCGGGTTCGAGTCATAGATGTCGGTCGGTTGGGCCGCCGGAAGGTTGCCGCCGGCGTTGGGCCCGATGAGGTTGTAACCGTCGCTGATGTAGAGTGGCGGCTGGACGTTGCGGATGTTGCTCGCGTTGGAGGTGCCGGTGCCGCCGTTGTTGTTGGCGACGATGTTGTTCTTGAGGCGCAGGCCCCGCTGCGAGAGGATGCCACCGGCGTTGGCGGTGTTGTTGGTGGTCGCGGTGTTGAAGGCGATCGTGCAGTTGGTGATGATCACGTCCTGAGACATGACGCGCAGCCCACCGCCCGTGGCCCCGGTGTTGCTCGAGATGGTCGAGTTGCGGATGGTCGTGGGCGCGGTATCGAAGACGTAGACACCGCCGCCCTGGCCGCCGAGGTTGTTGGCAACCGTCGAGTTCATCATGGTGAGTTGGGCGCTGGGGCTGTTGCCCGACGCGACGCCGCCGCCGAGTTGGCCCATATCGGTCTGGTTGTCGCGGACCTCGCAGGTGTCGATCGTCAGGGTGCCCTGGTTGAGAACGCCGCCGCCGTTTGTCAGGGGCGCGGCGTGCCCGCCCGCGATCGTGAGACGGCGCAGGATGCCCGTTGCGCCAGGGGCGATGGCGATGACGCGATAGTGCGGGGCCGCGCTGGACCGACGGATCTCGATGCGGTCAGGGAGGGACGGCCCCTCAATGGTGACTTCCGTTGTGATGATCGGCAGGGCGTTAGCGTCTACAAGCAGGATCTGCCCGGTCACGGCGAACTGGATGACATCCGCCCCCGGGGCGGCGTTGGCTTGGGCGATCGCTTCGCGCAGGGTTGTCAGGCCGTCCCCGGCGTTAACCGTGTCGGCGAGGCTGGTGACGGTAATGGTCGCCGCGCCTGCGGAATGGCAGAGAACCATGAGCGTCAAGGCGGACGCCCAGCGCGGTACCGCGGCCGAGAACAAATGCCACGACATATGACCGGCTCCTGAACAAAAAAGCCAGCGTTGAACACACACCCCTCATCCGCGCTTTCCGTGCGCGGCTTTCGGCAGGGTGGACCGGCCGTTGCCCGGTTACAGCAACCATTAGACCCGAAAGGGCACGCGAACTCAAGTGCTATGTGCCGGTCAAATCTGGTTTTATGAGATTTTTCTGGAGGTGATGGCTTATTGGACGGTGACGTAAGTCAGTTCGCCAAGATGAGCACCACCATGAATCCAAGCCCGCCCAGCAGGGCCAGGAGCAGAAGAACGGTCGCAAGTCGCATCATCAGTTGGTTCTTGTGGCGCATGGTCTTGTCCCCGGGTTATCGGAGCAGTCGTGTGCGAGTTCGCGCCGCTCGGGCGCAATCCTATTCGCCGGGAATGTATCCGATTACGCCCTCCCACGTTGAACTCGCCGAGGCGTACAGCCGGCGCGGGATTCGGCCTGAAAGGTATGACAGGCGACCGGCGATGCAGGCGTGCCCCATCGCGCGGGCCATGAGCGCTGGGTCCGCCGCGTGAGCGACCGCGGTGTTGAGCAGCACCCCATCGGCGCCAAGTTCCATCGCGATCGCCACATCCGATGCCCCGCCCACGCCCGCATCGACGATCACCGGGTAGGTCGCGTCGCCCTGCTTGAGCAGTTCCATGCACAGGAGGATGTTGCAGCGGTTGAGGATGCCCTGCCCGGAGCCGATCGGCGATCCTGCGGGCATGACGCTTGTTGCCCCCGCTTCCTTGATGCGGAGCGCGGCGATCGGATCGTCGCTCGAATAGGCGAGGACCTGGAAGCCGTCTTTGACCAACTCGCGAGTGGCCTCGACCGTACCCATGGGGTCGGGTAGCAACGTCTTCTTGTCGCCCAGGACCTCGAGTTTCACCCAGTTTGCGCCGGGGTTGCCCAGTTGCTCGAGGAGGTCACGCCCGAGCCGCGCGACCCGAACCGCATCATCAGCGGAAAAGCATCCCGCGGTGTTGGGAAGGATGGTGTATCTGGCGAGGTCGATGAAGGACAGGAGGGACTCGTTGCGATCGTTGTACAAACGCTCCCGGCGCACCGCGACCGTGATGACCTCCGCGCTGCTGGCGTCCAACGCATCGCGCATCAGCGTGTAACTCCTGTACTTTCCGGTCCCGAGGATCAGCCGGCTGGAGAGTGTGCGTCCGCCGATGACCAGCGGTGCGGGCGTGCCTGCGGGGGCGATGGGCGTGGTCGTGGGCATCTCCAATGGTAAGTGCCGGCGACCTCAGCCGCCGCCCACCAGCGTGACGACCTCCAGCCGATCGCCAGGGGCGAGGGCGTGCGTGGCGTGGCGAGCCTTCGGGATGAGCACAAGGTTTGCCTCGACCGCGCAGGCCTGGCGCTCCAGCCCGAGTTCGCGGATGAGATCGGCGATGGTCGCGCCCTCCCGGGTTTCCCGGTTCTTTCCGTTCACGAAAATCTGAATGGTGCTCACGGGCGATTGTTGACGGCCATCGGACCCGTGTCATCCAGCGGTCGGGTCGGAAGTGCCTGGCGTTCGCCGTGTGTAACGTTCACCACGCGAGCGCGTACGAGATTGCGGGTGGTCGGGCATTGGGGAGATGCATGCATCGAGGGCTGAAATCGGTTTGGGCGGTCGTGGCGACGGTGCTTGGGCTCGCCGCTGGGTGCGACCGGCCGACGGTCTACAGCCAGGAAACCCCCGATGACGTGATCCGCTCGGCGGCCGAGATGATCCGCAACGGCGAGACACAACGTCTACCCGACCTGATCGCCGCGGACAACGATGAGATGCGGCGGATGCTCAACCGTCTGGGCGTGCTGTTTGGCAACATGCAGCAACTGTCTCTTATACACATCTGACGCTGCCGACGAATAGAGAGGTGTAGATCTCGGTGGTCGCCGTATCATT
>ENA-ORBV01014154-ORBV01014154.1-microbial-mat-metagenome-genome-assembly--contig:-NODE-14154-length-11991-cov-6.884841_pt1 | contig 11991 bp, 1 predicted proteins | sample MGYA00237777_ERZ505514 | MGnify/ENA primary metagenome ERZ505514 (study PRJEB26160, sample SAMN06269048) | microbial mat metagenome | isolation source: Oligotrophic lake microbial mat | place... | reverse complement strand
CTTATGATTGCCGACGATGAAGCCACCATGACGGACTTCGTCATGGTCGAGCCCACCGGACGCGTGATGAGCAGCAGCAATGTAAACACGTCTCCCCACGGCCAGCCCGTCGTCCAAGCCTGGCCTGGCGCAAAGGTCGTTCCCCTCTGGCTGCGCCTCAAACGCACTGGCTCTGTTTTCACCGCCTACCGCTCCACCGTCACCGCGCCCGCCACCGAGGGCGATTGGACCGTGCTGGCCACCTTCGACATGTATCGGGATTCGGTTGCGCCCGAGGCGTCAGATTATAAGTCCAACGTCATCCTCGACCAGCGCATGCACTTCGGCCTGTTCATCAACAGCGGCTCGCTCACCACCGCCGCCTCGGCCACCTTCACCGGCGTGCAAATCACCGGGGCCGTAGTCGGAACTTTGGCCGCTCCGGCCGCGCCCACCAACCTTGCGGTCGCCCTGAGCGGAAGCCAGGCAAACCTAAGCTGGCAGGATAATTCCACGGACGAAACCGGCTTCGCCGTGGAAGTGCGCGTGGGCAACTCCACCAGTTGGAATGTGCTCACGACCACGGCGGCCAACGCCACCACCTACAGCCACGTGGGCTTGCTGGACGGCGTGTCGTATTCCTACCGCGTGCGTGCTCTGCGTTCCACCGATAGCGGGGCCTCCGACTACACGACGACCATGAGCGTCACCCGCCCGCTCACGACCTTGCCCTTGGCGCCCACCGCTGCGGTGGCCACCGCCCTGTCCACGTCCGAAATCCAGCTCACCTGGACCGACAACGCCTACAACGAATCGGGTTACCAAATCGAACGCAGCACCACGAGCGGCTCGGGGTTTTCACTGCTCACCACGCTCGGCGCAGGAGCCAATGCTTACACCGATGGCGGCAGGCCCGACGGGGCGCGCAATTTTTACCGCGTTCGCGCCACCAACAGCCTCGGCAACTCCGCCTACACCAGCGAAGTCGTCGCCATCACGCCACTCATCGCGCCCGTCTCCGCTTTCGTCGGGAGCGCCTCCGCCACGCAGATCGTGCTCAACTGGACGGATGCCTCGCCGTCCGAAACGGGCTACGCCGTGGAGCGCCGACTAGAGAGCGGCGGCGCGTTTAGTGTCATCGCCACGACCGCCGCCAATGCGGGCACGTTCGCCGACACCACGGTCGTCGCGGGCACGGCTTACCGCTACCGCATCCGTGCCCTCAACGCCGTCGCTCAATCCGCCTACACCGACGAACTCTCCGCCACCGCCAGCACGAATATTTTCTCCACGTTTTACGAACCCTTCGACTACGACACCGTCATCTCCTCCTCGGTCATCGGTCAGTTTGGGTCGGGACGCGGGAGCGCCGGCATCTGGAGTAAACTCGCCGGTAGTAACCCGGTGGATACGCTGCAAACGGGCAGTCTCGCCGCCGGTGGTGTCACCACGCTGGGGCGTCAGCTTCGTCTCGGCGAAACCTCGGCCAACTCGCGCATTTCGCTCTCGCTGGACTCCGCCACGCGCAACATCATCCAGCCTTCCGACTCCGCCACGCGCACGTTTTGGGTGAGCCTTCTGTGCCGCACTCCCGCAACCCTCAGTGGCACCCACACCCCCGGGCTCAGCCTAGCCACCGCCACGAACGACGATGTGCTGCATTTCCAAACTTGGAGAAACAACACCAGCCTCAACTACGCCCTCGCCGGCAGCAATCTCACCACCGTCACCTCCGCCAACGCCGCAATCGCACCCTCCACCACGTATCTCTACGTGGCCAAAGTCACCGTGGCCGATACCAACGGCAGTGCGGCCGACGGCATCGAATCCATCGGCGCGACGCTCTGGCAATATCCAGCAGGAAACAACCCGCCCGCCACCGAACCTTCCAACGCGACGGGCATCACCCGCAGCGCCACCACGGTCTCGTCCCGCCTCATCACCAAGCTCACCCTCTACGGCGCGAACAGCGGCGCGGCCAACGCCTTTCTATTCGACGAGATCCGCATCGGCACCAGCTACGCACAGGTCGCCCTGACTAACCCCACCGAATCGCTCGGCCAGCCCCAAAGCCTCACGGCCAGCCGACTAACCACCAGCGGCATCCGCCTGCGCTGGCTCGATAATGCGAACGCCGAGACCGGTTTCCAAATCGAACGCCGCACCGGCACCTCGGGCACTTGGGCAAACCTCACCACCACGGCCGCCAACGCGGTCACCTACGACGACACCACGCCCGCCGCCGGCACGGAATATTTCTACCGCGTGCGCGCGGCCAACGGCGGAGGGCAAGGCATCTGGTCGCTCGAAGCCGTCATCCTCACCGGCGGCACTTACAGCGATCCCGGCGCGGTCGCATTCACCCAGCCCGCCTCACGCACCACGGCGTTTCCCGTCACGCTTTTCAACCGCTCTTCCGTGCCGCAGATATTCAGCCTGGTCGCCGGTTCCGGCAGCTCCACTTACTCCCTGCTCACCAGTGCCCAGCCCGGCGGCCCCGCGTTCACCTACACCGATATTTCCGCGACCGGCATCGTCCTCGGCAGCCTGAACGGGCAGGACGATACGACCTCCACCGAAACGGTGCCCGTCGGATTTTCGTTTCCGTTTTATGGCGCAAACTTCACCCAGTTTCGCGTCAGCTCGAATGGCTGGCTAACCTTTGATTCCAGCGTCGCGGGTGGCGCAAATGGGCACTTCGGTAATACAACGCTACCCAATACGTCGTCCTCGGGCGGTAGCCAATGGATGCCCGGCAGTAGCATTGCGTTCCTCTGGGACGATCTCTTTTTCCAAACGAGTGCACCGGTTTCGCGCGCCTACTACCAGCAGGTCGATAGCGACACGCTGGTGCTGCAATTCAGCAACGTGGGCCTCTACAGCGATCCCACCGCTCGGCTCAATCTACAAGTGCATCTCAAGCGCTCCGGCGACATCCTGATTTACTATAAAGACGGCAGCCTCAACACCCACAGCTACACCGTCGGCATACAGAACGCCGCCCGCACCCAGTCACTTCAGGCCGCCTTCGATACGGAATATGTCTCGGTCAACATGGCGCTACGATTCCGTCCGCCTGCTCCGTGGCTGACGGTGAATCCATCTTCCGTGAGCGTGCCCGCCGGTGCGGCCACCCAGTTTATCGCCAACCTCAATTCCACCGGACTGGCCAACGCAACATATAGCAGCTTCATCCGGATCACCTCGGATGCGGAACGGCAGCCAAGTTTTGAAATTCCCGTTACGCTTATCGTCTCCGGCTCGGCCAATCCGCCGCTTGCCCCCGCCAATCTTGCCGCTGGTGGTGTGGCGGGTGCTGTCGTCCTAGCGTGGACTGATGCGGCTTCCAACGAAACGGGTTTTGAAGTGCAACGCAGCATTGATCAGACCAACTGGACGACGATCGCCACTCCCGCCAGCAACGCCACGGGCGCCAGCGATACGACCGGCCTAGCGGGATTACTTTTCTATCGAGTCCGTGCCACCGGCACGCCGAATTCTTCAGCTTGGTCTTCTAACACTTCGCTACTGGCCACCACCGGCCTCATTACCTTTCGCACAACCTACGGCCTCGCTTCCAATGGCTCAGGAGACCTCCTCACCCCCGCAGGTGACGGCGTGCAGAACTTGCTTAAATACGCTTTCAACATGCTCGGCGCAGGCGCAGGGCAGGGGAGCAACTTAAACGCAGCCAACAGTTCTGTGATACCATCCAACGGCAGTGCGGGCTTACCTCTTGTTGATGTCGACGGCACGGGTAAACTCCGCGTCACCTATGTTCGTCGTAAGAGCACGAGCAACTCAGGCATCAGCTATGTCGTGGAATTCAGCGACACCTTAGCTAACGGCACTTGGGCCGTAAATGCCTCCGCCACCACAGCGGTGACGAGTATTGACGCCACTTTTGAACGCGTCGTCGTAAACGACGCCAGTGCTCTCGCCAAGCGCTTCGTGCGGGTGAGAGTAACATCTCCGTAAGTACAAAAGGTTTCAACTCGTCGGGACTGTCCCTAGTTATAGTTCTTACGGAAATTGTAAAAGTTATTCACACAAAATAGACGCTAAATTTTTTTAGCATCTTTTTTTCATTAAACCAATCCTTTGTTGGCCACCAAAGAGCTTACAACTGAGGCTGTTTTTTAAAACTTATTTTTAGAGACAATTTCCGTTCTTAATGAGATTACAGATCACTTTAATGGGTTGCTTAAATTAACTTTTTTGCAATGGTGTTTAAATGGAGAAAAAACAAATGGCACCTCATAGTTTTAACTCAATTGCTACAGGGCGTCATAACCTGCGTGGATCTTTTTTAAGTTTAAAAAGTCTCGTGGTTCTAGGGGTAACTTTACTTTTTGTTCCAGGGCAGAGCCTGCACGCCCAATCCTCTCTACCCAAAAACTTCGTACTAAACTCTGGCTTCAAGTCTGGTTCATTATTTGCTTGTACAACTTCGAACGGAACGGTAGGTAGCGGCAACGGCCAGTCTAGCGGGGTAACAGGAATTTGAAATCTGCTAAATTCAATCAAGGAATCACTATGAAATTATTCAAATCAAAAATCGGCTTTCAAATACCTTGTCTCTTGCTCCTAATCTGTGGGGGAGTATTATCCACCGTTCAAGCGCAAGTGAACCTTCCCATCGAAGTGATGGGGGCCGAGGGCACCCAAGTAAGCAGGACTTTTTCCCTAACATCCGCCCAAGTCGCCTCGACCCAGCGCCTCTGGCTGCAAACCCACAACCTTCGTTACGCAGAAAAAGCAAGTGTTCAGATTAATGGTGGTGCATGGGTGGCACTCAATAATACCAATGCCACCATGCTTGGCACCAGCAACATCTATGGTGGCATTGGCGGCTCCTTTGCGGTGTTGAAAATGACGCTCCCCATCTCGTCTGGCCAGTTAACCGCTGGCAACAATACGATCAACTTCCGCTTTAATGTCAGCAACGGTCTGAGTGTAGGCTTTCGCATCGTCAATCTCAACCTACTGGATTCTAGTGGTAACCGCCTGATGCCTGTCGGAGCCTTCACCCAAGAAAACCCTGCCACGTGGCAGCCGCCCAGCTCGGCACCTGCCGATATCACTGCTGGTGAAAATCTTTGGAGGAACGCCTCCTTGATAGCAAGTTATAAGCCCGGCGCTCAGTCCATCCTCGCCAACTGCTCAAGCTGCCACATGCAAGACGGGGCGGACCTCAAGTACTTCTCTTATTCCAACAATACCATCATCGAGCGCGCAAAATTTCACGGACTCTCGGCTGCTCAAGGCGCACAGATCGCCAGCTACATCCGCACCCGGCCAGTGAAAGCCGCTGGTCGCCCGTGGAATCCCCCCTACCAGCCCGGCCCTGGTATAACTTCCAAGCCCAACGATGAATGGCTCGCTGGCGCAGGCATCGAGAACGTGCTCGATGAGGATGCAGATACGCTCCAATCTATTTTTCCCAACGGTGTCCGCCGCGACGCTATCATGGAAGGGGATACCAATAAATTCAAACGCTACTCTACCCACGATACGCCTCTCGCCTTTCAGCTCCCTGATTGGAATCACTGGCTACCTGAGATCCACCCGGTGGATGCCATGCCGGCGTATTTCGCAACCTCCAAAAGCCTAAGAGTTTACAACACCCTCCGCAGCCAATTGGTCGGTAAAACGCCTGCCCAGATTAGGGAGTGGATGGCTTCATCGAGCGCGGGGGCTCCACGGAGTGGTATGCATTTGCTCATAGATTTCTATGGCGACGTGGCTGATAATTTCGCAAAACTAGCATATCCCAATCTCGTTACCGCAAACAACACCATCGCCGACCCCGCCGTCGCTCGTATGATTTACTCATTCGTCCTATGGAAAATGGTCAAACATGTGGAGATTCACGAAGAATTTGCCCTTACTGGCCTAGGCAAGGTTCCCCAAAATCAAGCCTGGATTGGTTATGAATCGCGTGACGCCCTGCCCCGCATGTGGTTAGGCTCCAATCGCTCAGTTTTTGATAGCTCACCCTTTTTAATTAATCTTGAGGCACCTCAAACCGGAAGCACTTCTGGAAGTAATACGCTTAACTTCCAGTATATTTCAAGTGCTTGGTATCAGCTTCAGTTGATCCTCAACGGAGGTCAACGCACTGGCTTTAATCACCAAGTTGTGGATTGGGGCTACAACTGGCAATTCACGGCTGGCATGAATCGAAGCACAAACTACAATCAAATAGGTCGTCACTACGTCTGGAGCCTTAAAGGCATGGATGAGGGCGACAACGACCGCGGCCCTAACCAGAGCGATGGCTGGTCGTTTAACCGTGCCAGCCTCGACCCTCTGATGCCCTATTTCACCCTCGAAAATCCAGGTGGCCCCGCAATCTCGACCTTTAGCCGAGATGCATTGTCCTTGCTCTTCCAAGTCTGGCAGGAAAAAACCAACAGCTGGTTGACCGAACAAATCTTTACCAATCCTGACGGCACCTTAAAAAGCGGTAATGAAGACGGGTTTCAGTTTGATACCCGCACATGGGTGACTGGTAGTGGCAACAACGAGTATCAAGCACGTAGCATCGGCCAAGGTTACTACAATAATATTGCTAAGTTCAAAGCTCAAAACACACTACCCCCGGCCTTGCTCAACGGCTTCGCCCAATGGACACAAGCCGTGTGGCCCGGTCTCGACGCCAATAATGTTGCCCGGAACAACTGGCTCCAATTTGCCTACCCGCGGGTTGGTAGCGCACCCTCTGCTCCCGCTCTGGCCAATGCCTCCGTCCACGGCGACATCCATGTCAGTTGGACTCCAGTGGCAGGTGTGACCTCGTATAATGTCAAACGCTCCACCACACCCGGTGGACCCTTCCTTACCGTGGCCTACTTTCGCACCTCTGGACAATATACTGATAGCGTCCCTCTCACGGATCGGGAATATTACTACAAATTAAGCGCCAATACTGGTTCAGGTGAGTCGCCCGACTCCTCAGCCACCCTCTCCAGCCTCCTGACTAACCGCATCCTCGGCACCTTCATCGGCACCACTCCCAACAGTAGTGACAAAACCCGTGAAGCCGTCGATAGCGACAGGCACACCATCGCCTTTGCCTACACAAGCGGTTCTTGGGCAGGACTGGATCTTGGCACGGCCCGGAGCGTCACCCGCATCGGCTTCGTCCCGGATCGAGCCTACAGTATCCGCTCCATTGGCGGGAAGTTCCAAGCCTCTAACTCAGCCAACTTTTCCAGCGGAGTGGTGGATCTTTACACCATCTCCACCGACCCAGGTGACGGCTACGAGGAACAAGCCATCACCGTCCCCGGTACCTTCCGTTACGTGCGCTACCTCATCCCCTTAGGCGGTGGTGACCAAGGTGAAATTGCTGAGGTCTACTTCTTTCAAGGCTCAGCACCTAGTGTAAGCGCTCCTGTAGTTGCTGCAAATCAATCAGCCTCTGGAACCGTTAACGCCAGTTTCACCTACACGATTGTAGCTTCTAATACGCCCACCAGCTTCACCTTCTCCGCAGGAACTTTACCAAATGGGATTACACTGAACACAGCGACAGGTGTGATATCCGGCACCCCTACCAACACCGGCACATTTAATTCCAGCTACACCGCTAGCAATGCTGTTGGAACTTCACCGGCAGTGAGTCTATCCATTGTGATTTCACCCGCTGAACAAAATACGCTACTGACGGGCACCCCAATCGGGACTTCAGGATCGTGGGGCGGGAATTCAAACGCAACAGCCGACAAAGCATTTGACGGGAACACCGCCACATTCTTTGACGCAGCCGTGGCGGATGGTGCTTGGACTGGCCTTGATCTTGGCACAGCCAGACAGATTAGTCAGATCCAATATTATCCAAGAGCCGCCAATCCTGAAAGAATGGTGGGTGGTGTATTCCAAGGATCAAGCACTCCAGACTTCTCCAGCAACGTCGTAACCCTCCATACCGTAAGCTCACTGCCCACCGTTGCTTATACAACGGCGACAGTTACGAATACCTCTACGTTCCGCTATGTTCGTTACCTTTCGCCAGCAGGTGGATTTGGCAATGTTGCGGAAATCCAATTCTACACACCCACCGGAGCCCCGCAGGCGCCGACTGGACTCCAAGCATTTCGCACTAGCTATAGTCTCAATGCTGGGGGCTCGCAGGACACCGCCACCCCCGCTGGCGACGGCACGGCTAACCTCCTCAAATACGCCTTCAACATGGTCGCCCCAGCACCGAGCACAGGCCAAGCCGCCGCGCTAGCCACGCCTAACATCTCAGTGGTCACGTCTGGCGGTTCAGCCGGCCTGCCGTTCGTGGATGTTGATGGCACTGGAAAACTTCGAGTCACCTATATCCGGCGCAAGAGCACGAGTAACTCAGGCATCAGCTATGTCGTGGAGTTCAGCGATACCTTAGCTAACGGAACTTGGGCCGTAAATGCTTCGGCCACTACGGTAGTGACCAGTATTGACACCACCTTTGAACGAGTCGTCGTAACCGATGCCAGTGCTCTCGCCAAGCGCTTTGTCCGTGTCCGCGTGACCGCAAACTGATTGCGCACTTTTTAATGAAAGTATCTTTAGCTTTAAACGTTCATGTCTAACAGCCCTACTTCTTTACTTAAGACGCATACGTCGAGCTTGGGGTCGATACCGAGTTGGTTCTTAAAAGATTAGGTGAAATCCCGATTTCTCTTCAATGCTGGCAAGACTATGATGTGCTGGGTTTTGAAAACAATCGGGGCGGTTTAAGTGGTGGTACTCAGGCCACAGGTAATTTTCCGGGGCGTGCCCGTACGACGTAAGAACTTCGGCAAGATCTGAGCCAGACCTTATCGCTTATTTCAAGTCAACGTCGTTTAAATCCGCATGCCATTTATGCGGACTTTGCTGGCAAAAAAGTATATCGGTACGCAATTTATATAAACCCTTTTTAAAGTTGGATCGCTTGGTCTCCAGTTCATCGTCCTAAAAAACTTACGCAACTGGAGCCTAATAGAATTCTTGCCTGCGTCAGTATATCACAATAATCTATATTTAAGCGAAAAAACCTCATCTTTACCATCACGCCGAGACGGAACTACACTAGGTTCTCAAACAGTACCAAGAGCATGAAATGAATACAAGAATCTTAACCCTACTGGGAATCCTGTTCTGCTGTAACTTAACTCAAGCTGCCACTTACTATGTGGCCCCGCCTGCATCGGGCGGCAGCGACAGTAATCCTGGTTCGCTTGCTTCGCCCCACGCCACCATTCAACGCGTAACCGTCACCGACTCCGCCACCCCCACCAAACGCTGCGCCCGCGTCAGAGTTACCACCAGTTAATTACCATTCCTCATCCCACAGCCTCAACCCGACATATCATGAAACTTACCTCTTATTCTTGGCGCAACGGAGTTTTTCTGGGCCTTGCGCTGACAGCAGCGTTTGCCCCCACTACCGCCCACGCCCAACTGCTCAGCACCGCCACGAACGATGCCTTCGCCAACAACAGCGCTCTGCGCTTTAATTACGCCGAGGCCCTCCAAAAATCGGTCTATTTCTTGGAGGCGCAGCAAAACGGCCCGCTTTCCCCTAACAACCGTGTCGCTTGGCGCGGCAACGCCAACCTGAGTGACGGCTCCGATATCGGCCGCGACCTCGCCGGCGGTCTTTTCGATGCGGGCGATCACTGGACCACCAACACCACGATGGCGTTCGTGACCACAACGGTGGCTTGGAGCGCAGTCGAAAAACCAACCGGCTGGACGAGCACGGGCCAGATGGATGAGCTGCTGGAGTCGCTGGTTACGGTTAATAACTATTTCATCAAGTGCGTCCTGAATCCGAACGTGAGTAATCCGGCGCAAAACCTCGATGTCGTGATCGGCTGCGGCGGCCGCGAGGCCGTGCCTCCGCCCCAAGTGCATGCGATTTGGGCGAGTGCCGAGATGGCCAGCGCGATCGATCTCACAACCGGCCAGCGTTTCACCAACCGTCCGACCTTTCGCCTAAACTCGACTGCCCCCGGCGGAGATGTCCCCGCCGCAATGGCGAGTGCGATGGCCGCCAGCTCGATGGTCATTCGCGCGCATGGTCATTTCCTAGTCGGGAAAAATGGTTTCGCCAGTTTCAATCCCACCGCCTACGCCGACCAACTCTATGATCTCGCGGGGAAGCTCGCTCAATTTGCCAATGCCAATAAGGGTGAGGCCATACTCGAATCGATGACGGACGCGCAAAAGGCCACTATCAGGGCATATCGTTCGCGAGCTCTACGCGGCGACGGACAGGTCGTGGATATGCAGACTCCGACCGGTTACCGCGCCAATCCCATCGCCCAAACATTCACCGCCCTCACTTGGCTCGCCCGCGCCACCAGCGACCCCACCACCCGCCAGTCATGGGTCAATCTGGCCGAGCAGGTTTACGAAGGCCCTTATAAAGCGGAAAACCTGCACGATTGGTGGCGAGACTACAACTGGGACAACCCGGGCAAGCTCGGTGCCTACAACATGATCCGACTGTTTCCCACGTCGAATAAATATCACTACGAGGTGCAATACCATGCCGCTTCCTATCTCGGCTATGGTCAGACTCCCGGCGGCCTGCGTCTGCGTGACCGCAACAACCACGAATATGGCAGCCTCCGGCACTCGAACAACGCCGGCGTGATCGCCCTCTATTATAGCGACCTCGTTGACAATGCACCGGTGCTTGACGGTAATACCTGGTGGAAACACGGGGCCTCTAACGCGACCCTCAAGGCTGAGTTTATTCGCGCCGCAAAACGCGGCACCGACTATGCGCTCGGTGCTAATCCCTACGGCCGCAGCTACCTGGTCGGGTTTGGCAATCAGCCGTTTAATAACTCGCATCACCGCGGAGCCCATGGCGCTTGGAACGGCTTCGATCACTTCAACTCCAGTAACCCGTCCTATAATCACAATGCCTCCCGGCATATTCTCTACGGAGCACTGATCGCCGGCCCGGATAACCGCGATGTGTTCCTAGCCAGCGATAATGATGTTCGCACTTGGGCGCAGGTTTCCGGATCTCAGGAATTCGACATCCATTACCTTTTCCCGAACCGCCAAAGCACACCCGTTCGCAAGACCACCTATATATTCAATCCCGCCGATCAACCGGTGCAGGAAATCTTAGATTCCAAATTTAACGAAGTCGCCTTGGACTACAATGCCGGCTTCATGGCCAATCTCGCTTGGTTAAATGCCAACGGCTTTAGCAATGGTTCCCCCATACCTGACAGCCAGTTTCCCCCTGCAGTGGTGCGCAATGAATCCCTCGATCCGTGGACGACTGACCGCGAGATGCTCGTTACCGCCACGGTGACGGAAGATTCCTCTTCCGCGACTCAGCTCGACGGCAGGTTATGGAATCGCAGCCGCTGGCCCGCCCGCCCACTCACCTCACCCAGCATCCGTTACTACTTCACCCACACCGGCACGGTGACGCCCACCCTCAGCAATGCCACCGGTGCCTCAATCAGCGCGGTGCAGACAGATGGTGCAGGCCAACGCTACGTCGAGATCACCTGGAGCGGCGTCACGCTCAACCCGGTCAATTCGTCCAATAATGTGCGCAACTTCACCCTTCGACTCGCCGCCACCGGCTGGAATAGTTCCGACGACTGGTCACGCCAAAATGCCGCGCTAAACACCCTCCGCCTCCTGCCCAACACCTCTGTTTACCAAGCCGGTGCCTTGGTCGGTGGTGCCCAGCCCGGCACCGCGCCCACCGTGCCCTCAGCGCCTTCAGCTCTCTCGGTCGCCACTAACTCCAGCACTCAACTCACGCTCAACTGGACCGACAACGCCTCCAACGAAACCGGCTTCAGGATCGAGCGTAGCGCCAACGGCTCTACCGGCTGGTCCCAGATCGCCACCCCGTCCGCCAACGCCACGAGCTACGCCGACACCGGCCTCACCGCATCCACGACGTATCACTATCGCATTCGCGCCACCAACACCGCTGGCGACTCCGCCAATACCAGCGTCGCTAACGCCACCACCTCCGCCCCGGCAGCCCCT
>ENA-ORBV01014152-ORBV01014152.1-microbial-mat-metagenome-genome-assembly--contig:-NODE-14152-length-11992-cov-5.977172_pt1 | contig 11992 bp, 10 predicted proteins | sample MGYA00237777_ERZ505514 | MGnify/ENA primary metagenome ERZ505514 (study PRJEB26160, sample SAMN06269048) | microbial mat metagenome | isolation source: Oligotrophic lake microbial mat | place... | reverse complement strand
AGATCAGTCAATGGTTTGCTGAGTGAGCAGATCAGAATGTCATCGTTGTACTGGATGCCCTGGTCCAGAGTGCCGGAACCGTACATCCCCCAATGCGCCGTGCGCAGCCGCGTTCCCGGATTATTTCTCAGACTTGAAACCTTTGCCCGGAGCACAGGCACACCGTCCTGCCAGACTTGTACCAACCCTGCAGTCCCCTGATAAAGCATGTACACCGTGAAGCGCACCCAGCGCCGTAAAGGGAAATCAGCTTGTGAACCGGGGCCGATGTATTCGCCGTGGAATGGTGAAACATGGGCAAACTCCAGTTTACGGTCGCGGACGGCCATGGTGTGCAAGGCCCAGTTTCCGGTTTTCGTGTCCGGGTCGTGGTTACCCCAGGTGCCGAAATGAATCCATTCGGTGGATGACATTCGTGCGTAATCGGCATCCAGATAAACCATGAACGTGTTGATCAGTGGCGTCGGAACGTCGGCGTGGATCACCGGGTAGGCGCGGTGGCTCAAATCGGACGGGCCGGTGATCCAACCCTTGTAAGCATGGTCGCCCGAAAAAACCGGTTCGCCGGAACGGCGATTGACGATGGCCCAGGCTGATGTGCGGCCTGCGGGCATTGTGCCTGCAGTGGAGTACGATCCGTTATCCAGATCGAGCCATTCTCCGCCGGGGAAACCTTTTTCGAAGCCGCTCTGCCAGACTAATTGATCCGCGAACCCGGCAGTGTTGTGCAGGCACAGCATGAAACCCAGCAACCACGCCGCGAAAATATTCATTCGTCGCAAAGGGCGGACTGGCTGTCCCGGGGAGGCCTTGCAGCTAGGCGGTCTCCCGGTTGCGCCGCACGGAACCGGAGTTCGAAATTCGCGCATTCCGTTTCTCCCTCGGGAGGTGCCCAAGCGGCAAAATCCTTGTCGGTCTGTGCGTTGTAGGGACCACGTTTGATCTCCAACAACACGGCAGCAGGGGACAGCGCCGCGCAGGTATGCCACACGCCTGGTGGCAGCTCCACACCCCGTTCCGGCCCTGATGCATCGAGCTCGATACGTTCGCGAACAACACCATCGGGCTCCAGCAGCAGCACCACAACCCGTCCGGACAGCACTACCGTCAGCTCCCACTTTGTCGGGCCAGCGTGGCGGTGAGGGCGTACATAGGTGCCCGGTTGCATGACGTTGAGAAAACGCTGAACCGGGTCGGCTGATGACTCATGGAGATTGAAGGCGGCGCGTTGGCGAGGAGACGCAGCCGCCTGAACGCACAGGCTGTTAATCAGGACTCTGTTGAGACGTTTGACTGGCGGGTGCAGGGTACTCATGCGCCGGTTTTAAATAGACATTTCAATGCTTATTCCCTGTAGTGGACGCAGGGCGCGAAATGTAGCCATTGGGATAGCGCTGATGCCATGCCCAGGCCGTTTCAACAACCGGCAGGATATCCGGGTATTTGGGTTTCCAGCCGAGTTTTGTTTTCAGCTTTGCCGGGTCGGCCACCAAAGCCGGCGGATCACCCGGGCGACGCGCCACGATTTCATAAGGGATTTTTTTTCCGGTGACTTTTTCGCAGGCGGCGTGGATTTGCATGACTGACTGGCCGTTGCCGGTTCCGACGTTATAGACCTCGGCGGTAGTCGGTGTGGTTGCTGCGATCGCGAGCAGATGTGCCGAGGCCAGATCGGTGGTGTGTACGTAGTCGCGGATGCAGGTGCCGTCTGGAGTAGGGTAGTCGTTGCCGAACAGCTTGATCTTGTCCCGCTTCCCAAGGGCGACTTCCAGCACCAGCGGGATCAGGTGGTTTTCAGGATCATGGTGTTCGCCATGCTCACCGTCTGGGTCTGCGCCCGAGGCATTGAAGTAACGCAGGATGGTGAAACCCAGACCGTAGGCGTGGGCAAAATCGCGCATCATCCATTCAACAGTCATTTTGGTACGAGCATAGGGACTGCAGGGTGACTGTACCGTCTCTTCGGTCATCGGCAGTTTGGGGTTGTCTCCATAGGTCGCACAGGTGCTGGAGAACAACATGCGATTGACTTTTGCCTCGCGCATCGCACGCAGCAGGCTCAAGGTGCCGCCGACGTTATTGTCGTAATGAAACTCGGGGTTTTCCACGGAAACCCCGACGTAGGTTGCCGCCGCAAAATGCATGACGGCATCGGGCGCGTAGTCTTTCATCGCCTTGATTACGGCCGGTGTATCGCGGATGTCGCCCACCACCAGGCGGTTGCCGGGCACGGCTTCAGGATGGCCTTCACTCAGATTGTCATAGGCCAGCGCATCGTGCCCCTCTGCCAGGAGCATGCGCAGGCACGCGCTGCCGACATATCCCGCGCCCCCGGTGACGAATATTTTCATTGCTGCATTCCTTCCTGTTTTTGAATGTGTTATCGCTTGTCAAACAAGGCCGGTGCGACTTCCTGAGCGGCAGCCAAGACGTCCAAGGTGCCAATGTCCCGATGGTATCCGGCATGCAGGTGCCCGCGCATCCTGCCGACGAATCGCGGCAGCACGTCGAATCCCAAATCAAATGCACTCAGATCGGCGATTTCGCGCCATGCCGCCGCCGTCACCACATAAATCCCGGCATTGGCCATGTCCGATTTCGGCTCAGCCGGTTTTTCCTCGAAAGCGATGATCCGGCCCGAGTGGTCCAGTTCCGCGATGCCGCAGGTCTTCGGGTTGGGTGCATGAAACAGCAGCATGGTCATGGCTTCGCCACCAGCGCGGTGTGCGCACAGCAGTCCAGTCAAATCCACGTCCGACAGATTGTCGGCATAAATAATCACCACATCGTCGGCTTCGTCTGCCCAGCCACGATTGGCCGTGATGGTTCCGGCCGAGCCCAGCAGCACGGCTTCGCAGGTCTCAGTGGCGTGGAAACCCTGGCGGTTTTTTTCTGCGATGAACCGGCGCACGGGCTTCGGCAGATGATGGGTATTGATCAGCGCGTCATGAATGCCGGCTTTGCCCAGTGCGTCGAACCAGTAGTCGAGCAGCGGGCGTCCGGCAATCTCGACCAGACATTTCGGAACCGTATCGGTGAGCGGGCGCAGCCGTGTGCCCAGTCCGCCGGCCAGTAGCAGGGCCTTGGTGCGGCGGTTGTGACCGACCGTGCTCACGCCTTGGCCACGTCGCGCACCACGTTCAGCTTTACCATCTGCTGGTTGCAGTAATCGAGGATGTCGGCTGCGTTGTCTGCTGTGCTCAGCCAGCCCTTGTAGGCCTCGACACTGTCATGGATGGAACGTTTGGGAGTCCATCCTAATCCCTTGATTTTATTGACATTTGAGCAGATGTGTCGGGTATCTCCGAAACGGTATTTGCCGCAAGGCTTGGGTTCATAACCACTGGCGCCAAAGACTTGCGCCACAGCCGCAGCAAACTCGAGCACGGTGTACGGCTTGTCGCCGCCGACGTTGAACATCTCGTAATCGGCACGCGCGTCGCGCAGCACGAGCAGGTTGGCGTCCACCACGTCCTGAATGTTCACGAAATCACGGATCTGCTGTCCGTCTTCGTAGATCATCGGTTCACGGCCGAGATGGAAACTCAGGCTGAACACGCGGCACGCGCCGCTGTAGGCGTTGTAGAAGCTCTGTCGCGGTCCCTGGACGATGGAATAACGCATGGCCACCGTCGGCACGCCGTAGCGCTTGCCCAGTGACAGTGCCACGCGTTCTTCGGCAATCTTGCTTAATCCGTACTGGTTCTGCGGATTGGCCACGGTTTCGTCGGTACGTTGCCACTGCAAGGGGCCGGAGAAGCCGGCGGGTGCGCGAAGTTCCCATTCGCCCTGTTCCAGTTGTTCCGTCGGGCGGATATCCGGCAGCACGGGTTTACCCAATGCGTCGTGATACAGCCCTTCGCCGAGGGCGGCCTGACTGGAGGCGACGATGACCTTCTTGACGGGCAGCTTTTCGCGCAGGATCAGTTCGTAGATCAATGCCGTGCTGGTCACGTTGACGTCAAAGAACCGGCTGAAGGTCGGCAGGTAATCCTGGAATGCCGCAAGGTGGTAGACCACATCACAGCCTTGCAGTGCGGCGAGCATGGCTTTTTCATCACGCACGTCACCGCGCATGAATTCGATGCGCTGATCCAGATAATCGGGCACGCGGTGCCCCGGGTGTATCGGTTCCTCCAGTGAGTCCAGAACACGCACGCTGTAGCCTTCGCGCAGCAAAGCGTCAGCGGTATGGGACCCGATGAATCCGGCCCCGCCTGTAATTAATACCTTCATCAGACTTCCTTTATTGATTGTGCAGTAACCGCTGATGATCACTGATAAATATGACACGACCACCACGGCGGTCGATACCGAAGGTCAGTTCGCGAGGATTGCCCAGTGCGTCACGGATCAGCTTGTGTCGCTCCGGCGGGGCGAGCAACAACAGGAAGCCGCCGCCGCCGGCCCCCAGCAGTTTGCCACCTAAAGCGCCGAGTTTCCGCGCCTGATCGTACCAGGCATCCACTGACTGGGTGGTGATGCCGAAGCCGAGCGAGCGCTTCAGCTCCCAGCCTTCATGCAGCAGGCGCGCGAACTCGGTAAGCCCGCCGCTACCGCCCAGGGCCATGCGCATTTCCTGCGCCAGATCGCGCATCGCGCGCAGCACGGACATCCGGTCACGGGTGCCCTCGCTTTGTTTCTTGAGAATGTCATTCGCATCACGCTGCTGCTCGGTGTAGAGCAACAGCATGTGTTTTTGCAGTTCCTGCATGGTTTCCGGTCTGGCCGGAACCGGCTCCACATCGACACTGCCATCGGGGTTGAAGCGGATATAGTTCATGCCGCCGAATGCAGCGGCGTATTGATCCTGTTTGCCGATCGGTTTGCCGAGAATGTCGATCTCGATGCGGCTGGACTGCTCGGCCAGATTCTTGGCGCTGACGATCTGGCCTTTGTAGGCGTGCAGAGCCAGCAATACGCCAACAGTCAATGTGCTCGACGACCCCATGCCGGTACCACCGGGCACATCGCCGACGGTAGTGATCTCCAGATGCCGGCCCAGCCCGGTCATTTTCAGGGCTTCGCGCACCAGTTCATGCTGCAGGTCATCAACCCGATCCACAATTTCTGTTTTGGTATAGGCAACCCGTGTCGATGGCTCGAAGCGGGGGCTGACCGTGACATACATATGCTTGTCAACGGCCAAGGAAAGCACCGCGCCGTATTCCTGCTGGTAAAAAGCGGGCAGATCAGTGCCGCCGCCGGCGAAACTCACGCGATACGGTGTCTGCGAAATGATCATGCCGTTGCATCCTTTTGCGGTCTTGCCGGAATGGCCCCGTTGCTTTTCAATCGCTCCCGGTATTTTGCGATCAACGGTTCGAGGCAGGTTTTGAGGTCAAAGCGTTCGTAAACCCAGAGCCGTCCTGCTTCGGCCAGGCGGGCCCCGAGGGGCCGGTCGCGCATCAGTCTTGTGATGGCGTCAGCCAGTTCGCTGGCGTCGTTCGGGGCCACGAGCAGCCCGGTTTCTTCGTGCCGGATCAGATCGGGGATGCCGACCAGCCGCGTCGAGATTGCCGGCAGGCCACAGGCCATCGCTTCCATCAGCATCTGCGGCAGCCCGTCAACGTCGTTGTCGGATGCCCATACGCAGGGCAGGGCGTATACGTCGCCATCGTGCATGAACTCGATGATTTTTTCCTGCTGCAGCGCCTTGCCAGTGATGGTGACACAGCTTTCCAGTCCCAATCTCCGGACCTGGGCTCGCAACTCAGCTTCGATCTCACCGCTGCCACCGATTACGCATTCGAACTGCTCGCCTTGATCGACAAGAATGCGGCAGGCATCAATCAGGTATGCAAAACCCTTTTTCTCGACCAGCCTTCCCGAAGACACGATGCGGTAAGGGTGCTGCTGAGCGGGCCGGTTCTGGTCCGGAGGATGAAACCATTCCGGATTGATGCCACAGTAGACGATGATGAGTTGCTCCGGGCGAGCGCCGTGTTTGAGGTAAAACCCGCGGTGGAACTCCGAGATGCAGACGATGAAATCAGCGCGGCGGATTTTGTCTTCCAGCGCGCAGCGATCGCGGAACAGATCCGCCGCGTGACCGGTAAAACTGAAACTCACGCCGAGCAGCCACGCCCCGTACATGCCGATGGTTCCGCAGGAATTGATCCACTGCGAGTGAATGTGCGAGACAGTATCGCCACGATCCAGCATACCGCGTGCCCAATGGCAGGCGACGAAGAAGTGCGCGATCCCGGCGACCCGCGCCCGCAAATGCTCACGTTTGCCGAACAGGGCATTCCCGAGTCCGGCGAAGAAACGGCTGCCGAACAATACCGGCGCCACCAGCACCGACATCAGCAATGCAATCGGGGGCAGGGGGTAAATCGAGACTGTGCGCTGATTCAGTTTTACCGCCCAGTCTGATCCGTGCAGCAGTTTGTCCGGTGGCCGTATCGTGTGCAGCATATAGGGCACGCCGCCGGCCTCTACACGGCTCAACTCGTTGGCGACCCAGGCGTTGCCGATGCCGTTCGAGGTGATGTAATGAATCATCGTGCCGCGGCCCGCGTCGGGTCGGGCATCACCATTTGATCGCACGCGTCATGTTGTTACTTTCGCTGCTTGAGATAAAACGCCAGAATCGATCCGACCGCCATGTGCAGGTCTTCGATGACGCCGTATTGGTCGCTCGCGATATGCAGGCAGATGTCGGCAAGTTTGCGCAGTTTGCCACCGCCAAATCCGGTCATGCCAATGACTATTGCCCCTTTTTTCTTCGCGAACTCGGCGGCCTTGATGACATTGGGCGAGTTGCCGGAACCCGAAATAATGACCACGACGTCGTTGCGATTCAGCAGATTCTCGAGCTGGCGGACGAACACAGCGTCGTAGCCCAGATCGTTGGAAATTGCGGTCATGAACGGCACATTGTCGTTCAGCGACAGGCAGCGCAGCAGCGGTTTGCCCTGGCGTTCGGCGGTTTTGCTCCAGTCGGTGGCGATGTGGGAGGCCGTTGCAGCCGAGCCGCCGTTGCCCATGACGAACACCTGCTTGCCGGTTTTTTCCGCTTTTTCGAGGGCTTTGGCGATTTTGTCGATGGTATCCAGATCAAGCGCTTGCCATTGCCGGAGCTCCTGCTCGCGATACCAGTTCGCGAACTCGCGGACAGAAAGTCCCCCGGGGCCGGTTCCGGTCATGTTCGAGGCGGCGAGGCCGGGGGTCTTTTTCTCTTTAATCATAGGAAAACTCTTTAAGTAATTGATTTATAATGATTTTTATCGTTCAGCAAAAACGCGCCGCCACCATACTCGAATATCCGGCGGACTCGGGGATTTACTGGTCCACAAGACAGGCCGCGGGAATGGCTGGTTTGTGCGCCGTAAAGCAATAGAACAAGACCGAGAAACGACATATCGACATAAGGGACTTGTTCCAGATCGATTCGCACGTCTTTCGCGGCGAGGGCCACTTTGGAGAAACATTCACGGAGCACTGCCAGATTATCCTGCAGCCATGGGCCACGCAAGCGCACCACGATCCCGCTGTCATCATCGCGCACATCGACGGTAGCAGTCTGTAGTTGGTTTCTACCGGGTTTATGTTGATACAGGAGCCACGCGCAGGGTATGGCGCGCGTTACCAGCAAGCGCAGGAACATCCATCCGTCGGACAGGTAGCGACGTGTCAGCCCGGGTTCTTCCTTGATCCGCCACAACCATTCACAAGCGATGTTTTGCACCCATGCCGGTGCGCGGTGGACCGTACCGGCAACGAAATTCACCACGGCCCCGAGATGGCTGATGACCGGGGCGTTCAGTCGTTGGCGGTTGTGTTCTATCCAGGCTTGTCCCTTGCGCGCACCCAGTGCAACCACAAGAAAATCCGCGTTGCTGGCATTGATACGCTGAATAACAGCTTCGGTGCTCATGTCTGCAATCGACCCGAATCCCGGAGATTCGTAGCCCGCACAAGTCATGCCCTTGTCCTCGACGGCGAGTTGCCGGCAGGCAGCCTCGGCCACCCCGTCGGGACCACCAAAAAAATAGACTGCGAGTTTCCTGCCGCTGTCATGGCTTAGCCGGTCAAACAGCGTCGAGCCGGCCACCCGCTCGTGGATGGGAATGCCGAGCAGCCTCGCCAGCCAGACGATGGGCATGCCGTCGGCAACGCTGAGATCGCTGTTGATGACGGAGTCGCGGAACGCAGCATCGGTCTGGCAGGCGATCAGAAAGTTGAGATTGGGCGTCGACAGAAAGCAGGGGATTCGCTGTTCCGCGGCATTGCGGATCCGAAGCTCGGCTTCGGCCAGGGTGATCGCATCGAAGGACAGGCCGAACAGGCAATGCACATTCCTGCTGAAATCAGGCGGCAATACCGCGCTCCCGATGGATTTCCATGATGGCTTTTTTTTTGCCGACGAGCAGGGCGCGCATCTGGTATTTGCGGAGAAACTGCCTGAACTCGGGGTTGTTGTAGCGGGGCTTGCCCTGCAGCGCGCTTTTGACCCAGCCCCACAGCATTGCCAGGCTGCCGAGGAAATAGGGCTTTTCGCCGACGCGGTTGACGGCACTCGCCAGCATGAACAGGAAGCCGGTGCCCATGAAGTACTGCCCATAGCCGTGGCGCATGCGCCCGGTGTAGATGCTTTGCTGGCTGGAACCCATTGGCCTGAGGTGGATGAAGCGCAGTTCAGGCTCGTTCCAGCTGCAGGCGATCCAGCCCTTCATCCGGCAATGATGGCAATCGATGCCGTCCCACATCACCTCGTGCACGAAACCGCCGATCGTCTTGAAGCAGGACACGCGGTAGAACTTGGTCATGCCCAGGGAAGTTTCGTCGCCATGGTTTTCGTCAATTAAGTGACCGTTTTCCTCAACATAGGCCTTGCCGCTGCAGGTGGCAATGGCTGGATTGGCCACCATGCGCTGCATCAGGATTTCGAAGTAGCGGGGTGGCAGCCGCAGGTCGAGATCCAGTTTGCAGAGATAGTCGTAATCGTCGGGGTTGACCGCGGCATAACCGGTATAAAAGGCTTCGATGACACCCGGGCCGACGGCGCGGTGCCCCCGGTCTTTGCGGGTGACGATCTGGATCCAGGGGTGGCGCCCCGCGTAATCAGCCAGTATTCGTGGCGTGTCGTCCGTGGACCCGTCGTCAACAATGACCCACTTTGCCGGCAGGACCGACTGGCCGATGACCGTGTCGAGGGTCTGCCGCATGAAGTCGGCTTCGTTGCGGCAGGGGGAGATCAGCAGGTAGCGATTGGGGGTTGTCATGTTGTAGTGTGTTGCCGGCGCTGATCCGTGCCAAGGGGATGGCGGATCGCCAATCGAGAAATATCCTTATTTGCACCTTGGCCGGTATCGTATCAAGTCTGGGTGCCGACGGGAGAGATGAGCGTAGGTATTTCCTTGGCGCGGCGCATTGCGGAAGGGGGGGCTTGCGAGACATAATGCCAAGAACAGGGATGGTTCGGCGAATTTCTAAGTTTCAGTTAGTTGTGCTTGGTTTTGTCGGACTCAAATTCAGGCCGCGATTTGCGCAGCCATTTAGTAATAACAAGATCGTCGGAGCCCCACCTATGAGAAACGCTAAATCGGTTGCGCCTGAGAGCTTTTATTGGGGGATTTTAACGGCTTTGATTATGAGTTTGGTGTTGGCCGCCTGTGGTGGTGGCGGGGGCAGCACCTCAGCAAGTGCCGTTCCTGGAGCAGGAGGCGGGGTGATACCGCCTGTTCTCCCTGTTCCCCCTGCCCCCCCCCTTCCAGCAACATGCTCAACTGCGCCAGCTGGCATTATTGCGATCAATCTGGTTGCCAGCCGCACATCTGGCGTCGGACCACTATCAGTATTTTTTGATGCGTCTGCGACGACAGCGACCGCGACAACTCGCCCCTTTCATGACCTTGAGTATCAATGGAACTTTGGCGACGCAGGTAGCGGCACTTGGGGGCAAGGAACGCGGCCCGGTGTTAACAGCCGAAATACAGCGACCGGGCCCGTTGCCGCTCATGTCTACGAGAGTCCAGGTCTCTATACGGTCACGTTGACGGTTAAGGATGGCACCAACACTGTTGTTGAAAACTGCGTGGTGATTACAGTAGGCAATCCGGATGTAGTTTTTGCTGCGACAACGACCTGCGTAGCGGTTGCCGCTCCTCCTGTAGCTGGTGCGGGTGGGTGTCCCGCTGGGGCCACAGTTGTTCAGAGTTCGGATTTTGATGGCACGATCTCTACACAGCTTACTGCTGGCAAGAGGCGAATTCTTTTCAATCGTGGTGAGACCTATTTTGTCAATGCTGCTGCTGCCCGGATTGCAGTGCCTGGACCGGGTTTGATCGGTGCGTACGGTGCCGGAGCCAAGCCAATAATACAGTCGACTGGCCCTGGTGGCCCTGGCACCCGAATTGCAATGTCTTCATTCAGTGCGCCTTCGACAGCCGATTGGCGCATTATGGATTTGGATTTGGATGGGCAGTCCAGTCCTACCCATGTCGGTCTAAGCGGTAACGGAAGTGCGAGCCAGATCACATTACTTAGACTTGATGCCCACGATTTGAAATTTGGTATCATTTTTGATCCCTCGGTATTAAACATTTTCAACACCCCCACATTTACATCACCGATGTGGGATCAGCTCGCAATCGTGGATTCGAAAATAGAGCGGATTATCGGTGGTTCAGGCGGCAATGGAGTGTTTCATGGTTCCGCAAGATTTTCGTTCATGGGGAACCTGATTGATGACACAACCGCGGCCGAACACGGAATAAGAAGCCAGTATATGTTCAAAGGTGTAATCAGCAACAATACGATTAGCAACATCGCGGTTGGCAAGGCGAATATCACTTTACGAGGACAGCCGTTTGCAGGCACAACGACTCTTCCAGCCGGATCGTACAGTGAACACATTGTTGTTTCCGACAACCTTCTTCTCGGAGGGGTTAGTGTCGGGATAGCAGGCACGGGCCCTCAGTCGCCGGGCGCTGATGAACGCGTAAGAAATCAGATATGGGAACGCAATTATTTTGTGGCTGGTCCGGCAACAACGTTATTCATGTCAGTCGAGGGCTCCGAAATTACCTTCAGGAACAATCTGCTGGACATGGGGGCTGGCTCTGGGGTCTCGCAAGGAATTGTTGTCACAGATGGTGGAATTATTCCTGACCCGGATCTAATCAACGTCTACAACAACACCTTTTTCACCAACGATCCCGGTATTTTTCAGGCTGTCAGGCTGATCATAGGGTCCAATATCAGGGTATTTAATAATCTTGCCTATGCTCCCAATACAACCACCTTCGGGCTGATTGTGAATACCGGGGCTACTGGAGTGACGTCGGGCGGGAACTCTTCTGATCCTCAGATCGGCGGTACTTCACCAAACTTTGTAATAACGCCGCCAACTGCGTTGACCGATTACAATTTGACGCCTGGTAGCTACGCAATTGGTGGTGGTGTTGCAGTGCCAGTGTTTTCGGATTTCTTCGGAGTCACCAGGCCCGCTGGTGCCATCGACATTGGAGCCACAGAGCAATAACCCGCGGCCGGATGCGCTACTCGGGTACGGGGGGGGGGGCGATTGCCCCTCTGTTTTTGGGGTTCGTCGGTATAGCACAGCTTGAAATTAGGATGGGTTCCCGTCTTGGTGATGTACCGGAGCGTACCCAAGCCGCAGCCTTTGTTCCGGGCTTTATTTCTTGCTCGTTAAGCGGTTGGAGTTTTCCCGGGATGGACAAGCCGTTTTTGAGTAATAACGACTCTATTTAAAAACCCCTTTCGTGATCGATGACCACAATAAACGCTTTGGCGTGCTCGATGGCTGGCGCGGCATCAGTATTCTTCTAGTCCTTGCCGCTCATCTTCTGCCGGTAGGTCCGAAGGCTTGGGCGCTGAATACCGCAACAGGCGCGATGGGCATGGCGTTGTTCTTCACACTTTCCGGATTTTTGATTACGAATTTTCTGTGCCGTCAGCCTGGCGTGCTTGATTTTCTCATCCGGCGGATTCTCCGCATCGTTCCGCTTGCCTGGTTGTACAT
>ENA-ORBV01014150-ORBV01014150.1-microbial-mat-metagenome-genome-assembly--contig:-NODE-14150-length-11994-cov-7.090543_pt1 | contig 11994 bp, 7 predicted proteins | sample MGYA00237777_ERZ505514 | MGnify/ENA primary metagenome ERZ505514 (study PRJEB26160, sample SAMN06269048) | microbial mat metagenome | isolation source: Oligotrophic lake microbial mat | place... | reverse complement strand
CAAGTACACCCCCAATGCCCACACCACCGCTCAAATGCACGTTTTTGCCAATCTGTGCACAACTACCTACAGTAGCCCAAGTATCTACCATTGTACCTTCATCTACAAACGCCCCAATGTTTACATAGCTTGGCATCAAGATTACACCTTTGCTCAAATAAGCTCCGTAGCGGGCCGTAGCAGGTGGCACTACACGAACGCCTAACTCAGCATATTTAGTTTTCAGTTTCATCTTGTCGTGATACTCAAATATGCCCACTTCATGCGTTTCCATTTTTCTGATAGGGAAATAGAGAATTACCGCTTTTTTTATCCATTCATTCACTTGCCATTCTCCATTTGGTAAAGGTTCGGCAACCCTTATTTTACCTTTATCTAAATCTTTAATAATGGCTTCAATTGTTTTTACTGTTTCCAGATTTTGCAAAAGTGAACGGTCGTTCCACGCTTTCTCTATTATTTCTTTCATCTCATTTTTAAAAAAAACAACCACCCCAAGCTGGGTACATTCGGTGTCATCATATTTTTGAGACTCGGCTGGGTCGCTGGACAGGCAGGGATCTTCGAGTTCCTGGCGATGTTCCATTTGGGGTACTTCGTGGTGTCGTTGACGGTGCTGTCCGTATCGGCGATAGCCACCAATGGAGAGATGAAAGGCGGAGGAGTTTTACCGCTAATGAAATTCTCCAATGGGAGAATTTTTGGCGGTGCGTAGCTGCGTGCGTGCGCGAGCGGACTCGGCTCGCTCACGCTCGCGGCTACACGCCACGAAATCTTTGAGTCGCTCCATTAGGGCGTGGTTTTCGGAAGCACGCGGTGGGTGGTGGCCCACGTGGTCCAGGCGGTGGTGAGATCACTGAGACGCGCGGGCTGGGCGGCGGATTGGTCGCGGAGTTCGGTAGGGTCGGTGGCGAGGTCGTAGAGTTCCCACGGGGAGTCTTTCTCGGCCGATTGAACAGCCTTCCAGGTGCCGTGGCGCACGGCTTTGTTGTTGTATTGTTCCCAGTAGAGCCAGCGGTCGGCGGGGAGATCGGCGCCCCGCAGGACGGGGGCGAGGCTGCGGCCGACGAAGGGTTGGATTTTTTGGCCGGCGAATTCGCGCGGGTAGGTCGCGCCCGTGATATCGAGGACGGTGGGCATGAAATCGGTTAGGTAGCCGAGAGTCGACGTGAGCGCGCCGGGTTTGGTTTTCAGGCCGGCAGGCCAGTGGGCGATGAGCGGAGTGGAGATGCCGCCTTGGTGGAGGCGCGATTTGTAGCGGCGGAAGGGCGTGTTGGAAACGTTGGCCCAGCCGGTGCCGTAGGAGGATCCGTTGGGGCCGACGTGTTTGCCGCCGGAGCCGGCGGCGGCGGGTTGGTTGATGGCCGTGAAGGCTCCGCCGCCAAGATCGTCGTAGGGTTCGGCGCAGCCGCCATTATCGGAGAGGAAAAAGAGGAGCGTGTTGTCGAGTTTGCCGGCGGCGCGCAGGGAATCGACGAGGCGGCCGATATTGAAATCCATGCGGTGGACCTGCGCGGCGTAGACGGCCATGCGGTAGTCGAGCTGGGTCTGCTGCTCGGGGGTGAGGGTCTCCCAGGCGCGGACGGTTTCGTCGCGAGGCGAGAGCGTGGTGCCGGGCGCGACGACGCCGAGGGCGAGCTGGCGGGTGAAGCGTTGCTCGCGGAATTGGTCCCAGCCGGCGCGGTAACGGCCGACGAATTTTTGGATGTCTTCGTCGCGCGCATGGAGCGGCCAGTGCGGGGCGTTGTAGGCAAGGTAGAGGAAGAACGGGGCGGGGTCCTTCTGCTCGGCGACGAAGCGGACGGCGTGATCGGTGAACGCGTCGGTGGTGTAATAGTTTTTTTCGTCGGGCGAAGGGAGGGCGGTGTTGTCGAGCGTGAGGCCGCGTCCGCCGGTGGGGCGAAGGTAGCTCGCGGCGCCGGAAATGATCCCGTAGAAGCGATCGAAGCCGCGGGCGAGCGGCCACTTTTCCTGGCCGTGATAACCGAGGTGCCATTTGCCGGCCATGTAGGTGCGATAGCCGGCCGGGCGGAGAACTTCGGCGAGGGTGACGCTATCGCGGCCGAGGACTTCGCGGTAGCCGGCCGCGGCGTTGACGGGCGCTTGTTTGCCGGGATCTTCGGCGAGGGTGCCCATGCCGGCTTGGTGGGGATCCAGGCCCGTGAGAAGGGCGGCACGGGTGGGCGAGCAGCGCGCGGTGTTGTAGAATTGGGTGAAGCGCAGGCCGTTTTTTGCGAGGGCGTCGAGATTCGGAGTGGGGATTTCGCCGCCGTAGCAACCGATGTCGGAGAACCCCATGTCGTCGACGAGGATGATGACGATGTTGGGGCGCGCGGCCGTCTGGGCGGCGTGGAGTATGGAGAACGGGGAAAGGAAAAGGAGGAGAGCGCCGAGGAGGCGAAAGGGAGTTTTCATGGAGGCGGCGGCAAGGGGTAGTTGAGGGACTTTTGGATGTGATAGCGGTGGGCTTTCCGGGAGCGGGCGCCCACGCGCGACTCCGCCTAATTCTTTCCTTTTTTCTTCTGCTTGGCCCCTCCGCCCTCCTCTCCCGGATCCTCTACGTAACGCTTCATGTGCTGCAGCGCCTCCATTTCGGTGGCCTGCCCCCGGTCGCCTTGGGCTGTCATCCAGGCGTCGAGCTGCGCGCGATGGCGCGTGCGCTCGTCCGCGAGCGTGGGATCGGCGGCGAGGTTGTTGAATTCCTCGGGGTCGGCGATCACGTCGTAGAATTCGATCTCACCGCGGTGGAGGTAGCGGTCGATGGCGGTTTTAGCGGTCGCGTCTCCGGTGGAGGCCGCGCGCGTCCAACTGCGGTAGGTCTCGTTGTTCATCGAGGCGTTCGCGTAGGGATCGCGGGGGGTGAAGTTCCAGATGTATTTGTAGCGTGCGGAGCGCACGGAGCGGATGCCGTAGTGGTCGGAGCCGTTGTTGACGCCGCGGTTGGTGAATTGCGCGAAGACGAACTCCTTGTGCGCCTTCGCGTCGCCGCGCAGCACGGGTATAAAACTGCGGCCGTCGAGGTCGGCGGTGCGGGGAGCGCCGGCAATTTCCAGAAACGTCGGCAGGACATCGATGTATTCCACCATCGCATCGGTAATCGTGTCCGGCTGCACAACCCCTGGCCAGCGCACGATGCACGCACTCTGGATACCGCGGTCGTAAAGGTTCCATTTGGCGCGTGGCAGCGAGGTCCCCTGTTCGCTCAGAAAAACGACGACGGTGTTTTTGTCCGCGCCGGTTTCCTTCAACAACGCGAGGGCCGTCGCGACCTCGCCGTCGAGCACGGTGCACTCGGCGAGATAGTTGCGGAGGTCGTTGCGCGTCTCGGGAGTGTCCGGCCAACCGGGAGGCAGGCGGAGCTTCGCGGCGTGGTAGCGCGACCGGTCGCCCAGGGTCCAAGGCGAGTGGGGATTGCGCGACGCCAGCACGAGGCAGAAGGGTTTTCCATCGGCGCGGGCGGAGGCGAGGAAGGTGCGGTGGTTTTTGTCGTCGAGCGGGTCCGGCAGATATTCGAAGGGCAAAACGTCCTCGGGGCCGATGTGCCGCTTGCCAGAGAGCGCGACGCGGTAGCCGACCGACTTCAGACGCTGCGCGATGCTGATGGTGTTCGGCCGCGAGACGAAGGTGTGGTTCGGGTAGGCGCCGGTCTTGATCGGATACATCCCGGTGTAGAGCGCGTGGCGCGTCGGCGAACACATGGGCGCCGCTTGGAAACAACGCGTGAAGCGCAGGCCGTCTTTGGCGAGGCCGTCAATCGTCGGCGTGTAGGCTTGCCCGCCGTAGCAGCCGACGTCGCTGAAGGTGAAGTCGTCGGCGATGATCAGGAGAAAATTCGGTTTCGTTGACGGCGTCGCCGCCAACACGGCCGAAAGTGAAAGGAGGAAACCGGCAATCAGGCTGAGTCGGGTGCGCATGGTGAAAGCGGGCTATTTGTTTTTCTTTTTGGCGCCCGCCGACGGAGGGGCGGCGCGGGCGGGATCGGTGAGCAGGCGGGGAGCGGCGTAGACCTTGCCCTCATCGCCTTGGACTTTCATCGACGCATCAACGTCGGCGCGGAGCGCGGCGAGGCGCCTGGCTTGGGCCGGATCGGCGGCGAGATTTCTCAACTCAAGCGGATCGGTGCGGAGATCAAAGAGCTCCTCGGCGGGCCGCTCGTGGTAGCGGCGCACCGTCGCGGCGGCGGCGGGGTCGCGCTTGGCTTTTTCGTCCCAACTGCCCCAGTAGCCGCCCGCGTCTTTGGCTTGGGCGATGTCAACGTGGGTCGAGTAGTAGAACTCGGGGTGCAGGTTGCGGATGTATTTCCAGTCGGCGGTGCGCACGCTGCGGGTCGGATAGATATTCATGCGACCGTCGCCGCTGTGGGTCGTGAAAATCTTTTCGCGGTGCTGGTCGGTTTGTCCGCGCAACACGCCCGCGAACGAGGTGCCGTCGAGCCCCTGCGGCGCCGGGCCGCCGGCGACGGCGACGAGGGTGGGCAAAATATCGAGCCAGCTCACCATCGCATCCGTGCGCGTGCCGGCGGTGATTTTCCCCGGCCAGACCGCGATCATCGGCGTGCGGATGCCGCCGTCGTAGAGACTCCATTTGCCAAACGGCCACTGGGCGCCGTGGTCCGAAGTGGTGATGAAAAACGTGTTCGCGCCCAGCACGGCGTTGGCCGCGTCAAACACTTCGCCGAGCTCGGTGTCCATGCGGCCAACGGCGGCGTAGTAACGCGCGCGGGCCGTGCGGGTCTGCGGTGTGTCGACGTGATTCGCGGGGATCGTGACGTTTTCCGCGACGTAGCCCTCGCCGGTTTCCGGCCACGGCACGTGCGGCCAATTCGTGCCGACGAAAAACGCGAGGGGCTTGTCGCTCTGGCGGGCGCGAAGCCAGGCGAGCGCGGCGGAGACCGCGATGTCCTCGTGATACTTGTCGTGCGCAAAGTGATCGAAGCCATAGTCGCCCGTATGTTGGTAGTGCGAGACCTTGCCGAACGCCACGACTTCGTAGCCGAGTTCCTGCAGGTAGGCCGGGAGTTTCTTGATTTCTGCGCGCGGCTTCGAGTGGTTCGGCTCCGCGCCGTTGCGCGCCGGCGTCAGGCCCGTGAGCAGCGCGGCCCGACTTGGGGCGCAACTCGGGGACGCGACAAACGCGTGATCGAATGTCAGCCCGGCGCGCGCGACGCGCTCCATGTGGGGCGTCTTCACATCCGTCGAACCGTAGACCGACGAGTCCGCACGCGAGTGATCGTCGGTCAGAAACACGACGAGGTTGGGACGCGCGGGTGTGGCGGCCCAAGCACCTGCCACGAGGGTGAGCAAGAGGCCCGGGCACAGGAGGGTGCGGGAGAAGATCATTTCTTTGAGGGCCACGTCGCGCGCCAAGCCATGACGAGTTGTTTGAGGTCGCGCACGATCTCCGGTTGGGCAGCGGCGAGGTTGTTGGCCTCTTTGGCGTCGGTCGCGAGATCGTAGAGTTCGGGCCGCGAGCCGTCCGGATTGATGAGGAGCTTCCAGTGGTCGCGGCGCACCGCGAGCGTCGGGCTGGGGTCGGGGCCGAATTTGAAGGCGTCGCCGCCGTTGCGGCCATATTCCCAATACACCGGCCCGCGTTTCGCCTGCACGCCACCGCGCCAGATGGCGGAGACATCCGAACCATCGAGGGTGTGGGCGGTGGGAAGTTTTGCGCCCGCCAGCGACGAGAGCGTGGGCAACAGATCCGGCGCGACGAGCACCGAGCGGTCGTCGACGCGGCCGGCGGGCACGCGGCCGGGCCAGCGCACGATGAAGGGCATGCGGATGCCGCCTTCGTAGAGGGCGAGTTTGTTGGCGCGGAAACCGCCCGAGCGGGCGCCGCCGAAGGTGGGCAGTGCGCCGTTGTCGCTCGTGAAAATGACGATGGTGTTTTCCTCGAGGCCCCGGGATTTCAGACCGTCGAGCAGGCGACCGATCTGTTTATCGAACTCGGCGAGCACCGGGCGAAAATTCTTCGGGAGGTCTTTCTTGTCGGACACGTCGTCGGGCACCCAGGGCGTGTGCACGTCGTCGGCCCAGAGATTGACGAAGCACGGGCCTTCGCGGTGGCGATCGAGAAAATCGAGGGTCTTGTCGACAAAGAACGCCGTGCGGTCCCAGCGCTTCACTCTGTCCTGGGGAGACCAAATCCAGTTGGTCGCGGTGATATCCGGATGCGGCTCGGGGCTCTCCCAAGTGCCGACGCCTTCGTCGTAGCCGTAGGCCGCGAACTTCGGGGCCTCGGTTACATCGCGGCCGCCGCCGAGGTGCCATTTGCCGATGTGGGCGGTCGCGTAGCCGGCCGATTTCAGCGTGCGCGGGAGCGAAGGGGCGCGCGGGTCGAGAAAGTCGTCCTGTTCGCAGGCCGCGTTGCCCTTTTTCGTCTGGAGGAAACTCGTGATGCGCCAGCGGGCGGGATACATGCCGGTGATAATGCCGGCGCGCGACGGCGAGCAGATGGGCGAGGCGGAGTAGTATTGGGTGAAGCGGGTGCCTTCGCTCGCGAGACGATCGATGCGGGGGGTCGGGGCCTGCATGCCGCCGTAACAGCCGAGGTCGCCGGGCCCCATGTCGTCGGCGAGGATCACGATGATATTGGGCGGACGGCTGGATGCCGTAGCAGCCGACGCGACCGACGCAGCGGTGCCAGCGAGCAGCGCCGCGCAGAAACGAAACAGGGTAAATTTTTTCATGGAGAGGTGGGCGCCGTCTATTTTGTGATAAGCCAGTCTTTGGGGGCCTTGTAGCCCGCGCGACCTTCGCCGTATTCGGCGACGCCGCCGGCGGGTTGGAGGGCACCGAAATTCGCGAGAAGGCGGGCGAGGTCGCGCACGACGGTGGGATGCTCGGCGGCGACGTCGGTGCGTTCGCGCGGATCCGTGCTCAGGCGGTAGAGCTCCTGTTTTTGCGCCTTCCCGGTTGAGAGGACCTCGCCGCCGATGTGCACCAGTTTCCAGTCTCCGCGAATCACGGACGCGCCGGGAGGGCGTCCACCTTGGGCGAAGTAGGAATACCACGGGCGCACGGGCGCGGGCATTTTGCCCTGGAGAATCGGCAGGGCGTCGATGCCGTCGAAGGGGCGTTCGCCTCTCGGCCAAGGCGCGCCGGCCGCGCGGAGGATCGTCGGAGCGATGTCGATGTAGCCGAGCATGGCGTCGGACTTGAGACCGCCCGCGAGACCGGCGGCGGGCCAGCGGATAGCGGCGCAGACATGGATGCCGCCTTCGTAGACGGAAAATTTGCCGTCGCGCCACGGGGTGTTGTCGGCGTGCGCGCGGAGACCGCCGTTGTCGCTCATAAAAAGGATGAGGGTGTTGTCGGCGTCGGGTCGGGCTTCGACGGCGGCGAGAATGCGGCCGACGGCCTGATCGAGGCCGTCGATGAGCGCGGCGTAGTCGCGGCGCTTGCCGGTGAGCTGCGGATATTTGGCCACGTCCTCCGGCTTCGGCAGGAGCGGATCGTGCGGCGCGGTGAAGGCGGCGTAGAGCAACCACGGTTTTCCGGCCGGCGAGCCTTCGATAAACTTAACGGCTTCGCGCGCCTGAATGTCGGTCGCGTGCCCCGGTTCCTTCACGGTGCGGTCGCGGTCGTGCCAGTCGATTTCGCCTTCGCGCTCATGCGTGAAGTAGTCGATCGCGCCGTTGTAGTGGCCGTAGTAGTGCGTGAAACCGCGCTGCGGCGGGAGCATCGCCTGGGTCGCGTGGCCGAGGTGCCATTTGCCGACCATGCCGCGGCGTTCGTAGCCGGCCTTGGCGAGCATCTCGGGCAAGATCGTCTCCGCAGCCGGTAGGCCGAAGTCCGACCACGGTGGGATGACGGCCTTCATCAGGCCGAAACGAATCGGCCAGCGTCCGGTCAGCAGGCCGGCCCGCGTGGGCGAGCACACGGGGCAGGCGTAGAAGCGATCAAGGCGCATGCCGGTCGCGGCGAGGCGGTCGAGTTGCGGCGTCTTGATGTCTTTTGCGCCGTTGAATCCGACGTCGGCAAAACCGAGATCGTCGGCGAGTATGATGACGACATTGGGAGCGCGCGACGACGGCGTGCTCGCGTGCGCGGCGGATGTTGCCAAGCCGAGCGCGAGCGCGGTCAGAGCGAGAACCAACAAGGGGCGAATGGTCATGGGGTAGTTCAAAACGTGAAGGTGCTGCTCAGGGAAATCTGCCGCGGCGGGGTGCGCCCCCAATCGAGGACGCCGCCGCCGAGATTCGCGCGGATGGGCTCAAGGTCATCGTCGTCGAGGAGATTGCGGACGTTGAGCTGCACGCGCCAGCCGAACTTGTGGCCGGCAATCACCTTCGTCTTTCCGCTGTAGCCGAGCAGGGCATCGACCGCGAATTGCGCGGGACCAAAGATCGGTTTCGTCACGTCGTCACCGGTGGTGCCGCCGGGAAAAGCGCGCTGCTGCAGGCCGATCATGGTGCGATCAAGCCAACGGACCCCGCCACCAAAATTCAGGCCTTTGAGGACACCTTCCCGCACCCGGTAGTTGGTAAACAGGCTCGCCCGCCATTCGCGCTGACGGAAACGCGGGAGGTTGTTGCGCAGCTTCTGGCGCAAAATTTCCGCCGCGATCTGCTGGTCGTAATACTGGTGCACGGTGCGCGGGTCGCTCGTGGAAATAGCGACGTTGTCCCAGCCGAGGCCACCGAACTGCTGCCACACGGGGAGGCGGCGGGCCGTCCATGCGCTGAAATCGAGACCCTTGTTGAACACGCGGGTGCGCTGCTGGCCGCCGGCCACACGCACATCCCAATTGGGCGTGAGGCGGGCCACCAGCGTCACGTCGATGCCCTTGGCGAACTTGTCCTCGACGGAGCGATAGACATTGCCGCGCGTGACGGGATCATAGCCGTCGGCGGGCACGGTGGCGATGCCCGCGGGTCGATCGGTGCCGCGGAGGCGCTCCTCTACCACTGCGGCCGCCGTGCGCACGTCTTGGGCATCACCGATCAAGGCGTGCTGTTCTTCCTCGTAAAAATTCACCCGCAGCGAAATCGCGTCCTCCCGCGCGGAGAGGCTGAAGCCAAAGTCATGGCCCCGGCTGAAGATGCCGGGGATCTGGCGGTTGTCAGGATCGAGGAAGCCGGGTGGGAGGCCGGAGTTGTTGGAGCGGCTGCCGAAGAGCGAGAGCCAGCGGGTCGCATGGACAACCGCGCCGTAAGAAAACGTCGTGCCGCTGTCGTCGAGCGCCGGAGTCTTGGCGAATGCGGCGCGAGAGAGCGGGACATACAGGCCCTGGCCATCCCCGGGAGTCAGGCGGTCGGCGCGCACCAGCGCGGACGGGGCGATGAGGTAGCTCTTGAACTGATCCACGCGCCGGCCGGCGAAGAGGTTGAGGCGGTCGTTGAGGAAGAAACTCTGGAGCGCGAGCATGCCGGTCGTGATGTCCTTCCGCGAACCGCCCGTCGCCGAGGACCGCCCGTCGGGATGGTCGAACATGGTCGCTTGAAACGCCTCGTTGAGGGCCGAATCGGTGAAGGTCCACGGCCCAAACAAGCGCTTATCGCCCCCGCCGCCGGGAAGCGCGCGCGCGGTGTAAGAACCGCTCGCGGGGTCGAGGTAGAAGCGGGAGCGCAGAAACCGGCTGTTGTTGAGCAAATCGCCGGTGGCGAACGAGGGATTGCCGAGAATCAGCGCGCGGGAAGCCTGCGAGCGATCTTCGTCGATGCGCATCGACGCCAGCACGGCGAGACGATGCCTGCCAAAATGGCGGACGACGTTGGCGAAATGTTTCTTGAAATCGAATTCGTAGGAGGTGGTCAGCCGGAGTTCCTTGGTGACGTTGCGCACTTCGCTCCCGCTGGGAAACGACTCGATGTAGAGCCGGCCGGCATACGGGTTGGGCGCGGTCTGGCGTGCGGCGGTGGTGCCGCCCGGCAGGAAGCGGTTGGGATCGGCGAAGATATTGATCGATTCGGCGTTATCGAACGACCCGCCGAGCAACTCCGCAACTGCCTCGTAGTTGAAGCCGAGCTCCACAAACAACGTGTCCGTGATTTTTTGCTCGAAGGCGCCGCGGAGCACTTTGCCGTGGAGCACATTCATCCGCCCGCCGACGCGGACATCGCGGTCGGTGGGATAAATCGCGTTGTCGGTCAGCCCGGCATCGCGGGTATCGACGGCGCCGGCGAGCTGCTGCGGGCCGCGCGTGAGGCCCGAGCCGTTCCAGACCAAGACCGAATTCGTGGCGCCACCGTAAGAGAAGACGCGCAGCGCGTTGGAATTGCGGTTCAACAAGGGGAACGCGGTCGCGGTGATCGCGGCGTTGCCAGCGGAGTTTTCAAAGAGCGGGCGACCGGCGGCGACCCACGGGCTGACGTAATCCTGCGCGAGGAAATTGCTCGCGTTGGACGCGCGCTGGCCGATCCGCTCCGTGCTGAGGCGGAACGTCGTGGTGGGAGTGAGTTTCCACGTGAGCGCACCGAAGAGGCGCGCCTGACGGTTAAAGGCGTCCTCAACGTAGCTCTTGTTTTCGTTGCGGACCGCGGCGAAGCGGACGGCGAGTTTCTTCGGGATGAGCACGCGGTTGAGGTCGAGCGTGCCGCGGAAAGAACCGTTGTTATCCACGCGGAGGCCGAATTCGTTGGAGTCCCGGAAGAGCGCGCGTTTGGTCGAGGTGTCGATGACGCCGCCGGCGTTGCCGAGGCCGAAGAGGATCGACTGCGGGCCGTTGGCGATGGTGATCCGTTCGATGTTGTAGAGATCGCTGGGGAGATTCGTGGCGTAGAAATCGGTGGAGTTGCTGATCGCGTCGAAGCCGCGAGCGCGGCCGTTTGCGCGAGTGGTCGTGATGCCGGCATTCGGGCCGGTGTTTTGGTCGTTGGGCCCGCCGTTGTTGGTGCTGAAGACGACGGCCTCGTCGATGGTGGTGGCGCCGATGTCTTTGAGGAACTCGGGCGTCATCACGTCGATCTGCGCGGCGATATCCTTGAGCGGGGTGTTGACGCGGCTGCCGGCGAGGGAACTGGTCGCGACGTAGCCCTTGTCAGAACCGACCGTGGTGACGAAGGGAGAGAGTTCGACCGGGGTTTCGTTGGCGGGGGCGGTGACTGCGGTGGCCGCGGACGGAGCTGGGGCGGTCTGGGCGAGAGCGAGGAGGGCGAGCGCGGGGGACAACGCCACAGCGACGAGGAGGGCACGTGGGGTGGATGGAGTTTGCATGGGAGACCGGAGTCGGGTGGAGGCGCGGGGAGCGCGACGATCAGAACGAGCCTTTGAGGCCGAAGGTCCAGAGCGAGGCGAAGTCGGTCGATTGGCGGAAGCGCGCGTTGGCGGGCGTGCTGGGCCCGTAGATGAGGACACGATCCTTCTGGCCGTTCACGTTGCGGAGGTTGAAAAAGAACGCGAGGTTGCGGCGCAGGGCGATCTCACCGAGGACGTCGATGTAGAGGCGGTCGTCGCGCCAGTTGTAGATCGAGGGGCCGATGCGATCGGTGCCATTCGCGGTGACGGCACCTTGGCGACGCTGGCCCTGATAGTTGAAGTTCACGCGGAGGTTGTAGCCGGGCCGCGTGAGACTGACGCCCCCGTTGGCGCCTTTTGGTTGATAGCCGGAGAAGAAATCGGCGGCACCCCCGGTGACGCGCTGGCGGCTGAGGTTGCCAAAGACTTGGACGCCGCGGGCCCACGACGGCAGAAACGTGAGGGCTTGTTTGTAGTTGAGGTCGAAGCCCTCGATGCGGGTCGTGTTGGAGAGATTATACTGCGTCGCGACGTCGTAGTCGCCGTAGACGGCGGGATCGAGGCCGAAGAGCGCGAGGAACTCGGGGGTCGCGGCGGCGTTGCTTTGGGCGAAGAAGTCCTCGAAGTCGCGACGGAAGGCGCCGGCGGAAAGAACGCCGACGCCGGGAAAATAATATTCGAGTCGGACCATCTTGGTGCGGGCGAACCACGGTTTGATGCCGACGTTGGCGACGGTGGTGACGTTGGTGGGCGACGGAGCTGTCTCTTATACACATCTGACGCTGCCGACGAATAGAGAGGTGTAGATCTCGGTGGT
>ENA-ORBV01014148-ORBV01014148.1-microbial-mat-metagenome-genome-assembly--contig:-NODE-14148-length-11995-cov-5.195670_pt1 | contig 11995 bp, 11 predicted proteins | sample MGYA00237777_ERZ505514 | MGnify/ENA primary metagenome ERZ505514 (study PRJEB26160, sample SAMN06269048) | microbial mat metagenome | isolation source: Oligotrophic lake microbial mat | place... | reverse complement strand
TCTATTCGTCGGCAGCGTCAGATGTGTATAAGAGACAGGGGCCTGATCGTGGGCGCGCCGGCCGTTTCCGATGCGCTGACACAAGGGACTCCGACGGCGGGCTACAGCCTGGTATCGCGCGACGTCGTGGCGGATTGCTTCGAGATCGGCCACTACGCCCATCACGGCGATGCGATGATCGTGATCTCGGGCTGCGACAAGACCGGCGCCGCGGCGCTGATGCCGCTCGCCCGGACCAATGCCTTCGGGCTGGTGCTCTACCCCGGCACCAGCTCGCCCGGCAAGGTGGCGTTCGGCGCCTGGGCCGCCAAGGGCAACAACCTCACGATCATGGACTACGTCGAGGGCCGCGCCGCCAACGAGGCCGGCCGGATCTCGGGCGAGGAACTGCTCGAACTCGAACGCAACTTCATGCCCGGCAGCGGCACCTGTGGCGCGATGTTCACGGCCAACACCATGAGCACGATCGCCGAGGCGATGGGCATGATGCTGCCGCGCGGCGCCTCGCATCCCGCCGACTATGACGCCAAGAGCGACATCCACGCCGACGTCCGCGCCCAGGCGCGCGCGTCGGTCGACGCGCTCTATCGGCTGATCGAAGCCGGCATCCGGCCGCGCGACATCATGACCGAGCGTGCTTTCGAGAACGCGATCGCCACGGTCTACGCCATGGGCGGCTCCACCAACATGTACCTGCACCTGCTCGCCATCGCGCGCGAAGCCCAGGTGCCCATCGGGATCGAACGCATCCAGCAGATCGGCGAGCGTATTCCGTTGATCTCCAATCTGCAGCCCCATGGCCCCTATGCGATGGCGAGCCTGCATGCGATCGGCGGCGTGCCGATCGTGATGAAGGAATTGCTGCGGGCCGGCCTGTTGCATGGCGACGCCATGACAGTCACCGGCAAGACTCTGGCCGAGAACCTGGCCGAGGTTCCGACGCTGGAGCAGATGCCCCGCCAGGACATCGTCTTTCCGGTCGCCCGCCCGGTCGCGGCGCCGAACAATCACATCAGCGTGCTGAAGGGCAATCTCGCGCCCGAAAGCTGCCTGCTGAAGCTCAGCGGCAAGACGCTGGAAAAGGGCGAGTTCCGCGGCACCGCCAAGGTGTTCGAGTCCGAAGCCGACACGATGAAGGCCATCCGCGCCGGCCAGATCGTGCCCGGCACTGTGATCGTCGTCCGCAATGTGGGCCCCGTCGGCGGGCCCGGCATGCCCGAGATGGTGATGCTCACGATCCAATTGCAGGGACGAGGCCTGGGAGAGGACGTCGCCTTGATCACCGACGGTCGTTTCTCAGGCGTCAGCCACGGCATCCTGATCGGCCACATCTCGCCGGAAGCCGCGCGCGGCGGCCCGATTGCGGCGGTCCGTGATGGCGATACGATCGTCATCGATCCCGGCGCCCGAACCCTTAACCTGGACATCTCCGACGCAGAGCTCGCCCGGCGCATGAGCGAGTGGCGGGCGCCCGACCTGGCAGACCGCGTGCGCCCGGGGTCGGTCCACGACAAGTACATCCGGCTGGTGTCATCGGCGCACCATGGCTGCGTGGTGTAAATGGCGTGCCGGAGTGGCAACGGAGAGAACTGGACGGCCAGCCTCCATCTCGACAGCCGGCGAATTGTCAGACCACGTTGATCGTCACGTCGATGTTGCCGCGTGTAGCCTTGGAATAGGCGGCGGCGAAGGCGGTCAGAGAGGCATCGTAGACCAGCAGCTCGAGCAGACGCATGGCATTCTCTCCCTGCGCCAGCCCGACATCGCAAGTCTATGCTACCTGCGCCCGACACCTGCACTGGTGTATCCATCCCCTGTATCCATGTGGTGTATTTGGTCCCGGTTATGCTCAAATAAATGGCTCACTGGCATATCCGCAGTGGTGTCGGACCATGTGCCCACCCCATGGATACACTCCTGCCGCAAAGTCCCCTAAAGGGCCGGGCCGTTAGAGCCCGTGTGGGGGTGTCAACGAAGGCGAATGGAGCAGAACTCGACCATGGTGTTATGGCCTGGCGGGCTCTATTCACCCACGGCGAACTGGCTAGAACGGCCACCACCAGCGGCGTTTGCCGGGGCTAGGCGCGCCCAATTCATCTCGACTACCACCAGCGACCTTTAGCACCTCAAGCTGGCGCTCCAATTCCCTGATCCTGTGGGCCGCATGCTGTTGCCAGAGAATGCTCTCCCTGCCTTCCGGTGAGGAGTTCTGACGCTTCATCTGCAGCGCGTCGAACTTGGCCTGCAGTTCGGCCGCGTGGGCCTCGGCGGCGGATAGCTCGACCCGCACTGCGTCAGTCTGATCCTGAAAGGTGCGCCGTTCGGATTCCTCGCGTTCCAGCCGCCTGGCCAGGTCGTCGGCACCCTTCTCGGCAGCAAGGCGCAGCGTGTCGGCCTTCACGGTGTCGATCTGGGCTAGGGCTTTCTCGGCACGGGCAGCGTCCAGGGTGGCCTGAAGCACCTTATTCGCCACCTCCTGGCGCTCTAGCGCAGCGCCCAACGTCGCGACTGCGTCGGCGGATATACGGGGTGTACGTTGACCCCATTCGGGCGATGTCCGAGGCTCGGCCAGCACCGCCGCAGGCACGCGAATCCGCACAGGATCGGTCTTTGCGTTGCCTTCGACTCGCTCCCAACCTTGACGCTTGGCCCGACGCATGACGCTGTCCGGGTGGACGCCGAGCCGCTGTCCGGCCTCGCGATATGTCAGCAGCTCGTCGTCGTAGGTAGCCATACGGTAGGATGCCCGCGCCGGATGGGCGAGGGCAAGGGGCGGCCGGGGCGTCATATGGTGAAAAGCAATCGCCACCGAACAGGCGGGGAGGACGAAATGAAGCGCCCTACGCGATCTTCCGCATCACCTGTTTAAGCCGCGCGCGCAGCCCTGCAGTATTCGTCCGGATGTATTGCGGCTGCAGTTTCGCTGCGACCGCAGGGGAGGGCTGACGCATAACAGGCCACTCTGCCCACATGATCACCTGCTCGCCGCGCGTTAAAGTCGGACTCCTCCAGGGCCCTCAGCGCCCGCAAAGCATGCTCGCACTCCCAAGAGGTGGGCTCGCGCCGGCCCTCTTCCAGTTTCTGGATAAAGGCCTCTAGGCGCTGCATGATTGGACGTCAAATACCGGAGGAATGGCGTCCCCGAGAGGATTCGAACCTCCGACCTCCGGTTTAGGAAACCGCTGCTCTATCCGGCTGAGCTACGGGGACGTGGCGGTTTCTTAGCGTATCCCCCGCTTGTTTGGAAATGCCGGACGACGGATCAGCGCCAGGGGTAGAAGCACCACGACGGGCAGCAAAGGATAAGCGAGTTGCCGGTCGGCGAACGCGCCTGCCGCCACGCCGCCGAGATAGGCGATCCATACCCAGGCGATCGTCGTGGATTCGGTGGATCCGGCGCGGGTCGGCTTTGGCGAGCCGGTGAAGCGGCCGAGAAAATCCTGCATCATTTTCTGCAGGTTGCCCGTCAGGAAGACGGTGTTGAGGCTGGTGCCTGAAAAGCGCGTCATGGTGGCGTTCTGGAGCCCCATGGCGAAGGCGAGCACTGGCGCCGCAAAATGGGGAGCGATCAGCGCGGCGCCCACGATCGCCGTGGCCTCGATGACCAGGATCCCCGCCAGAGGCAGCTTGCCGCCCAGGACGGCGCTGAAGGCGGCGCCCACCAGGAACGACGCGATGATGATGGCGCTTTGCACGGCATCCGCGTACTGCGCGCCGGCAAGTGCGATGCCCAGCAGCACCGTGTTGCCGGTCATCGCGCCGGCAAACGCGCCGAAGGTCAGGAAGCCGATGGCATCCGCATAGCCCGCGACGATCGCCAGGATGCAGGCCTGCCAGACAGTGTTGTCGGATGAAGACACGCGGAGCCCTGATTTCTTGCCAGTCGGAGGGGCCCATACTACGGTCATCTGCAACAAGTGTCGTCGGCGATGCGAGGAAGAGTGAGATGATCCGTTGCATCCGGCTGTGGACCGGCGACGACCAGAATTCGCACTTCCAGGAAGGCTGGATCGACCTCGGATCGGGCGTTCGCGGCGACCTGATGAGCGGCACCATGCCGGTCACCAGCGTGTCGTTTCAGGAGACGGTGCCGGGCGGAACCTTCGCCTGGCACACGGCACCTGCCCGCCAGTTCGTGGTCACGCTCTCCGGCACGCTCGATTTTCAGACCCGCTCCAACCAGCACTTCATCCTCAAGCCCGGCACCGTCCTGCTGGCCGAGGACACGGCCGGCGGCGGCCACTCCTGGAAGCTGGTCGATGGCGAGCCGTGGCGCCGCCTCTATGTCGTGCTGGCACACGGGGCACATGTGCCCTTCAAGGCTACAGAGGTGAATCCATGAGCAACGAGAAGGTCGACGTGGTGCTGGTCGGCGCCGGCATCATGAGTACCACCTTGGGCGTGTTCCTGAAGGAGCTGCAGCCGCACCTCAAGCTCGAGATGATCGAGCAGATGCCGGGCGAAGCGCAGGAGAGCTCGGCCGCCTGGAACAACGCCGGTACCGGTCATGCCGCCAATTGCGAACTGAACTACACGCCGATGCGCGCCGACGGCAGCATCGACATCGCCAAGGCGCTGGAGGTCAATGTCGAGTTCGACATGTCGCGCCAGTTCTGGTCGTACCTGATCAAGAAGGGCGCCATCGCCTCGCCCGACAATTTCATCCATCCCGTGCCGCACATGAGCTTCGTGATCGGCGCCGATCGCCAGGCCTTCCTCAAGAAACGCCACGCCGCGATGAGCGCCCATCACTGCTACCACGGCATGGAATATTCCGAGGACCACGCCAAGATCGCCGAATGGGCGCCGCTGATCATGGAGGGCCGCGACCCCAAGCAACCGGTTGCCGCCACCCACATCGTGAGCGGCGCCGACGTGAACTACGGCCAGCTCACCACCGACCTCTTGAGTTACCTAAAACGCCAGGACAACTTCACGATCCACTTCTCGCAGACGGTGACCCATCTGCATCGTCTGCCGGGCGGTGGTTGGCGCGTCGAGGTCAAGAACGAGGCCACCGGCGAGAAGCGGACGATCGACACGCACTATGTCTTCCTGGGCGCGGGCGGTGCCGCCCTCACCTTGCTGCAGAAGTCGGGCATACCGGAGGCCAAGGGCTTCGCGGGTTTCCCGGTGAGCGGCATCTGGCTGCGCTGCGGCAAGCCCGAGGTGGCCGAGCGCCACGCCGCCAAGGTCTACGGCATGGCGGCCCAAGGCTCGCCGCCGATGTCGGTGCCCCACCTCGACACCCGCATCATCGACGGCAAGCGCTGGCTGCTGTTCGGCCCCTATGCCGGTTTCTCGACCAAGTTCCTGAAGCACGGTTCGCTGTTCGACCTGCCGCTGTCGCTCAGGCCCGACAACCTTCTGCCGCTGCTCGCGGTGGCGCGGGACAACTTCCCGCTCGAGGAATACCTGGTCGGACAGGTGCTGCAGAGCAAGAGTCACCGCTTCAAGGCGCTGCGCGACTTCTATCCCAATGTGAAGGAGTCGGACTGGGAATTCGACGTTGCCGGCCAGCGGGTACAGATCATCAAAAAGGACACCGCCCACACCGGCAAGCTGGAGTTCGGCACCGAGATCGTGGCGTCGGCCGACTCCTCGATCGTGGCCCTGCTCGGCGCCTCGCCGGGTGCCTCGACCGCCGTGTGGATCATGGTTCATATGCTGGAAAACTGTTTCCACGAACAGCTCGTCGGCCATTGGGTGCCGAAGCTGAAGGAGATGATTCCCTCCTACGGCCAAAACCTCAAGGAAGACGCCGCGCTCTGCGCGCGCGTGCGTGCCGAGACGGCGGAAGTCCTGAAGCTGCAGATCGCTTGACCGCCGCCGCTCCATCCCTCGGTGAGGCCCTCGACGGCCTGCTGCGCTTCGGCACGATGATGCTGCGCGCCGGCGACACTGTGTTTCGTGTCCGCGAATCGATGGGCCTGCTGGCCGCGAACATGGGGCTCGACTCGCTGGCGCTGCATGTGACGATCGACGGCATGACCGCCACGGTCCGGCGCGGCCCCGAGGCCGTGACGACGGCGATCGAGATCGCCCCGCTCGGCATCAATGCCAGCCGCATCAGCGCCCTCGAGCGCCTCGCACGCGACAGTCGGCCCGGCCTGACCGTGGCCGGACTCGCAGCCAGCCTCGATGCCATCGACAAGGCACCGCCATTCAATTCGATCCCCGTCGTCGCCATCGCGATAGGCTTCGCTTCCGGCGCCTTCTGCTATCTGAACAGCGGCGACCCCCTGGGCATAGCGGCGGCGATCGCGGCCGGCAGCCTCGGCCAGCTTGCGCGCAGCCTGATGTTCGGCCGGCGTCTCAACCAGTATGCCGTCACGGCGCTCTGCGCGATCCTGGCATCGGGCTTCTACTGCCTGCTCGTGGTGGGCATCGCCGGCGCAGATTTCAGCCCAAGCCATGCCGTGGGCCTCATCTCGTCGGTGCTTTTCCTCGTTCCCGGCTTCCCGCTGGTCGCCTCGCTGCTCGACCTGCTGCAGCACCAGACCATGGCCGGCCTCGCCCGGCTCGCCTATGGCATGATGGTTCTATTGGCCGCCGCGTTCGGCCTCTCCGCCGTGGTCGCCATCGCCGGCCTGACCGCCGTCTCTCCCGAGCCCGTGGTGCAGGACGTCGACGTCCTCACCTTGCTGCTGCGGGCCGTCGCGAGCTTCGCCGGCGGCTGCGGTTTCGCCATTCTCTACAACAGTTCGCCGCGCACCGTGCTGGTCGTCGGTTGCCTCGCTTTGTTGGGCAACGAACTTCGCCTGTGGCTGCACGACCTCGGCATGCAATTGCCACCGGCGACGTTCCTGGGCGCTCTGGTCGTGGGCCTGCTGGCCTCCCTGGTGCGCTCCGGCATGGGTGTGCCGCGCATCGTGCTCACCGTGCCCAGCATCATCATCATGACGCCCGGCATCTATGCCTTCCACACCGTCGTCTTCTTCAACCAAGGCGACGTGCTGTCCGCGATTGAGGCGGGCGGCACCTGCGGATTCATCGTCGGCGCCATGGCACTGGGCCTGGCCGCGGCGCGGTTCATCAGCGACCGCAAGTGGATCGTCGAGCGATAGAAGCTACTCGTAGCCGCTATTCGGTGGCGACGTAGGGCCTCACCATCTTCTTCGGGTCGACGACCTTGTCGAACTCCGCCTCTGTCACGAACCCCAGCTTGAGCGCGGCTGCTTTCAGCGTCAGGTCGTTGTCCATGGCGTAATGGGCGATCTTCGAGGCCTTGTCGTAGCCGATCACCGGCGCCAGCGCCGTCACCAGCATCAGCGAGCGGTCGACGTATTCCTTGATCTTCTTGAGATTGGGCTTGGTGCCTTCGACCAGGAATTTTCGGAAATTGGTGCAGCCATCGGTCATCAGGGTGATCGAGTGGGTAATGTTGTAGATCATCAGCGGCTTATAAACGTTCATCTCGAGGTAGCCGCCGGCACCGCCCATGCCGACCGCCACGTCGTTCGCCATCACCTGGACGGCAAGCATGGTCAGCGCCTCGCACTGGGTCGGATTGACCTTGCCCGGCATGATCGAGGAACCGGGCTCGTTCTCCGGTATTTCCAGTTCGGCGAAGCCAGCGCGCGGGCCGCATGACATCAGGCGGATGTCGTTGGCGATTTTATAAAGTGAAACAGCGAGGGTCCGGAGCGTGCCCGAGAGCTGGACCAGCGCGTCATGCGAGCCCTGCACCGTGAACTTGTTGGGTGCGGTGATGAACGGCAGCTTCGTCAGCTTGGCGATCTCCGCCGCCGACGCTTCGGCGAAGCCGGGCGCGGCATTGATGCCGGTCCCGACGGCGGTGCCGCCCAGCGCTAGATGGTAGACGCCCTTCAGCGCATCCTTCAGCCGGTCCAGATCATCTGACAACATGCCGGCATAGCCCGACCATTCCTGGCCGAGCGTGATCGGCGTGGCATCCTGCATATGGGTGCGGCCGATCTTGACGATGTCGTCCCACGCCTTGGCCTTGGCGTCGATGGCGTCGTGCAGCGTCGTCACCGAGGGCACCAGGCGTTCCGTGACGTTCACTGCCGCCGCGATGTACATCGCGGCCGGAAAGGAATCGTTGGACGATTGGCTCATGTTGACGTGGTCGTTGGGATGGACCGGCTTCTTGCTGCCGAGCGGCGTGCCTGCGATCTGGCAGCAGCGGTTGGACATCACCTCATTCACGTTCATGTTGAACTGCGTGCCGCTGCCGGTCATCCAGACGTGCAGCGGGAACATGTCGTGATGCTGGCCGGCCAGGATCTCGTCGCAGACCTGCACGATCAGCTTGTGCGCCGTGTCGTCGAGGCGCTTGCCGTCGTGGTTGGCGTTGGCGGCGGCCTTCTTCAGGATCGCATAGGCCGTGATCATCTCGCGCGGGATCAGGTCCTTGCCGATGCTGAAATGCTCGAGCGAGCGCTGGGTCTGGGCGCCCCACAGCTTGTCGGCCGGAACGCTCACCTCGCCGAGGCTGTCTGTTTCCTTGCGAACATCTGCCACGGGACACCTCATCTGTTACCGGGCGGAAGAGTAGCACGCCCCTAATCGTCCGCCCGCGTCCTTCGCAGGGACTTGACCGCACCGTGGTGCTTCTTGTCGTCGACGCGCCGGCGCTTGGCGGCCTTGCTAACCCTCGTCTTCTTGCGCGGCGTGGGCGGCCGGGCAGCCTCGCGAACCAGGGCGACCAGGCGCTCGAGCGCCTCCTCGCGGTTGCGCATCTGGCTGCGCTGGCCCTGGGCCAGAAGGACGATCACACCATCGCGCGTCAACCGGCGCCCCGCCAGGCGTTCCAGCCTGTGGCGCACATCGTCCGTCAACGACGGCGAATGGCGCACATCGAAGCGGAGCTGCACCGCGGTCGAGGTCGTGTTGACGTGCTGGCCGCCCGGTCCCGTGGACCGCACGAAGCTCTCCTCGATCTCGGACGGGTCGAGCGTCAGCGCACCCGTGACCCAGATCGGCGCGGCTTTGGCCGCGGCCATTACTTGCGCCCGCGGGATTCCTGGTAGCGCATCTCGATGCGATCCCATATCTGGGCTTCCAGCGACACCCCGTCGAAACGGTTGATCTGCTGCAGACCGGTCGGCGACGTGACATTAATTTCCGTGAGGTAGTCGCCGATCACGTCGATGCCGACGAAGAGCAACCCGCGACGAGCAAGTTCGGGACCGATGATCTCGCACAGCTCGATGTCGCGCTTGGTGAGCGTGGCCTTCACCGCAACACCGCCGACATGCATGTTGGAACGGGCTTCCCCCGCGGCCGGCACGCGGTCGATTGCACCCACCGCTTTGCCGTCGATCAGGATGATGCGCTTGTCGCCCTTGCGGACCTCAGGAAGGTAGCGCTGGGCGATCACCGGCTCGCGGCTGCGCTGCGAGAACATCTCCAGAAGCGAATTGAAATTCTCGTCGTCGGGCCGCACGCGAAACACGCCGGCGCCGCCGTTGCCGAACAGCGGCTTCAGGATGATGTCCTTGTGCTCGTCGCGGAAATCCCTGAGCGCGCGGGCGTCAGCCGTGATCAGGGTCGGCGGCATCACATTGTCGAAATGCGTGACGAAAAGCTTCTCCGGCGCGTTGCGCACGCTGGCCGGATCGTTGACCACGAGCGTCTTCGGATGGATGTGCTCCAGCACGTGTGTCGTGGTGATGTAGGACATGTCGAACGGCGGATCCTGGCGCAGCAGCACGACATCGATCTTGGACAGATCGAGCGTCTCGACCGTGCCCAGGGTGAAATGGTTGCCCTTCTCGCGCCGGAGCTTCATCGGCTGGGCCCGCGCCAGCACCTTGCGGTCGCGGAAGATGAGATCCGAGGGCGTGTAATGCCACAGCGCATAGCCGCGCCGTTCGGCTTCCATTCCCAGAACGAATGTCGAATCGCCGTCGATGTCGATGGTCGACACATGGTCCATCTGAATGGCGACGCTGAGCTTCATTCCTTCATCCTCTCGTGGCCTGTCAGTTAAGCCCGCGGCGCAATTCCTGCAACAGGGCGGTAGCACGCTGGCGCAGCTCGGCATCACCCCGGTCGCCAGCAACGAGGAGAAACCGCTCGAAGGCCAGGATGGCGGCCCGGCGCTTGTCCAGCCGGGCATTGAGCTGGCCCGACTCGAACAGCAGCTCCGGCTGGTCGGGCGAGATCGCCAGCATGCGATCGAGCGACTGCGCCGCGCCGGTCCACTCCTCTCGCTTGGCGAGCCGAAGGCGGACGTTGTTTTCCAGGCGCAGCAGGACGTCGCGATCGAACACCGGATCGAAATGCTCGGGTTTCAGCTCGGCCGTCGGGCCCAGCACCTGACGCAGCAGCTCGCGCAGGTCGGAGGCGTCGCGCACGCAGCCGTCATGGAAGGGATCGATGACATGCCGGCCGCCGTCGATCTCCACGCGGATCAGGAAGTGGCCTGGAAACGCCAGCCCCTCGGCGTGCCAGCCCTGCGCCCGGGCGACATGGAGGTAAAGGATGGAGAGCGCCACCGGCAGGCCTTGGCGGCGCTCGATCACCCGGATCAGGTCGGCATTCTGCAGATCGTCATAGGTCTCGCTGTCGCCGCGGTAGGCGTAGGACTGGGCGATGATCTCGGCCAGCGACTCGGGGGCCGCGCCGCGCCGGCGCACCAGATCGGCCAGGCCCGTCGACATCGCCGCCACATGCTGGCGGAAAGGCGATAGATCGACCGTGTCGCCGCTGCGCAGAGCGCTCAGCACCAGCGCCACCTCGAGAAGGTCGAGACGCTCGCCATCGCCGGCGCAGAGATCGCGCAGACGGCTCAAACTCTTGCTGGTTTCCAACGCGTCGCTCGACACAGGCTACTCCGGGGCGCGCCAGACATCGGGCAGGTGACGCGGCCACATTTGTCGCCAAAGGGAGCCGCTCACGAGTACTGCATCGAAACGCACCGAGCAGGCGGCATAGCGCGGATGGCGGGCGAGGAACAGGCTGGCGGCGCGCGAGACGCGACCGAACTGCCGGCCCCCCAGCGAATCGACCGCCGTCAGGACATCGCCGCGCGCCTTGACCTCGACGAAGACCAGCAGGTCGCCGCGCCGGGCGACGATGTCGATTTCGCCCAGCCGGGTCTTGTAGCGCCGCGCCACGATCGAAAAGCCGGCCAGGCGCAGCCGCCACACGGCGCGCCATTCGGCGGCATGGCCGAGGCGCTGGGCCTTTTGCCGGGCGGCCGTGGTCACGACGCGGCCGCGCGCTTCAATTCGAGCGCCCTGGCATAGACGTCGCGGCGTTTCAGGCCAAAGCGCGCCGCCACTTCGGATGCCGCATCCTTGACCGAGGCGCCGGCCATCGCCGTGCGCAAAGCGTCGTCGAGCACGGCGCCGTCGGGCGCGCCCTCCTCGCCCGGCGGGCCGATCACGATCACGATCTCGCCCTTCACCTCGGGGTGCGCCGCATAGTGGGCGGCGAGCTCGGTGAGCGGCGCGCGGCGGACCTCCTCGAACAGCTTGGTGAGTTCGCGCGCGACGGCGGCGGGGCGCGCTCCGAGAAGGTCGGCGAGATCGACCAGCGATTCCGGCAGCCGGTGCGGCGCCTCGAAGAACACCAGGGTCGCCGGCATGCCGGCGGCCGCGCCGATGGCGCGCCGGCGGTCGCCTTCGCGGGCCGGCAGGAAGCCGCCGAAATAGAACCGGTCGGTCGGCAGGCCCGACAGTGCCAGCGCCATCGGCACCGCCGAAGGCCCGGGCGCCGAGGTGACGGCATGGCCCCCGGCAAGCGCCGCCTGCACGAGGCGGTAGCCGGGATCGGAGATCAGCGGCATGCCGGCGTCGGACACCAGCGCGACACACTTGCCCGCCGCCAGCGCCCGCACGATCCGGGGCTCGGCGAGATCCTGCGTGGCATCGCTGTAGGCGACGGTAGGGACCGAAATGCCGTAGTGGCTGGCCAGCTTGGCGAAGACGCGCGTGTCCTCGCAGGCGATAAGGTCGGCGGCACGCAACACATCGAGGGCGCGCAGCGTTATGTCGCCCAGATTGCCGATCGGCGTAGCGAC